>Ga0310344_10001468_pt1 | contig 18030 bp, 18 predicted proteins | sample HC15DNA20200_MG_FD_203801 | JGI IMG/M metagenome (GOLD analysis project Ga0310344, IMG submission 203801) | Marine microbial communities from station ALOHA, North Pacific Subtropical Gyre - HC15-DNA-20-200_MG | ecosystem: Environmental > Aquatic > Marine > Oceanic | place: Pacific Ocean: North... | reverse complement strand
CAATACCCCTCCAATTAAAGGTTCTTTTGTACGGATTTTCCATGCAAGTTTTCCATTGCTACGAGTATTAACAGCGCTTAGAGTCCCCCAGGAGTCCTCTGAGGGATCCACATCTGTAACAACATAATTTACCTTCTGACCATCAAAATAAGTAGCCGTTCGCTTGATCAGTAGAGACGGCTTATGGATCGCGGGCACATAAACCCATCCGCTACGAGGATCAAATGAGACTGGTGACCAAGAAGCTCCTCCAAAAGAGCCAGGAGAGAAACTAATTCCTTCTTCCGTGGGTGACACAAACATATTTTTCTGAGGAACTAAAGGAGGGGATTTAAATAACAACTGGCCTGTCAAACGGTCATGTCCGTAAAACCATCCTGTTTTCCCTGCAACGCCGACACAGGAAACGATCCTACCTTTCCGTTCGATATTGAAGAGAATTACCGTACTGGCAACATCGTACCCCCATATGTCGTGGGGTACCTGTTGGTAGTGCCACCGAATCTTCCCGGTAGTGATGTCCAGTGCAACTAATGAGCTTGCATACAAGTTGTCCCCTGGCCGCATCGAAGGAACATCGTTGGGAGATGCATTCCCAGTACCAAGAAACAAAAGTCCTAGATCAGGGTCATATGCCGGAGGCATCCAAGTGGAACTCCCACCTCTCTTACTTCCATCTTTATGAAAAGCGTAGGGAAGAGATTCCGTCAATACTTCAGAAGGCAACTCAAATCCATCTGGGGTAGTGGTAGAGTACATTCCCTCCCACTTGGTATTCGGCGTTGTGTGCCAACGCCAAATCTCTTCACCGCTTCCAGCATCTAAAGCAAGAACGTAACCACGCATGCCTCTAAAGTATTCCGGTGGTGCAGGATGAGCAATCTCTCCTCGTCCAAGTTGCCAAAAAATACCGTAACCTGCAGTCGTAACACCAACTATAACTTTGTTGCCTACAATTAGCGGGGGCATTTTTGCAGCCAAATTCTCTGCATTCTTTTCTATTATCTCAACCGTTTCTATTTGTAACCCAATAAGTTCATCCGGATGAGGTTTTGAAATTATGCGATCCCACAAGACCTTCCCAGTGTTCATCGAAAGAGCAATTAATCTTCCGTCATTTGTCGCGTGGTAAACTCTTCCGTGAGCTAGTGAAGCTCCTCGATTAGAGCCCTGGGTTTTTCGCGTGTCAAATCGAGGGCGATGTTTGTAACGCCAAAATTCCTCACCCGTCTCAGCATCGAGACAAACTAAGTCATTCCCTGGTAAAGTTATAAACATCTTTCCGTCTGATATCAGGGATTGCGCTTGAAATGCTTCTGTTCGTCCCGATTGAAATATCCAACGCGGCACTAAATATCGAACATTTGATCTATTAATAGTTTTTAGTGGGGAGTACCGATGATTTGAATACCCGTGACCAAAACTCAACCAATCACGCGCATCTTCCCCGTCATGACTCGAATAGTCCTCATCAATTGTATCGGTCTCTGCAAACGATGCCTGACCAGAAATATGTAGATTCAGAACGACACCCAGTATCACAAAGCTTAGATAAAAGATTTGTCTAAACACTTATTTCACACTCCAGGCGAGTCAGTCACTAATCGACTCTAAGATGGTAGCTAAACCCGAAACCAGTAGAGCAGTATAAACATAGTTTGTGAATTGATCGCTAGAGAGAATTTTGAGCGCGTAACGCCCCAGCCAATTTCCTGAGAGTGCGCCCATACCTACCACAACACCAAGGAGAAGTGCGGAGTCAGTTAGCATACCCAGAGTCGCAAACACCGTTAGTTTTCCTACCTGCATAAAAAGAGTGCTAGCTGCCTTTGTACCTATCATTGATTCTTTCAGGACACCTGCCCTCAGATATAAAGGGTTCATTAAAGGGCCAGCGACCCCGACTACTGTTGAGATTGAAGCGGTACACAAAGAGAGTCCAGAAAAATGAATTGGTTTAGGTCTAAAGACAGATACCTTGAATCCATGAAAATGCTGGATGGAAAGTACTACAAGGAATATGCCCACAAGTAGACCTAACCAGTCCGCCTCCACATGTTTCAGAAAGAAACCTCCTAAAAAAGTGCCTATTAATAAGCCTGGGACGTTTGCTGACCAGACACGCTTTACTACAGAATGTCTATATAGAAATGTCCTGTGAAGGCTCGATATAGTGGAGGCTACTGCAATTACGGCAGGGACATCGTGGGGTTCCAGAACAAGCCGAGCGACGGGGAGAAAAAGTAACGCGCCCCCGCCTGCAGCGATAGAACTAAGAAGCCAACAAAAAATTCCAAGCAAAAAAAGTAGTACCGCTACTGAAAACATCTTGACCAGTTTGGGATTAAACTATTTTCCCTATTCAATTAATATTCTGGGCCGATTCAGATCGTCCACTACTCACGCAAATTAAAACTGTGGTTACTAATTTATTTTCGACGCGAACACGTTCGTCTCTCTGCTTCGGTGCATGGGCAACTTCCCGATATTCCACCACAGGAACCTTTTAGACTACGTCCACTTATCAAAACACCAACCGACATGGCAAGAACCATCGAGCCGAAAACAAGAGCTGTCCCAATGAAAATTTCCATCGATCGAATGCCTTCCCTAGTTTCTATGCCCCTGTAATTGTACGGCAAATTCAGGTGTAAATCTCACTTCGATCCCGTTGTCAGTCTCAGATCCTGAAATTGGTTGTCGAGAGATGAAATACGCCGATAGCTTTTCTTTACGGGCTAAATTATAGCCTGCATCTGGTCCTAGTACATTCAGGGCAGTCGCCCACGCATCAGCCCAAACGGCCATCTCGTGAATAACTGTCACTGAAGCAAGAGAATGTTTGACCGGACGACCTGTCATGGGGTCTATTGTGTGTGAGTAACGCTCTCCCTCTCTTTCAACGTAATTGCGATAATCGCCTGAAGTAGCCATGGCTTGGTTATTTAAATCAAGGACTCGATGAACTTTTCTTCGAGTGAATCCGTCCTCTTGGAAAATAGGCGCTTCAATAGCAACCCTCCAAATCTGTCCGTTCAAGTGTGTTCCAGAAGCCTTAAGTTCCCCACCAATTTCCACCAGAAAATTCTCAAAGCCCAGGTCGCGTAAACCCCTTGCAACCTCATCAACCGCAAAGCCTTTCGCAATAGCTGACAGGTCACATTTAACTCCGGAAATCGATTTCGAGACGGCCGGACCGTTCGGAAAAAGTTTTAGCTTCTCAAAGCCTATTCTGGACTGAAATCCTTTTGTATTGCTAGGACCGGAAAACTCTTGAGCACCACCTGGCCCAAAGCCCCACTCTTCTACTAAAGGTGCCACAGTAATATCGAGCGCACCCTTAGAGCTTCTAGCAACCGATTGTGCAACTTCAAAAACCGTAAAGGTCTCCGAGCTAAGGGCGAAGGGGATCACTCCATTGTAACGGTTAAACTTGGACAGTTCGGAATCTTCCCGCCAAGTTGACATAAGGCTGTCGACCTTACTAAGTGAATATTTGAGAGTTTTAGAAATTTTTTCCTGCTCTGATTTCGGAAGAGCTCCCGTCGCAATTTTCACTAACCATGTTGTACCCATCGAGTTTCCTTGAAACTCAATTACTGAATACTCTGGATCACGACCATATCGGTAGGCCGTCAAAGCTACGCAAAGAAGCAGAACACACCCCAGGAAGAGACGTACACTCAATGGCAGGGGATTTACAAGGGGCACCGACTATCCGAAGTCGTCGAATGCGATGTTCTCTGGTTCTACTCCCAGTTGATCCAACATACTCTGCACAGCCTCATTCATCATCGGAGGACCACAAAGATAATACTCGCAGTCTTCTGGTGAATCGTGATTTTTGAGGTAGTTGTCGAGAAGAACTTGGTGAATAAACCCAGTGTACCCATCCCAATTGTCCTCCTCTAAGGGTTCCGACAAAGCCAGGTGCCAGTCGAAATTATCATTTTCAGACTGAATGGTATCGAAATCTTCTACGTAAAAAGCTTCTCGTAGACTTCTGGCCCCATACCAAAAACTTACTTTGCGATCTGTATGCACGCGACGGAATTGATCGAAAATATGAGACCGCATGGGAGCCATGCCTGCGCCTCCGCCAACGAAGATCATCTCCTTATCAGTATCTTTCGCAAAGAACTCACCGTAAGGACCGGAAATAGTGACCTCATCACCGGGTTTGAGGTTGAAGATATACGAGGACATAATTCCGGGTGGCACATCCGGTTGGCGAGGTGGAGGAGAAGCCACTCGGACATTGAGCATGATGATGCCTTTCTCCTCTGGATAATTCGCCATAGAGAAGGCTCTTTCTTCAACCTCTTCAACTTTTGAGACATATCTCCAAAGATCAAATTGATCCCAATCAGCCTTGTATTCTTCTTCAATATCGAATGTTTTATAGGAAAGTTCATGCGGCTGACATTCGATTTGTATGTAGCCTCCGGCCCGAAAGGGAACCTCTTCACCCGGAGGAAGTTCGAGGATTAGTTCTTTTATAAAGGTCGCAACATTATGGTTACTACGCACTTTGCAACGCCACTTCTTGACATCGAGTACTTCGGGAGGCACTTCAATTCTCATATCCTGCTTAACTTTCACTTGGCAAGAAAGTCGAACACCTTCGCGGGCCTCTCCTCGACTAACGTGAGAAAGTTCAGTTGGAAGAATCGAACCTCCACCATCTTTAACGGTCAGGGTGCATACACCGCAGCTACCCTTGCCACCACATGCAGAAGGGACAAAGATTTGGTTGGCAGCCAACGTCCCTAATAAAGTGCTACCGCTCTGGGTTTTTAATGTCTTCTCGGGATCACCGTTTATCTCGATGGCAACTTCACCGCTGGGAACAAGTTTGTTTCTAGCGGCCATCAAGATGAGAACCAAAGCGAGAATTACCATGACGAATCCTAGGACGCCAAAAATGATTGTGATCACAGAACCTCCCTTCGTCCGTTAAAGTTGAATTCCCGAAAAAGCCATAAAGCCAACCGACATCAATCCAACTACCAGAAACGTGATACCCAGGCCACGCAAAGGCTCGGGAACATCGCTGTACTTTAATTTTTCGCGAATCGCGGCAAGAGCCATTATTGCTAAGGCCCAACCTACCCCAGATCCCAATCCAAATACCGTTGCCTCACCAAACGTGTAATCGCGCTCCACCATAAACAGGGCTGCACCCAAAATTGCACAGTTGACAGCGATTAAAGGCAAAAAGACTCCCAGCGCAGTGTAAAGAGCAGGCGCATAGCGATCTAAGGTCATCTCAACAATCTGAACGGTCGCAGCAATTGTCCCGATCAGCGTTAGAAAAGAAAGGAAAGATAAGTCTAGATCAGGTAAACCAGCCCAGTCCAAAGATCCGGGACGTAACAGTTTCTCCGTAAGAAACTGATTTAAAGGAGTAGTGACAGCGAGCACAAAAATGACCGCCACTCCTAAACCGATTGCTGTTTCAACCTTCCTCGAAACGGCTAAGAATGAGCACATTCCAAGGAAAAAGGCCAAGGCCATATTTTCAACGAATATGGCTTTCGTGGCCAGGCTCAAGTAGTGCTCCAACATGGAACTCCTCCTCCACTTGGTCAGTCTTGTAACTTCTAACAACCCAAATGAATACACCGATCAGAAAAAACGCTGCTGGTGCTAAGACCATCATCCCATTTGGTACATACCAGCCACCCTCAGTGACGGGTTGCAAAACTGTAAATCCAAAAACTTTCCCTGATCCAAAAAGCTCCCTTAGGAAAGCAACGAGCATCAAGATCAGCCCGTACCCTAATCCATTTCCAAGGCCATCCAGAGCGGAGATTCTCGGAGGGTTCTGCATTGCGAAGGCCTCTGCACGGCCCATTATGATGCAGTTTGTAATGATTAAACCGACAAATACCGAAAGTTGCTTGCTTATATCGTAGACAAAAGCTTTGAGAACCTGGTCAGTCACGATAACTAGTGAAGCAATAATCGTGAGCTGCACGATTATTCTAATACTAGAGGGAATATGAGTACGTATTGCACTTACAGCAACATTCGAACAGACAAGAACGAATATCACTGCCAGCGTCATCACCAGCGCGGTCTCCATCTTGGTTGTGACTGCGAGCGCCGAGCAGATCCCCAGGACTTGCAAGCCTATTGGATTGTTATTGAACAGAGGATCCAAGACCACTTCGCGTTCTTTGGACATATCTAAATTCCCCTTTCTGCACGAAACTGATTCAGGTAAGATCCAAACCCATACTCACCCAGCCAAAATTTCAGAGTCCCTGTCACTCCTCGGCTAGTAATCGTTGCCCCGGACAAACCATCGACTCGGTACGGATCATCTTCCGGTTTTCCCGCTGTTCCCTTTTTCACCTCGATCTCAACCTCTCCAGATTCGCCAAAGGCCTTTCGCCCGATCCAGAGAGATTTCCAACGAGGATTGTCAACTTCACCACCTAAGCCAGGAGTTTCACCATGCTCATAGAACGTAATGCCCTGAATACCATTCGCGTCTGGAGCTAGCGCAATGAAACCGTAAAGTGTTGACCAAAGGCCCTGCCCTTGAATCGGAAGTATTAGGGACTTAAAGGACCCTGACTCATCTCGAACATGGTAGACAACAGCGTGATGGGGCGTGCGTCTCACCTTTGCGAGATTGGGCGGTGCCTCCCTACTGGTGCTGAGATCTGCAGCGGCAGATCTCTGATCAAAACGATCAGCGTCAATCGTTTCGTCGTATTCACCGGTGGCAAGTCTTACCACTTTCGACTCAATTGACTGACTGAAGCGTGCGCCAATCTCCTCGCCCGAAAGACGTTCTCCTTCAGACATTAGCCCTGCGAGAACTAAAACTTTGCTTTGAACATCTATCGCCTTGTTACGTTCTTGACGTTCTTTCAGCGAAACTGCCGAAACGGCCACAAAGATCGAGCAGACCCCACAGACTGCGAGAGCAAACAGCACTATGTAACGGGAACTATGCTGCACTTCGTTGCAACCTCCTGTCGATATTTGCTCGCACAACAAAGTGATCTATTAATGGAGCAAACATATTCATGAAAAGGATCGCCAACATCATTCCTTCTGGATAAGCAGGGTTAACTACCCGAATCAGGATCACCAGGACACCGATTCCAAGGCCATAACAAAATCTTCCAAGACCTGTATAGGCTGAGGACACTGGATCGGTCGCCATAAACACCATTCCAAAAGCCCAACCTCCGAGGACCATGTGCCACCAAAAAGGGACGGCAAACATTGGGTTACTGTCAGAACCCAATGCGTTCAGGAAGCCCGCCATGACAATGGTGCCAAGGATCACCCCAGTTACCGTCTGAATCGAACCAATTCGGGTCACAAGTAGGATCCCCAGACCTAACAATGCGCAAAATGCGGATGTCTCCCCCATGGATCCTGGGACCCAGCCAAAAAAAGCATCACCGAAACTTGCCGTCTCAAGAACGTCGTGTGTCACCGCTGCCTGAGCAAGCCATGTAGCACCAGAAAAGGAGTCTATTCCCATAAAATCTGCAGCAATCCAAGGCGCATCACCGCTCATGAATGCAGGATAGGAAAAGAAAAGAAAAGCTCGAGCCGTAAGGGCGGGGTTTAAGAAATTCATCCCCGTTCCGCCGAAGACTTCTTTACCGAAAACCAGGCCGAAGGCCATGCCCACCGCAACCATCCAGAGAGGAATAGTAGGAGGCAACGTTAAGGGAAGAAGGAATCCAGTCACCAAAAAGCCTTCGTTAACTTCGTGACCCCTTATGATAGCGCTCCCAATCTCCACGATGGAGCCAACGAGAAAGCCTACTGCGAGAACCGGCACGAAATAAAGTGCACCGAAAATTGTACATAAGGCCACGTTGCCTGGGTTGTACCAAAGCCCAAGTCCCTCATAGAGAGCCGTTTGCCAAGTGTCGAGCGGAACAGCACCTTGGGAAATCGCGAACATCGCCTGATAGCCAGTGTTGTACAGAGCAAAAAATACACAGGGGTGAAGCGCTATAACAACCGTGATCATCATGCGCTTCAGATCCATTCCGTCACGAATGTGGGGCGCGGTGCGAGTGACCTGGCCCGGGGTAAACATGGCCGTGTCGTGCGCTTCCCACAGAGGGTACAGCTTCTCAAGCTTCCCTCCCTTTTGGAAAAGCGGATCCACCTTGTCATGTATGTCGCGCAGAAATTGCATCAGCCTTCTTTCTCAATTATTTCCAAATTCTTTCGGAGTAACGGACCGTAATCTGTTTTTCCCGGACAAACAAAGGAGCAAAGCGCTAGATCTTCCTCATCAAGCTCAAGTGCACCTAACTTCTCTGCCTCCTCAACATCACCAACAACAAGAGACCTAAGGAGGTAAGTCGGTTGGATGTCCATTGGCATGATACGTTCGTACATACCAATTGGAACCATCGCCCTGGGGGATCCATTGGTTGTAGTCGTAAAATTAAATAGTTTGTCTTTTAGCAGCCTTGAAAGGTAAATCGGAGCACTGGAGAAAGCGTTAAATCCAGGAGTCAACCAACCTAAAAAGACCCGCTCCCTACCCTCTGCGAGCGCACTAATTTGATTGTGAAATCTACCTAGAAAGCCAAATATTTCTCCGTTTGCAGCTTTACCTGAAAAAACCGAGCCAGCAATTAGGCGAACATCCTGTCCAGTGCCATGTTCGGAACCGGCCAACTCGTCAGTGCTAGCACCCAGCCGCGTCTTAACGAGCAACGGATCTCGGATTGCAGGACCTGCAATCGAGACGATTCGGTCAACATCGAGCTTACCCGTCACAAAGAGGCGTGCTATCGAGAGAATATCTTGGTAGCCAATGGTCCACACTGTTTTGCCTGAACTAACGGGATCCAAAAGATGTATGTGCATGCCGGCATTTCCCGCTGGATGAGGGCCTTTAAACCGTTCAACTTGAACAGGGGCGGTAACATGATCCGGAATTTCAGAATCTGCGTGCACGCAGAGAAATGTCGAACCAGCTGTAAGTCGACTAACCAGTGATAGCCCAAGGTCAAAGTCTTCACGTCTGCGTTCAACCACCACCTCCGGAAGCGGGGCGAGAGGATTCGTATCAATTGCAGTTACAAAAATGGAATGGGGTTCCGTATCGACAGAAGGAGCTTTGCTAAAAGGGCGGGTACGGAGACAAGTCCATTGCCCGCTTTCAATTAGTAGAGCTCTGATCTCATCACGCGACAGGCCTTTTGGATCGGTGCCCGAATAACTTGAAAACGGCTGAAATTCGTCTTCCGTGGGTCGAAGCAGTCTCTCGCCTTCGGACAGATCTATTACTACGGACTGCAAAACCCGTTTCGCCCCTCGATTAACGCCGATGACCCTACCTGCACCCGGGGCCGTGTGCAGAACACCATTACTCTTTCGATCTTCAAACAGAACTTGGCCACGTTTTACAAACTCGCCCTCTTTAACCCGCATCGCAGGCCGCATGCCTGGAAAGTCGTCGGCCATGATTGCAACTCTGCTAGGAAACCTGGCTCCACGTACCGCGTGAATGGGGGCTCCCTCAATCGGGAGATTTAGGCCCTTCGTAATTTCGTGCAATGCCATTAATGCCATCCCTACTTCGCGGTTGTCCGAACTCTGGAAAATCCAAAACTATGAATTTTCAGAGTACTTTCATTCTTTTTCCAACACGAGCCTGAAACTCTCCTCGAGCCAGATCATCCTCTATATTCTACCTACTGACCGCCAAGAGGACCGATCTCGAAACCATCTCGCACTTCCACTTTGAGTTAAGTGGTGAGGCGAAAATTAGTCCGCAATTACGAGTAGTTCCACCCTGATTAACTAATTCATCTCGCGACTTTTCGCACTGGCCGATTTCGAGACCTCCCATTCCACTTGTCGCCCCCCCATCCATGGAAACGACAAATCAGCTAAGTCTTTGTTTTGGAAGCGCATTCCTGAATATATATAATGCACTCCTTTGAATTGAGGACCCACTTTAGACGAACGGAGGCGATCAACTTAGACCTGGGATTTGTTCTGTTCTCCAAGCCGAATACCTCGATACTAAGCTGAGCCCGCTATGCACTCTAAGCCAATCAACTCCCATCATTCGGCAGTGCAAAGAGCTGCCAGGCTAGAAATTGCCGTTCCACGCCGAGGCTGTCTTAGCTGATGCCGATCGAGCCCATTGGTTACATAACCGAAGGAAAGACCCGTCGAGGGATCTCCCCAAGCCAGCTGACCCCCAGCGCCGTTATGACCTACAGCGAGGGGAGAAACGGTACGACCAAGCCCTCGAACGTGCGCAAAGCCATCTTCTCCTGCCTGGAAGAAACCTAAGGTCCGATTTGCGGGAGCACCACTTAGAAGGTCCGGCAACCGATTTCTGACTTTTCCCGTCACATCTTCATGAATCTGGGGATGCCACATTTCCCCCGTATTGTGGAGAACAGCTTGGTAGAACATCGCCAGATCAGCTGCTCTGCCTATACCTCCCGCACCAGGTACACCGAGGGCTCGCACCTTGGGGTCATTGAAAAGTAAAAGAAGATCCTCTGTCGTTGATGGATCGACCGGAAGCTCAGAAACTCCAAAGGCTTGATATAGTTCCTCGGGACTCGCAAGCTCTCCAACCGGTACCAACTCCGCAATATTCGATTGCTCTTCTTCAGGAATTCCAAGCACCTTCGGTAGGCCAGCCGGCTCAGTCACCCGCTCTTCTACTTGCTTCCTAAAATCTTTTCCCGAGACTCTTTCGATAATTTCGGCCAGAACCCAGTGTGCAGAAGTCGCGTGATATTCATAACGAGTACCTGGAGGCCAATCTAGTCGCCATCTTTCAAAAGCTGTAAGACGGCCCTCGCTACTCTCCCAAGCAGGGGGTCCCAATGGAGCGTAAGGAAACCCTGACGTGTGAAGCATCACCTGCTCTACTGTGACGGATTCTTTCCCGTTTGAGGAAAATTCAGGAATATAACTAGCGACCCTTTCCTTGGGGTCTAACAAACCATCGCCCATTAGGGAGCAAATTGTCCCTGTAACCATAGGTTTGGTCGCCGAAAAAAAAGCGTAGCGAGTCTCATCGTTTGATTCTCCAAAGCACTCGTCGAACACGATTTCGCCCTCGAACGCAAGCGACAACTGACAAGAAGGGAGCAAACCTTCGTTGACTTCTCGTTCTGCACGATCACGAAGCTTTTTCAATCGGCTGCTCAAAATTCGAGCCATGTGCACCTCAATCGTAATCCTGTGCAGAATAATAAGCTGAAACCTATAAATTTGCGAAAATCATCAGCCCTGAGAGGCTCGTAACCGTCTAGTATCGACAAAAAGAAAGGGGAAGTAGCAGAACATGACTCCAGATCCGATCGGACCGACCCTTGCATTCTGTAATTTTCTAAGAGAGTCAAATTTTTCAATTACTCACTCAAGGATCATGGATGCCTTACGTTCCACAAGGCACATCGATTGGTCAACTCAGGACGATTTCAAAACAGCACTTCAAGTCAACTTGGTATCCACGAGAGAACAAGAGTTCGAGTTTGAAAGACTTTTTGATGCCTTTTGGCACAATCGTCAATTTGAGCCTCGAAAAGAACAATTTACTCTTCGCCCTGAACCCATCCAAGGCAGTCTTGACGACGGTTGGAAGGAAACTCATCGCGACATTATCGCTGATCCTGATCAATTCAGTTCTGACGAAGTCGCGAGAGACCTTAATCTAAGCCGACGGTGGACCGAAAAAGAGCCGCCCCTCGAGCCCATCATAAAGGCACTTGCTAAAAAGGTTGCATCACGACCCAGTCGTCGTCGTATACCTGATACCAGAGGTGCCCTGGTAGATATGAGAAGAACCCTGCGAGGAGCTTCCCGCAAAGGCTTCGACCTCATTACGTTTTTGCATTCAAAAAAAAGGATTCGAAAGACTCGAATAGTCCTTCTATGTGATGTTAGTGGGTCAATGGACGCATACAATCCCTTTCTTCTTCGCTTGATGCTCGGGCTACAAAAGGAGCTGAAAAATTCACGGACGGTGGTCTTCAGCACTCAGGTCACGGAAATAACTACTCTGCTCCGCTACAAATCCGTGCCTGAAACCCTCCGCGAAGTCTCGAGATCCGTAAGTCATTGGTCAGGTGGAACAAACATTGGCCTGAGCCTCTCAACTTTAAACCGCGGACTCTTGAAGGAAGGAAGTGCAAAATCGACCGTAGCTGTGATTGTTAGTGACGGATATGACCAGGGCGACACGGAAACGATAGGAAAAGAAATTTCGGCCCTTCGAAGGCGGGTGAGAAAGCTCGTCTGGATTAACCCCATGTACGGGAGCGTTAGCTACCAACCAACCGCGAAGGGAATGCAGGCGGCACTCCCATACATTGATTTATTTTTACCTGCCTGGGACGCTACCTCTCTACGTACCCTCGTTCGTGAACTAGGAACAGTTTAGTCATTTACCAGGCGGTCCAGCCACCATCAACGGGCACAACCGTACCCGTTACGTACGTGGAAGCCGGAGACGCGAGGAAAACCACCGCGGTCTCGATTTCCTCGGGCAAACCAGTTCTTCCCATGGGCGTAAACTGTTCCATCCGCTTCAGCATTTTTTCAGGGATTTGGCCCGTGGTCGGATCAATAGTCATCTCTGTTGGAAAGTACGCGGGAGCGACAGCATTAACGGTAATACCGTATTTCGCCCACTCGATAGCAAGTTGTTTAGTCAAGCCATGCACCCCATGTTTCGCAGCCTGATAGCTAACACATCGGTGAACAGAGTTAGCTACTAGACCCATAACGGAAGAGAGGTAGATAATCCGGCCTGATTCTTGCCCACGGTCAAGGAGACGGTTTGTGAAGATTTGTGAGAGTTCAAAAGCTGCTGTCAAATCTATTGCCATTACCGTATCCCATTCTTCCCGAGTATGGTTCTCGGCGCGCCGGAGTTTGGCAATTCCCGCGCCATGCAGAAGGATATCGACAGGCCCAAGCTCAGATTCGATCTCATCGAAGACGCGTTCGCATTGTGACTTATCAGTAACGTCCGCTGGAACAGATAATGCTTTAACCCCCATGCCGGAAAGGTCTTCTGCCAATGCCAACAACCGGTCCTCTCTCCGGGCAACTAATGCAACACTAGCGCCCGCCTTAGCCAACGCCTTGGCCGCATGTGACCCCAAACCACTAGATGCCCCAGTAACGAGTGCGACCTTCCCCTTCAATCCGAAAAGCTCATCCAAATAATCCATTTTATCTGCTCCTCGACTTTGCAATTACTCAAATTCGATAGTCACGAAGAAATATCTGCAACTGACTTTCTGAGACCGGCTTGCTCGAGTAAAGGTATTACCTCCGATGCAAACCGCTTTAGCCCCTCCGAATAGTTCACCCAAGAGAGAGTTAAACCATCAACTCCTGTGCTATGAAATTCTACAAGCTTCTCAGCCACTTGTTCTGCCGTCCCAACCAAAGGAATCGCTGCATAGCCCGCTACAATCTGACGAAGTTGCTCGTCTAAGTGATCTTCGTGGAAGCTCCCACCATCCGTCGCTGCGCCACCAATAAGGTTACGTGCTGCTTCCCAGTCTCCTTTTTCATCGACATAGTAGTCAAAGTATTTTTTTGCGTCCTCTTCAGTATCCCCCACGACAATTGCTGCCATGCCCCAAATTGAGACCTCGCGTTCGAGAGCGTTCGCCTGAGAACGCACATCTCGACAGATATCAGAAACAATCTCGTAGTTGGGTGCTAGAAGGAAATTCAGATCCGCATGCTTTGCCGCAAAAGCACGGCCAGCAGGGCTAACCCCCGCACTCATAACCAAAGGGTGAGGCTTTTGAACGGGTTTGGGTTCAGCATAGGCCCCCGGACACTGAAAATACTTTCCCCTAAAGTCGAAGGTTCCTTCTCGAGTCCACAGCTCCTTGATAAGTTCGATCCATTCTTCGGCAACCGCATAGCGATCATCATGAGGAAGTTGCTCATTCCCAAACATCGCAATCTCAGATGCATTCCAGCCGGCAACAATATTCAAACCAAATCGTCCGTTAGAAATGTGGTCAATGGTCGCACATTGCTTCGCCGCCAAAACAGGATTGATGGTCGGCACGTGGCTAGTTGCGAAAAGTACAATGTTTTCAGTTGCTTGAGCGAGACCGGCGGCCCAAGTGTAGGTCTCAAAACAACGGTGATTAAAATTCGTCGCTCCTCCAAAACCTTTCCAGCGCGCAACGGGGACCATTGCCTCGATTCCGGCCCGATCCGCGGCACGAGCGAGCGCAAGGCTTTCACTCCAATCGACCTCAATAGTCCCTTCTGCGTCGGTAACAGCGCAGCCGTGACTCACATTCACTCCAAACACACCCAACTTGAGAGCATTTTCCCCGAGAATGGACAAGCGATTTGAACTTCCAGCCATCTATTAACCTCATTTCTCCACAAACAGGAATACAATATATGCTCACATACGTGGAGGTATACCATGAACGATCTTACATCCCAGCCTGTCAAAGATTTAGATGATTTGCAATCTCTGGTAGGAGGAACGCCACACCCAATCGTCCCTCAAAAAATCTTCGACTATATTGAAGAAAAGGCGTCGGGCTTCATAGCGAAATCCGGGTTTGTTTTACTTTCTACAAGCAATGTTAAGGGGCATCAAGATGTATCTCCTAAAGGAGACGCACCTGGTTTTGTTTGGCAGGAGGACTCTCGGACGATATGGATTCCGGACAGACCCGGTAATAAGCTTGCATTTGGCTTGAAGAATATTCTTGAGAATCCTCAGATCGGTCTTCTCTTCCTCTTGCCCGGAACACAAGAGACACTTCGGATAAACGGACTAGCCGAAATTCACGCCAGTACATCTATCCGATCTAAGCTCAGCGCAAGAGGAAAACCAGCAGTAGTAGCGATTCGGGTTGCAGTCGAAGAATGCTTTTTCCATTGTGCCAAAGCGCTGAAACGTTCGGAACTCTGGAACTACGAAGAGTGGCCCGAACGTTACGCCATCTCATTTGGCGAGCTACTCGCCCCTAAAACTGGAGGTAGAAATAATGCAAAAGAGATAGATCAAATGGTCGAACAAGATTACCGAGAAGGCCTTTGATCGATTGAAAGAAAGCGTGGAACCGGGATCCGGAAGAAATCCTACCTGTAATAAATCTCGATCAAAGTAATCTAAGAAGCAGGAGGTCAATACTTGATCCGCTAGGATTGCATAATGCCAACAATTCCCGAGATTGTTAAAACTCGAGGCTTTGCTATCACCTGCGAGCTGAATCCGCCAAAAGGTGTGGACTTGGAACCTCTGAAAAAGACCGCAGCTATAGTAAAACCTTTTGTGGACGCAATAAATCTAACCGACTCCCATCGTGCAAAGATGAGTATGTCTCCAATTGGTGCAGCGAAAACTTTGATCGATACAGGAATTCCGCCCATCCTTCAGATAACTGGGCGAGATCGAAACCAGATTGCAATACAGGCAGACCTACTTGCTGCCTCGAGTATGGGCGTGGAGAACATCCTGTGCATGTCAGGAGACAACCCTAGTCAAGGGGATCACCCGAATGCAAAGGGAGTATTTGACTTGGATGCATTTGGACTTTTACGAGCAGTCGGAGCTCTGAACCGTGGACAAGATCTAGGTGGATCGAATCTTCGTAGTGCCCCAAAGTTGTGCGCGGGGGCTGTAGCTAACCCTGTCGCTCCCGAACCGAAAATGGAAATGGAACGCCTGGGGAAAAAATTAGAAGCAGGTGCCCACTTCATTCAAACGCAACCCGTTTTCGACGCCAAAGAGTTCGAGCTATTTGCTTCGGGAACAAAAGAATCTGGGGTACCAATTTTAGCGGGAGTAATCGTAATTAAATCCGTCAAGATGGCAAAAACACTAAACTCAATACCTGGGATAACAGTCCCCGATAGCATTATTTCACGACTAGCCAATTCAGAAGATCTAAAAAACACCAGCTCTGAAATAGCTGCAGAGATCATATCCGACCTTCTAGAGCTTACAAAAGGAGTCCATATAATGGCAATTGGTTGGGAGAATCAGATACCCCCGATCCTAGAACGTGTTGGTATCCGTGAAAAGTTGTCGTGAATTCATTTACACCGAGCGGAATTATCACAATAACAACCGACTTTGGACATCGCGGTCCGTTTGTTGGTGTAATGAAAGGTGTGATCCTCAAACGATTTCCAGAAGCAAAACTCGTGGATCTCACAAATGAGACGTATGTCCATTGGCCCGCAGAGGCTGGGTTTTGGCTCGAAAAATCTTTCCCATACTTTCCTAAGGGAACAGTGCACCTCGCTGTTGTTGACCCTGGTGTCGGAACCGACCGAAGTCTTTTGGTGGTTGAAGGAATGGGACACGTATTCGTCGCCCCAGATAATGGATTGCTTGCAAACGTGATCGAACGCACTTCCGGCATACCTTATATTGCGGACGCGAACGTGCTCCAGAATCTTGGAATAGTAGCTAAAAGTGCAACGTTCCATGGCCGTGATCTCTTCGCTCCGTTAGCCGCTGAGCTTTCCTCGGGAGAAAATTCCTCCATAAGACTTCTCAACCCAACCGACGAATACGTCCCTTCGTTAATAGAACCTGCCGAACTTCGATCCAAGGAAATTCGAGGGATTATTATCACCACTGATCATTTCGGAAATCTAATAACGAATATCGAAAACAATCTGGTGGAACAATTACCCAAACCTACGGTGGAGGTGTCCGGGAGATACATACCCTTGTTAAGAACCTACGCAGATGCTTCGCCGGGAGACTACCTAGCACTTATCAACTCATTCGGTGTCTTGGAAATTGCCCGCGCTGAACAGAATGCTTCTGAATCACTTGGATTAGGTCGGGGCTCGCCGGTGGTGGTTAGAAGCCGCTGAAAGAAAATAATGAACGAGGCCAAAACAAAAGTTAAAAATACAGAGCATGATATCTCTCCTAACCATAAAAACGGAACTGACAACTTTTGCAGCAAGTGCGGAGCTAGATTAGTTGAAGAGCCCAACAACCACGCGACATATCGAACGTGTCAATCATGCGGCCACGTTCGATATCAAGAAGCAAAAGTCGCAGTAACAACCGCAATCTATTCCCACGACAAATTACTCCTAGTAAAACGTCGATACCCGCCTGAGAAAGACAAGTGGAGCCTCCCGGGTGGCTATTTGAATCCACATGAAGACCCCGCACTTGCTGCAGCGAGAGAGACATTGGAAGAAACAGGACTGATTATAGATAACTGCAAGCTGTTGGATGTTCTTTATAACCCTGAGCAGGGTGGAGCTGACATAACTATTGTTTATCTTGGAGTGCGCTCTGGCGGTCAGCTCAAAGCAGGTGATGATGCTGCTGACGCGGACTTTTTCCAAATTGATGGGCTTCCCGAATTGGCATTTTCGAGTACCCGTCACATTGTTGAAACCCTACAAAGAAGTATTCTTGAAAATCGACAAGAGCCGGGCTTCGGAGGAGGAAACTGTGAGTTACAAAATAAGTAAAGTCGGCAAGAGGCGTTATCGCGAAGATATTGGCCGCTACTTTGATGAGTTCGAGGTCGGAGATATTTACGAGCATCAGCCGGGAAGAACAATATTGGAGGCAGACAATACTTGGTTCACTTTACTCACGATGAACACCCACCCTCTCCATTTTGACTTTAACTACGCAGGGAAGACAGAATTTAAGAAACCGCTTGTTAATAGTGCACTAACAATCTCGATGGTGCTGGGAATGTCGGTTAGCGACATTAGTCAAAAGGCCATTGCAAACCTCCACATGACTGACATTAGGCTGACTCAACCCGTTTTTATTGGAGACACGATCTATGCGGAGAGCGAGGTTCTGGCTAAGAGAGAGTCAAAGACGAGACCCAATCAGGGAATCGTAACGGTAAAGACTACCGGTATTAAAGCAGATGGTGCAGTTTTCATGACTTTTGAGAGAAGTGCACTCATCCCCACCAAAGAATATTACCTCGAAGAATAAATAAGGAATCCAATGGCAGAAACAATCTCTAACGAAGACCAAGAGGCATTAATACTCGACAC
>Ga0310344_10001467_pt1 | contig 18045 bp, 16 predicted proteins | sample HC15DNA20200_MG_FD_203801 | JGI IMG/M metagenome (GOLD analysis project Ga0310344, IMG submission 203801) | Marine microbial communities from station ALOHA, North Pacific Subtropical Gyre - HC15-DNA-20-200_MG | ecosystem: Environmental > Aquatic > Marine > Oceanic | place: Pacific Ocean: North... | reverse complement strand
TTCCATTGTATAGAATTCAATTTTTTCCTCTTAAAGTGAAGTTAAGATCAAATTGTTTCTTGTAGTATTCTTTTTTTTGAAAAACTTGATCTAGATAGTAATAAGAATAAAGGAGTAAAAGCAAAACAAGCAAATGCAATAAACCAGAAAGTTTTATCTGTTCCCCATAAATCTGAAATAATTCCTATAGACAGTACTCCAATACCAGAGATAATTTGATTGTTGGTAAACATCAGACCAACAACACTACCTGAATATTCTGGGTCTGTGGTTTCAAAAGCATAGGCAAAAAGTACTGATCTTATTGATAGAGTGGAACCTACTATAGCCAATGTTATGAAAAGTGCGGTTCCATCTCCTGCATAGGGTATATATATAAGTCCAACTCCTCCAACCAGGAGAGCTATAATGATTATAATTTTTCTTGAAATCCGATCAGATAAATATCCAATTAAGGTTTCAGGAAGAATTGATGCTGCAGCATAGATGCCAAGGCCAATTCCTATTGTTGCAGGATCTGTTTTGTATGTTTCTATTAAGTAAAAGGGAAGAAAAAGTGTTATGCCCCTTTGTGTTAAATTTCGTATGCCAGATAAAAGAGATACTCCAAGGAGAGAAGGATTGTGAAGAATAGCTTCCACTATATGCTTCAGGGTCATTTTTTCTCCTTTGCTAGTCTTTTTGCTGGTAGGAAAAGATGGCAAACAAAAAATAAAGAGTACAGCAGTAAGGATGAGTGGAATAGAATTAATCTGTAGGATTTGCCGCCAGTCTAAAAAAAGTAGCATCCAGCCTGCAATAATAGGTGCGATGGTCATTCCAATATTAGAGCCTGTTCCGTGGATTCCCAAGGCAAATCCTTTTCTGTCCATAAATTTCTCGTTTAAAATCCCCATAGCTGGAGGATGCCAGATATGAGTCGCTACACCTGTAAGCCAGAAAAGAAAAGCAATCATCCAAAAAGATGAAGACAAACTGATAGCTGTATGAAAAAAACCAATAGATGCCATGCAAACTACGAGCATAGCTTTACGACCTCCTAGCAAGTCATTCATTACTGCAAAACCTGCGCTTGAAAATGCGCTTGCAATTGAAACCCCTATGAAAATTATTCCGACTTGAGTGTGATTAATTCCAATGTCTTTCGCTAGGAATGGAAGGACAGGTCCTATGACTCCATGAAACCAATGTTCAAAAAGATGCCCGATAGTGAGTAGTAAAAGTACGGAAGATGATTTCATGAAGAAAGTCCTTAATGTGAATTTCAATCACTTTATCATAATTAATGATTGAATCATCTATATGAACTTTTATTTTATAAGAAGAGATCCCGGACTAAATTGAAAAAAACTTGTATGAAAATAAAATTTTCTAGAAATCAACAATCTGACTTGTCCAATCTAATTCTTTTTCACACCAGGCAGCATTTTCTAATAGTGGATAGTCAAAAAATCTTTTCCCAATAAATTGGATAGCAAATGGAAGATTTTTGTCTCCGCGCCCTAATGGAAGTGTAATTGCGGGTAATCCTGGTTGCGTTGCAGGTTCATTGAAGAATGCACTTCCGGTAGACTCTTCTACAAGAGCAGGAGGATCTTGGAAGGATGGGAGAATGATAAATTCATAATGATTTAATAATTTTTCCATGTCCCGTATGAGACGATTTCTTTGTTTAAGACCTCTGGCGTAATTTATGGAACTGGTATTTAATCCTGATTCGATTAGTGCTCTTATAACAGGTCGATATTTATCTGCATTTTTTGAAAAAGAATCTTTATGGTAGGAAGCAGCATCAACACCCATTATCATTCGATGTGTATCATGTAATCTTTGTAAATCTATTGGGAAATCAATTTCATCTACTTGGATGTCTTTTTCTTTCAGTTTTTCTACTCCTTCATCTACCCAACGCGTTACTTCTGGGTCAGCATATTTTGCAATATCTTTTTTTGGATAACATACAAGTGTTGGCTTTTTCGGTATAAAGTCTCCATAAATCAGAGGTTCGAATCCTTGGGTAGTTTCGTCTAAATCGTCTGGTCCTGACAAATATTTAAGTAGCAATGCTGCATCTTCTACTGAGCGTGACAGAATTCCAATATGGTCAAAAGTCCATGATACTTCTATAACGCCAGATCGAGATATTAGACCGTAACTAGGTTTGAAGCCAATAATTCCGCAATAAGCAGATGGTCTAAGTACAGAACCTCCTGTCTGAGATCCCAGAGCGGCGGGTATCATACCTGAAGCGACAGATGCAGCCGATCCACTACTTGAACCTCCAGGGCTATGTAAGGAATTCCAGGGATTGAGAGTTTCAGAAGGGTCACCTGTAGCGAATTGAGTAGTTACTGTTTTCCCTGCAATTATTGCCCCTGACTGCCTGAGTTTTGATATGCAGTAAGCGTCTTCTTTAGGGATGTTTCCTTTCAAGATTGGGGAATTACCCTCACAGGGCATTTGTTTTACATCAATAATATCCTTGACTCCAATAGGAGCACCTAGGAGCGGTCCAGCAATAAAAGAGCCATTGTCTATCTCCTTAGCTTTTTGAATAGCAACTTCTTTGTCAAGAAAGGCCCAGGCATGAATTTTATCTTCACAGAAATCAATTCTTTCAAAAATAGAATTAATCCAATCCGTTGCCGTCATTGATTTGTCGGATATTTTTTTTATACCTTCGCTAAGAGTAAGTTCCCAATTTTTTTTCATCGAAATTTATCCTTTATCCATCTATCAGTCGTTTGTATCTGCAAGGCAACCAAGTTCTACGCAACATCATAAAAGCATTAGGGACATTATATAAACTATATCGACCTTTGCAAAGATTCATTCCCCTCAGTTTATCTTGTACATCCCAGAGTTTATTACACGCAACCTCTCTCACCTTTCCATATTCCCCTCTGCAAGTTGCATATAGTTTTTCCCATTTGTCTATCAGACCATCCATTTCTGTTTTTTCTTTTGGATATACACTTGGATCGATTCTGTATCTTCCAGTGCAGCCTTCGTTTTTCAAATCATTCGTAAATCTTGTCTTGCAGAATTTCGCATCTTTCCACTTCACATTTTTTGTTGTTGCGTATTCAAACTCTGATTCTGCAAGATTTGTTTCACTAAAATCTGCACCTGTAATATCTGCTTTATAAAACTGCGAACGAAAAATCATGGAACCAGTGAAAACTGCATTTTTTAGATTTGCTTTATGAAACCGAACAGTATTGACCTGACCATGAGAAAAGTTTGCCCCCTCCAGATTTGCACCTCTCATTTCAGTATATAAAAAACTTGCACCAGAAAAGTTCGTGCCTCGCAAATCTAAATGATTCATTTTCACAAAATGTAGATTGGCACCAGTTAGATCGCATTTCTCACAATCTTCATAGTTTTTGACTTTATCTAAATGAGATTGATTGAACGCAAATGCAGAGGAAGTGAGAACCAGAACAGCAAAACAGAAAGTGGCAATTTTTTTCGTCATAAGTATCTCCTATAAGAGTTAGGAGACAATATTACAAAAAGATTATGAACTTTTTATGAATAAAAGATGTGGTATATTGGGAGATATAGTTGGTATAACATGAGAGTAAAAAGTGCTTTTATATTAACGAGAAATACATGGATTCCTTGTCGATATAAAAGGCTTGTAGATGACTAAAAGAAACCCACTCTAACACTCGTTCTAAACTGTACAATAAATCCTATACTTAAAGTTATAATTTTCGTTGTTTTTGAATATAATTGCTTGTGTAAATTTATTAATTTATTTATTGCATCTAGTATCAATATAGCTAAGGAGTAGCGTTTGATTACCGTAGAAGAAGCGCAAGAGATTATTTTTGCTAAGATAAAAACAATAGATAGTTCTGAGATAGATATACAAGATGCTCTTGGTAGAGTTCTCTCTGAAGATGTTTTTTCTGAAAGAGCTATACCTCCTTGGGCTAATTCTGCAATGGATGGGTATGCTGTTAGATCGGAAGATATTAAAAATGCAACGAAAGGCAATCCTGTTGAATTGAAAGTGATTGAAAGAATACAAGCAGGAGTGAAGGCTAAATCTGTACTTCGAGAAGGAGAGGCTATACGTATAATGACTGGTGCTCCTATGCCTCAAGGAGCGGATGCAATAGTTTTACAGGAAGAAACAGAAGAAAGTGATTCGGGTGTAGTGAAAATTTATCTAAGCGTTGAATCAGGGGAATCTGTAAGAGTTGCGGGAGAAGATGTTGAGATTGGTGATTTGGTAGTTTCGAAAGGAACTAAATTAACTCCACCTGCGATTGGTATGTTAGCAAATATAGGAATGGATTCTTGTTCCGTTTATAATAAGCCAAGAGTAGCTATATTAGCCACTGGAGAAGAACTAGTTGATCTCAAGGAAATTCCTGACGAGGGGCAAATATTTAATTCAAACTCGTATGCTTTAGCGGCTCAAGTAGAAGAGGCTGGCGGGGAAGCAATTCTTTTGGGCATAGCTAAAGATAATACAGAAGATTTGGTAAAGGGTATTAAAAGAGGAATGTCTGCAGATATTTTAATTACGAGTGGAGGGGTATCTGTTGGAGATTTTGATTTAGTGAAAGATACACTTCAAGATCTTGGGAACGAAATAAATTTTTGGAGAGTTAGGATGAAACCAGGTAAACCTATGGCATTTGGAATGCTTGGAGGAAATCCATTCTTTGGTCTGCCCGGAAATCCAGTTTCTACCATGGTTAGTTTTGAATTGTTTGTACGTCCATCCTTGCTTAAAATGCAGGGGTTGAAGAATATTTTTCGTGCAAAAGTTAATGCTACCCTAAAAGGAGAACTTCTTAAGTCTCCTGAGAGAAGACACTATATTAGGGCAGTAACGACTTTTAATGAGAATCAATGGGAATCTACTCCTTTAGAAGTGCAGGGGTCTAATATTCTTCATTCAATGGTTAAATCTAATTCGTTAGTTTTGTTTCCTGAATATGAAACTAAGCTAGAAGATGCGCAAACGGTAGAAGTCATATTGTTAGATGATCCAAATATAAATAATAATTAAATTCATTCTCGAATATTTTAGTTAGGAAGCTTTATGTCGCAGATACCTATTTCTGCTGCAATTTTAGCAGGGGGTAAAAGTACAAGAATGGGGAAGGAGGACAAATCTCTATTGGTTATCAATGGGATAACTTTTATAGAGTCAATTAGAAATAAGTTAGGGGAGTATTTTACTGAAATCCTTGTAGTTTCTGATAAAGGCGAAAGATTTGAAGAAATGGGTTTTCTTGTTTATCCAGATTTAATAGCTGATAAAGGACCCTTAGGGGGCTTATATACTGCTTTGTCGCTTAGTCAAACAAAAAAGATTTTCTTGGTAGCATGTGATATGCCCCTTTTGAATGAAGTTTTAGTGAGTAATTTTATTAGTCAGGTCTCTGATGAAGATGTTCTGATTCCATTGCATAATTCTAATCCTGAACCTCTGTTCGCTGTATACGATAGAAATTGTCTTCCATCTATTATAAACAACATTGAAAACGAGAAATTGGATATGACATCTTTTTTCTCAGGGTTAAATATACGTTATTTAGAAGAAAAAATATGGAGAGAATGGGATTCAGAAGGAATATCTTTTCGTAATATTAATACTCCCGAAGATTTTGAATTTTCTAAAAAAATTAATGAAGGAGGAGGTGTAGATTGAGGATAGATGAGAAATTAAAACAAATAGGAATCGATTTACCCAATGCTCCCTCTCCAGTGGGTTCCTATGTGCCTTATGTTCGTTCTGGCGAATTGTTATTTATCTCTGGTCAAATTCCTACAGTGAATGGGGAATTACTCCATCATGGGAAAGTACCCGAAGAGGTGTCTTTGGAAGATGCAAAAAAATGCGCCAAAATTTGTTTATTGAATGCACTTGCACATGCAAATAAAGCGTTGCAGTCTCTTGATCAGATAAAACGAATTGTAAGAATGACGGGTTATGTTGCATCTTCTGAGAAATTTACTGAACAAGCAGATGTAATGAATGGGGCTTCTGATTTAGCTTTTGAAATTTTTGATGAAATTGGCAAGCATGCAAGGTTGGCTGTAGGGGTATATGAATTGCCTCTTGGTGCACCTGTAGAACTTGAAGTGATACTTGAAGTATAATTGTTAAATTACTAATAATAAAGAGAAAATAATGAGTCCTATAATTTTTTCATTTGGTCCTCTAACTTTAAGATGGTATGGGTTGATGTACGTATTCGCTTTGCTTTTTGGTACATGGCTTATAACACGGGAATGCCAGAGAAAGAATCTTGCAATTACAAATGATGAGATTATGAATTTTGCTCTTATCTGTATGTTTTCTGGGATCTTTTTTGCGAGATTGTATTATGTAGTGTTTAATTGGAATTTTTATGGAAATTATCTATGGGAAATTCCAAAGGTATGGCATGGAGGATTGGCTATACATGGAGGCTTGATAGGAGGTGTATCGGCTGGTTTGATTTTCCTTTCAAGGCATAAGGTTTCGACTTGGTCTTTTGCTGATGCTGTGGCGCCTTCTATAATGTTAGGTCAAGTCTTTGGTAGATTTGGAAATTTTATGAATGGTGATGCTCATGGAATACCAACTGGTATGCCATGGGGATTAATTTTTCCTCAGGAAAGTATTGCGGGAAAACAATTTCCTGATCAGCCTATTCATCCTGTAATGTTATATGAATTATTTTTAAACTTAGTTTGGTTTTTAATATTAAGAAATCTTAGATTTAAATCGCACAAGCCTGGTTTCTTATTTTGTCTTTATTTCGTTTTGTATTCTGTTGGCAGGGCAATAGTGAGCGGTTTTCGTGCGGATAGTCTTTGGTTTGGTTCTGTTAGGGCAGCTTATGTTGCTAGCTTTTTGTTGATAATTATTTTTAGTAGTTTTATTTTTTACGGTAGGCTTTGGAAAAGTGCTAAGTAGAAATTAACAACTATTTTGTTTTCTAATTGTAAATTTTGCTTTAAGGAGGAAGTGTAATGAATTTTAGATTGGTAGATTTAACGCAAGAGATTTATAATGGAATGCCTGTTTATCCAGGACATCAAAGAACAGGGGTATTTCCTTCAAAAACGCATGAAGAAACATCTAAGGCAAATACGTCCTCTCCATCGGGCCATACCTCTACTACAAATACAATTATCATGAGTGACCACGGGCCAACACATGTAGATGCTTTTTTGCATATCGATAAAAGTCCCGATGCTGAAAGTATAGATGAACTTGGTTTTGAGTGGTTTTTTAATGAAGCAATTTGTTTAGATCTTTCTAAGTTTTGTAATACTGATACATGGATTGAACCTCAAGATTTAGAAGAAGCATGTGAAAAATCAGGCCTTGAAGTCCCTGACAAGGGATCGGTTTTAATTTGGAGCGGTCATTATGAAGCGAACTATAAGGATGATTTTTATGACTGGATGTATACATATCCTGGATTAAGTGAATCAGCTACGATCTGGTTGGCGGATAGAGGGTGTATCAATATTGGAATTGATTCTCCAAGCATTGATTCTTCAGCAGCGATGAAAGATAAGGGATATTGGGCCCATAAAGCTTGTAGGGAAAGGAAAGTGTTGAATGTAGAGAACCTCTCTAATTTGAAAGAGGTGGCAGGTACTAAATTTATTTTTTCATGTTTACCTTTGAAAATCAGAAGAGGAACTGGTTCTCCTGTTAGAGCTGTAGCTATTTATACAGATTAACTCTCTAATTTCGGACTCTTGGTAATTCTGGTGAAAGGAATATGTATGGACTATAAAATAAGTGAAGAACAGAAAGCTTTAGTAGACCTAGCACATGATTTTGCAGAAAAAGAGATCAGGCCAGTTGCTAGAGAACTCGATAGAGAACCAGACCCATTAAAGAGATTTCCTTGGGATGTTCTTGAGAAAGGAAGTAAGTTAGGTTTGCGAACTCTTGCTCTCCCTGTAGAACTGGGTGGTGCCGGTGCGGATGTTTTAACTTTATGCATGGTAGGTGAAGAGTTGGCGTGGGGGGATTTAGGTACTGCAGTCACTTTTGACCAGACTTGGAAGATCACGCATCTTTTTGAAACACTTACAAATGAAGAACAAAAGTCGAAATATTTAAATCAATTTTTGGAAGATGATTTGTTTCATCTTGCAGTTGCAATGACTGAACCTTCCGGAGGTTCTGATAATATAATTCCATATGATAGTCCAGATGCGGGCGTTAAAACGACCGCTGTGAGAGATGGTGACGATTGGATAGCTAATGGAAAGAAACATTATATCAGTAATGGTGGTGTTGCTAAACTTTATATTGTGGCTATGCGTACAGATCCCACAAAAGGTGTTTCTGAAGGAATGACGTATTTCCTTCTTGACCCGAGTATGGATGGTTTTGATTATGGAAAATTCCATGACAAATTAGGTCAGAGACTTTCCTTGAATGCCGAATTATTATTCAATGAATGTAGGATACCTGATGCACATCGTATTACAGAAGTTAATAAAGCGATGGAAGCTAGGAAAACCTTTGTTTTAGGTTCAAACATCGAAGCTGCCGCAACGGTACTTGGAACTGCGAGAGCCTCTCATGAAGAAGCGCTTGAATATGCACGTAATCGAGTGCAAGGAGGAAAACCTATTATAGAGCATCAGGCTGTAGGTTTTATGTTATGTGATTCTTTTGCTGAATACGAAGCATCTAGACAAATGTTGCATTATGCGGCCTGGACAGCTTCTGATAGAAATTTATACGATCCAAAGATGGGATTCATGACTAAAAGTTTTGTTTCTGAGGCTTCATTTCGTATTGCTACTCGCTCCATGGAAGTTTGGGGTGGAATGGGATATATGACGGAAGCTCCTATGGAGAAATATCTTAGAGATGTAACTAGTTTCTTGCATTCAGATGGCACCAATCAAACGATGAGAATTCGGTCTATGAAATATTTATAGAAAGGAAAATGATGGAAAAACTTGCAATTGAGAATATAGAGGTCATCCCTTTACAGGTGCCTTTGAAGAAAATTTTTGAAAGTGCTTTGGGAGTCTATACTCACCTTGACGTTGTAGTTGTAAAGATGAAGACAAAAGATGGACCAGAAGGTTTTGGAATGACTACTGGATTAGGTGGAGCTTCAGGAACTGCGATAGTTCCGTATATTAAGAATGAACTAGCACCATTAATTCTGGGACAAGATGCACTAGCTCCAGAATTAGTATGGAACAAAATGTGGAGCCCAAATAAGGCTAGAATGCGAGGCGGAATAGGACTTCATGCATTGTCTTGTGTAGATATCGCTTGTTGGGATGTTTTAGCAAAGGCTGCAGGGAAATCTATTAATCGCCTGCTTGGTGGTTTCAGGCAATCTGTTCCTGTGTACGGAAGTGGCGGATGGCATACATTATCTGATGAAGAACTTTTAGAGGAAGCACAAGAGGCTGCTGATTTGGGATGTACAGCGTATAAATTCAAAATCGGAACCAATCGCGATGAAGAAAGAATTTCTTATCTGCGAAGTAATATGGGAGAGGATTTTATTTTGTTTGCTGATGCAAACCAGAAATATATTGTTAGAGAGGCAATAGAAGTTTCGAATATGCTTGCTGAATATGGTGTTGCATGGTTTGAAGAACCTGTAATAGCAGATTCTGTTGATGATTTAGCTGAGTTATCAAAAGAAAGTATGGTTCCTCTTGCTGCTGGGGAAAATGCATATTTGAGATGGGGATTTAGGGAGTTATGCGAAAGACGTGCAGTTGGATTTCTGCAACCTGATGTTGGAAGGTGTGGCGGGATAACTGAGTTCAGGAAAATTGCTAATCTTGCGGATGCTTTTAATATATCGTTATCATGTCATCTAGTACATGAGATTTCGGTGAGTCTGATTGGAGCAAGTCCTAGTGGATATATGGTTGAATATATGGATTTCTTTAATTCAGAAGATATGACGCAAGATTTTTCAGTAAAGGATGGGAAGATCACTGTCCCTGATGTTCCAGGTCATGGATTTGAGTTTACAGAAGAGGCTTTGAAAAATTATAGAATCGATTAGAAAAAAACGGAGGGAATGAAATTGAAAATAATTAATTATAATTACAGAGGATTAGAGAGGGTTGGTTTGTATGTTGGAGATGAAATTGTTCATTTGTCTCGTCTTGCAGGTCTTTTTGGAAGACCAGATCTGGCAATTCCCAGTATCATGGAAATTATGAAACATTGGGGAGATATTTCTTCTGACCTAGAATCTTTATGGAAAGATGCAGAAAGTAATTCGGATAAAATTAAAGCAATTCTTATGAGCCCCGATGATGTAGAATTCCTTCCTCCGATTACAAATCCTCCAAAAAATATAATGTGTATGGGCCTTAATTACAAAGATCATGTAGAAGAAGGTTTGAAAGCAAAAGATGTACGTCCACAAAAGATGGAATTAGACGAACCCATTTTCTTCACAAAATCACCCAGTACCTTAATTGGCCACAATGCAAACTTTCCAATGATTACCACTAGTGAAAAATTAGATTATGAAGGAGAACTTGCATTTATTATTGGGAAATCTGGAAAAAATATATCTAAAGATAGAGTATATGATCATATTTTTGGATACTGTTGTTCGAACGATTTGTGTGCAAGGGATATTCAGAGACGACATAAACAATTATTTAAGGGGAAAACCTTAGATTTTACTTGTCCAATTGGTCCTTTTCTAGTTCCAAAGGAATTTTATCAGGACCCTATGAACGCTTCCATTAAAACTTGGGTCAATGGTGAAATCAGACAGGATTCTAATACGAAAATGATGATCCACGATATTCCGTCTATTGTTTCGGTGCTTTCTGAAGATTTAACTCTGGAAGTCGGGGATATTATTATGACTGGAACTCCTTCAGGTGTCGGATATGCAAGAGATGTTCCATCCTTTCTTGAGCCTGGTGATGTGGTTGAAGTAGAGGTCGAAAATTTAGGAAAATTAAGAACTGAAATTGTGAATAACTAATTTTATTTAGAAAAAATAAAGGAGGACTTCCGTTGAATGAAGAATCATTTTATGAGCCGGCAATTAAAAGAGGTGATATCCAATATGGAGATGGTTATACTGAACGTCTTTTTGAAAGGATGAATAAGTTAGACCCTGATTTCTCAATGATGTTTCAGAAAATGATTCATGGAGGATTATATGATAGAGATGTTATTCCGCATAAGGTTAGAGAGTTATGTGCTATTTCCGCACTTTTGGTGACAGGCAGATTTGACCAAATGAAAGGTCATTTAACAGCTGCACATAATTATGGTGCTGAAGATAAAGAAATACTAGAGGTGATTTTTCAAATGTTTACTTATACTGGAGCCCCTGCAGTATTGGAAGCTCTTAAAATATATGAGCAATGGGTAGAGGGTGGTCATTCCATGTCTGGTTTTGGTACTACTGAAGATTGATTGTTATGCAGAATCGTGAGAGAGGATTGAGAGAAAAAATTGCTTTGATTACTGGGGCTTCTGGTTCTATCGGTCATGGTATATCAAAATGTTTCGCCGAAGAAGGAACTAAGCTTGCATTAGCGGATTTGCGTAGTGAAGAATTGAGTAGTTTGAAAGAAGATTTGAAGTGTTATTCTGTAGAAATTGAATGTTTCTCAATTGATGTTAAATTAGAAGACTCTTGTAAAAAACTGACTCAAGATGTTTTTGAAAAATTTGGGAACATTGATATTCTTGTGAATAATGCTGGAGTTCTTGGTTCTTCAGATCTTTCTTTAGGAATGCCATTAGGAGATATAACAGGTTCTGATTGGAATGAAACATATCAAGTAAATACTCGAGGAGTATTTTTTCTTTGTAAATCTGTAATCGAATATATGAAATTATCGAATTCAGGGCGAATTATTAACATTGCTTCAAGAGCAGCATTTGATGGAAGGGAGTTTATTCCTCACTATGCGGCTAGTAAAGCAGCAGTTGTTAGTTTTTCTCAATCTTTAGCTAAAGAACTGGCCTCAAAGAGAATTACGGTAAATTCAGTATGCCCTGGTTTGGTTTGGAGTGATATGTGGAAGAAGCTTTCGCCTTTGTATAAGAAAAAAATGCCTGAGTTAGAGAAAATGGATGCGAGAGAAGTTTTTAATTTTTTTGTAAAACAGACACCTTTAAACTTAGAACAGACACCTGAAGATATAGGTCGTACCGTTACGTTTCTAGCAAGTGAAGACGCTAGAACTATAACCGGTCAATCTATACTTGTTGATTCTGGTTCTGTTATGCGTTAATGTCTTGTTCCAATTTTTTGTTTTTTATTTGTGATAGGAATTGTTTTGAAAAGAAAGAAATATAGCCTGTTTTTGGTTCCACATGATGAGATCAGTACGCCTAAACTACTAGATCTGTCTGAGAAACTCTCGAATTTCAGAAGGTTTAATTTGAGTTCTTTTGGAGTCTTTTTTTTAGGGTTTGTTTTTTTGTTTACTTGTTTGCTTTCATCTTATTTGTTATTTGATCGAGTTAAATTAAAAAACGAATTGAGTAGAGTCCCGTCTTTAGAAAATCGTGTAAGTTCTCAGGCTAAGGTCATTGAACATTTCGGGGAAAAATTTTCAAAAGTGAATAAGAACTTAAATCAAATTTCTTTGCTTGAACGAAAGCTAAGAATGATGGCTTCTATGAGACATTCACAACAAAATCTAGAATTGCCAATAGGTGGTATTACTCAGGATAATTTCACAAAAAAGACACGGACTTTAACTGATAGAGAAAAAAAGTTATTTCGAAGAATTACTAGGCAATCTATAGATATTGAAAGAAAGAGTGTCCTGAAAAACAAGTCATTATCTCAAATTTTAAGAGTTTTTGAAAAGAATCGTTTTCGTTTAGCTCATACGCCTTCGATTGTTCCTGCTAGAGGATGGATAACTTCGGGTTACGGATATAGAATTTCTCCTTTCACATCTAGGAGGGAATTTCATAAAGGGATAGATATTTATGCAAGACTTGGAGCTCCGATCTTTGCTCCTGCAGATGGTATAGTTATTGCGTCTTCAAGAGATGCGAGTTACGGAAATTTTGTCAAAATAAGACATTTGCCTGGAATCATCACAAAATATGCTCATAATCAAGTAAATTTAGTTCGTAGAGGGCAGCGCGTGAGAAGAGGAGAATTAATTGCGAAGATAGGAAATACGGGAAGGTCTACAGGCCCGCATCTTCATTATGAAGTAATAATTAAGCGAAAAGCTGTAAACCCAATGATCTATATCATTAATCAGTACGCCCAGAAGTAACATTCGCTTCGACTCTATGTTAAAATTTTATTTTGTGTAGTATTTTTTATCTTTTTGGTTCGTTTCTTATGTAACCGAGGAATTTATAAACATGCCAATAACTTTTCTAGAAAAAAGTCTGTCTGCAATTAAAACTATTGTGGGTACAGCCAATGATAGAGAAATCAAGAAATTACAACCCATGGTTGATTCTATCAATGCACTAGAAAATAAGATGATGGAATTCAGTGATGCTGAACTTTGCTCTCAAACCCAAATTTTAAAAGATAGAGTTAAAGATGGAGAAAGTTTAGAGGAGGTTCTTATTGAATCATTTGCTCTAGTAAGAGAAGCAGGAAAAAGAGTTCTGCAAATGAGACATTTTGATGTGCAACTTGTTGGTGGTGTAGTTTTACATACAGGAAAAATTTCTGAAATGAAAACAGGAGAGGGCAAGACTCTTGTTGCTACTCTACCCGCATTCTTGAATGCACTAGCGGGAAATGGTGTGCATATAGTGACAGTAAATGATTATTTAGCTAAACGTGATTCAGAATGGATGGGGCAAGTTTATAGATTTCTTGGTCTAACTGTAGGTTGTATTCAACATTCTATGGATGATGAAGAAAGAAGACAGGCATATTTATGCGACATTACTTATGGGACTAATAACGAATTTGGATTTGATTATCTCAGGGACAATATGAAATTTGAAAAAGGCAGTAGAGTCCAGAGAGATTTGTCTTTTGCGATTGTAGATGAAGTCGATAGTATTTTAATTGATGAAGCAAGGACGCCACTGATTATCAGTGGCCCAGCGGAAGAAGCAACTAAGCTATATCTCTCGGTTAATCGAATTATAAAAAGACTACTTCAGGAAGAAGATCAAGACTCTAAACCAGAAGTGAATGAAGGAGATTATGTAGAAGGTGGCAAGGACGCGATTAGTAAAAAACAATATAAGTACTTAATTGTGGATGAAAAATCTAGAACAGTTAATTTAAAAGAAAAGGGCGGAGTAGAAGCAGAGAAAATACTAATTTCCGCAGGGATTTTAGATGAAGGAAAGAGTTTGTATGACATGGAAAGTATCTCTGTATTGCACCATGTGGAACAGTCGCTTAAGGCGCATATTATATTCACAAAAGATATAGATTATGTAGTCAAAGATGGTCAAGTGATTATTGTTGACGAATTTACTGGACGACTAACACCTGGCAGAAGATTTGGCGATGGTCTTCATCAAGCATTAGAGGCAAAAGAAAAAGTTGAAGTGCAAGAAGAAAATATAACCTTAGCTACTATTACTTTTCAAAACTATTTTCGTCTCTACAAAAAGTTGTCTGGAATGACAGGTACTGCGGATACTGAAGCCAAAGAATTTAAAGAAATTTATAATTTAGATGTTGTTGTAATACCAACAAACAAAATTTTGATTCGTTTAGAATATCCTGATGTAATTTATAAGACTGATTCTGAAAAAATGAACGCTGTGGTAGAAGAACTTTCAGAATGTTACAAGTCAGGAAGACCTGTGCTAGTTGGAACAATTAATATTGACAAAAGTGAGCAACTCTCAAAGATTCTTAAGAAGAGGGGTGTGCCTCATCATATTTTAAATGCAAAACACCATGCTCATGAGGCTGAAATTATTGCGCAGGCAGGAAGAAAATCTGCAATTACTATTTCAACAAATATGGCAGGTAGGGGTACTGATATACTCTTAGGAGGCAATCCTGAGTTTCTGTTAAATAATTCTAAACATAAAGATGAACAAGAGAACGATATATTATTACAAAAATATACTGAGCAATGTGAGGCAGAACGTGAAGAGGTAATTGCTTTAGGAGGACTCCATGTACTTGCTACCGAGAGGCATGAAAGTAGAAGAATCGATAATCAATTGAGGGGACGTTCAGGTAGGCAAGGGGATCCTGGAAGTTCTAGGTTTTATCTCTCTCTTGAAGATGACTTGCTTAGGATTTTTGGTTCTGATCGTATCAAAGGATTAATGGAAAAGCTGGGGATGGAGGAAGGCGTTCCAATTGAAGCGAAAATGGTGACTCGTTCAATAGAAGGTGCCCAAAAGCGTGTTGAGTCACATCATTTTGAAATGAGAAAAAATATTTTGGAATATGATGATGTAATGAATATGCAAAGAGACGTTATTTATTCGTTAAGACGTAACATGCTTGATGGAGAAGATGTGACACAGCAGATAAAAGAGATGGTTAAGAATATAGTTGATGGGATTTTGGATTCCCATTTTCCTGATTCAGTACATTTTGAAGAATGGGAATTAGATTCTTTTAAATCAAGTATGGAGTCACAATTTAGTATTTCCTCTAAGGTTAACGATTATCAGATAGTATTTGAAAATACTGATTATGTCTTAAATTTAGAGGATGAAACTGTAGAAGAGATTAAGGAAAAAGTTCATTCCATGGTGAAAGATATACTAGAAAAGAAATATTCTCATTTAGGAGAAGAATTATTTCAAGAATGGCAGATGATGGTTTATTTGCAGATTCTAGATTCTCATTGGAAAGAACATTTGACTAATATAGATCATCTGAAAGAAGGGATTGGTTTGAGAGGCTATGCTCAAGTAAACCCTCTTAATGAATATAAAAAAGAGGCTTATCAGATGTTTGAAGAACTTACAGAAAAAATTGAATCTGATACGGTCATGTATCTATATAGATTAGATGTTTCTGATGACGGTGAAATTCTAACGAAACAAGATGAAAATCAGGATCTTGTGTATACACATAAAGAAGTTTCAGGATTTGATGATGTTTCCGAAGAATCTTCAATTCAGACTATGACACCTGTTAAAAGAAGCGATCCTAAAGTAGGAAGAAATTCTCCTTGTCCTTGCGGTAGCGGAAAAAAATATAAATTTTGTTGTGGAAAATAATATCGAGAATCTTTTTTAGAATTAATTCTATTTTGGAGTTTCTTTATGCAATTTGGTCTAATGTTGCGTTCGCAATATCCTAAAGAAGCTGATTTGCAAGTTTGTTTTTCTAATATATTAGAGCAAGTAGTGAAAGCAGAAGAATTGGGTTTTTCTTCAATTACAAAAGGTTCGCACTATAGTACTTATCCTTTAAATTCATTTCAGCAGATTCCTTTCTTAGCTAGAATTTCTGCTGAAGCGCCAAGTTTGAGATTTAACGCAGGTATTGTTTTATTGCCACTCCATAAGCCTTTAGATATTGCGGAGCAGATTGCTACTCTAGATATAATGACAAATGGCAAGATAATTTTTGGCGCTGGATTAGGTTACAGAGATGTAGAATTTAAAGCTTTTGGAACTTTACAAAAAGATCGGGTTAAGAGGTTAGAGGAAAATCTTATTGCAATTAAAAGATTATGGACAGAGGAGAAAGTTTCAATGGCAGCAAGTCATTTCATTCTTGATAATGCTTCCTGCTCTCCTATGCCTATTCAAAAGCCACATCCACCGATTTGGATTGGCGCTAATAGTGATGAAGGAATTAGAAGAGCCGCAAGATTTGGAGATACCTATTATATTAACCCGCATAATCGTATCGATACGACGAAAAGGCAACTCGAATTATATAGAGAAGAATTACATAAATTAGAAAAGCCTTTTCCTGGAGAGTTGCCAATGAGAAGAGAAGTTTTTGTTGCAGAAACTTTTGATAAGGCAATTTCTTTATGTCGTCCATATCTGGAAACAAAATATAGTTCTTATCATAATTGGGGCCAGGATAAGGCTATGCCTAAAGGGGATGATGATCTTTCTCTTGATTTTGCTGAATTGTTAGAAGACAGGTTTATTATTGGTGGTCCAAATGAAGTTGCAGAAAAGATTCTTGAGTTATCTTCTTTAGGTGTGAATCACCTGATTATGAGCATAGAATGGCCTGGAATGCCTCAATCTCTTGTGCTTGATACAATGGCGTTACTCGCAAAAGAGGTTTTTCCATTAGTTTCTAAGAATTTTTGAAAATTTATTCTTTCTGAAAGGAAATTTTGAATGGTTTTTGCTACAGAGAAAATAGTAAGTTTTGCCAAAAAAATGTCGTTCGAAGATATTCCGGAAGAAGTTGTAGAAAAAACTAAGTACTTGTTATTAGATTCTTTAGGTATTGCTGTCGCTTCAACAACTCTTCCAATAAGCAATCAAATAAAAGAGATGGTCTTTAAAATCTTAGGAGTTCAATCACGTAATTTTGTAAATCGATTTGAAAATGGTTGTACTGTTATAGGAAGAAAAGATTTCCTGCCTGTTACACATGCTTCATTAATAAATGGGTCTCTCATACATTCTTTGGATTTTGATGATACTCATACTAAGTCTGTTATCCACAATTGTGCTCCTTTGGTTCCTAGCGCTTTATGCGGAGGGGAACTATTTGATGTAAATGCAAAAAATTTCTTGAAATCTTTAATTCTGGGATTTGAATTTCAAATTCGTTTAGGTCTTGTTGCTCCAGGTTCTTTTCATGCTCGTGGTTTTCATATGACAAGTATAGCTGGAACTTTTGGTTCTGCTTTGGTTTTTGGATTGTTAGGTAACTATAAAGAAGAAGTTATTGTGTCTTCACTTGGTATATGTGGAAGTATGACTTCGGGTCTTTTTGAGTATTTAGAAGATGGTAGCCCTGTAAAAGTTATTCATCCTGGTTGGGCTTCGCAAAGTGGTATTGTCGCCTCTATGCTAGCAAATGAGGGTTTTTCTGGACCAAGTTCGATTTTGGAAGGTCGTTTTGGTTTGTATAATAGCCATATTCATGGAGATGATTTTGATGTTGGATCATTGACTACTGATTTAGGTGT
>Ga0310344_10001466_pt1 | contig 18050 bp, 14 predicted proteins | sample HC15DNA20200_MG_FD_203801 | JGI IMG/M metagenome (GOLD analysis project Ga0310344, IMG submission 203801) | Marine microbial communities from station ALOHA, North Pacific Subtropical Gyre - HC15-DNA-20-200_MG | ecosystem: Environmental > Aquatic > Marine > Oceanic | place: Pacific Ocean: North... | reverse complement strand
GGAGACCACATTCGTCAAGCATGATCTTAGCCCGCAATCCGTTAGAAGTGGGCGCTGCATATAAATCGATCATTTGACCTCACCTGAAAAATTAAAATCTAACTGTGATTAACACGTTTTACGGTTCCTCGTCACCGGTAGTCGTTGCTAGGATAGCGGACTCAAGTTGTTGCTGTATCGAAAGCCACGCCTCTTCCGACTCTAATAGTTTCTGGGATACCCACCCTATATCTTTTTGTAATTCAATAAGTAGTTTGGGATCCCCTTCATACAACTCGGGTTTTGCTAATTCTGCCTCAATTTCATCCTTTTGTTCCTCAAGTTTTTTCATGTTTTTTTCAATTCGTGCAATCTGTTTTCTCAAAGGCGCCTCCTGGCGTCTCTGGGCCGCTCCCTGCCGGCGCCCCTCTTGCTTATTATTTTTTCGGCTTTTAGACCTTTCTGTATTTCGGGGCCGGACTTTGCCGCTTTCTAACAGCTGGATCCGATAATCTTCTAGATCGCCATCAAAGATTGAGACACTTTCGTTGGCCACCTGCCAAAACCGGTCAGTTGTAAGATCGAGAACGAGCGGATCGTGGCTCACTATTACGACTGCACCAGAAAACCCGTTGATTGCTTGGATCAGCGCTTGCCGGGAATCCAAATCGAGGTGGTTCGTGGGCTCATCTAATAATAATATGTGTGGTTTATCACACGTCATTAACGCAAATAACAAACGGGCCTTTTCTCCACCCGAAAGGTTTCCAACTAATGTATCGGCGCGCTGTTTATCAAAGCCGAAACGGCCAAGATGAGCCCGTAATGTCTCTTCCGAGTCTGCCTCTCTTTTTCGTGAAAGCTCAACTAATGGCGTCGCAGTGCTATCAAGCTCTTCCGATTGGTGTTGTGCAAAATACCCAACCCTCAATTTTGGTGCTGTTACGAGTCGCCCAGTAAGTAATTCGAGCCGCCCTGCAAGTAACCTCAAAAGCGTTGATTTTCCGTTACCATTAGCGCCGATTAATGCAATACGATCATCATCGTCAATGCGAAGGTTTAATTTTTCAAGTACCGCACAACCATTATAACCAGCAGACCCTTCACTGATACTATACAATGGAGGCGCAAGCGGTGGATCAAGATTGGGAAAATCGAACGTAACCGAACGGCCACTGGCTTGCTCCGGTATCGGCTCCATCCGCGCTAGCATCTTCAGTCGTGACTGCGCTTGCCGAGCCTTCGTCGCTTTATATCGGAACTTATCGACAAATTTTTGAATATGGGCCCGCTGCGCATCTTGTTTTTCTCGCATGCGCTTGTTCTGTTCCAGGTGGGCGCGGCGGGTAGATTCAAATTTATCATAGTTTCCGCGATACAACGTAAGCTTTTCATCATCCAGATGCAGTATTTCGTCGACCACTCTGTTCAAGAGGCTACGGTCATGACTTACAATCAAAACCGTTCCGTTATATTTCCGCAGATAATCTTCGAGCCAAATACCTGCCTCTAAATCTAAATGATTTGTTGGCTCGTCAAGCAGTAACAGTTCAGGTTCAGTGAACAAGAGGGAGGCGAGCATTACACGCATCCGCCAGCCCCCGGAAAACTCGTCGAGCTGACGCTGTTGCGCATTTTCCTGAAAACCCAAGCCAGCCAAGATCCGGGCGGCACGCGCAGGCGCACTACTGGCTTGTTTTTCGGCAAGTCGCTCGTGTACCCTTACGATGCGCTCTGGATCCGTTGAATGGTCCACCTCTCGTTGAAGACTTTGTAGCTCTTTATCCGCGGCGAGAACACAATTTAGGACCGTTTGCGCCCCTTCCGGCGCTTCCTGTTGTGTGACACCTATTCGCCAACGTTCGGGTACTGACACCGAACCTGAATCCGGTTCTAATTGACCCACTATAAGTCGAAGAAGTGTGGTTTTACCGCTACCGTTAATGCCCACTAATCCTACGCGATGACCACGTGCAACAGCTGCTGTGGTATCGCTAAGTAAAAGGCGCGATCCGATGCGATAGCTAAGATTATTAATTTGGAGCATGTTTGGTTTTTGACATTGCACACGCAAAAGGTACTGCGTCTCAGGTTACTCGATCTTTTTAGTCCCAGTGTAGGAAAAGTTAATATAGCAGAAACGGGTCTGTACTCAGGCAGTTTTTGTTATCTCTAGTCCCAGGTCTTTAATCATCTGTTCCCGCATCATAAATTTTTGGATTTTTCCTGTTACAGTCATCGGGTATTCGCCAACAAAACGTATGTACTTGGGGATTTTTTGATGCGCAATTTGACCGGAGCAGAAAGAAATTATCTCGTCCTCTTGTGCAGTTTCTCCTTCCTTAAGCTTGATCCATGCGCATAACTCTTCGCCATATTTCTGGTCCGGTACTCCGAATACTTGAACGTCAGCTATCTTAGGGAATTGAAACAGAAATTCTTCAATTTCGCGTGGATATAAGTTTTCTCCGCCACGAATTACCATATCCTTGATACGACCCACAATATTGAAATATCCACTTTCATCCATCGTCGCGAGATCCCCAGTGTGCATCCAACCACTGATATCAATGGCGTCGGAAGTGCGTTTCTCATCATTCCAGTAACCTCGCATTACCGAATAACCCCGCGTACATAATTCACCAGTTACGCCCGCTGGCACAATGAACCCTTCCGCATCAATAATTTTCACCTCGATGTGCGGTTGGACACGACCCACAGTAGATACTCGTCTAATGACGGGATCGTCTGTAGAGGTCTGGGTCGATACTGGGCTCGTCTCCGTCATTCCATAGGCTATGGTGACCTCCTCCATGTTCATTGTTTCTATTACTTCCCGCATCACCTGCATCGGACACGGAGAACCCGCCATGATCCCGGTACGCAGAGTGGAAAGATCAAAGTTCGCGAAATCAGGATGCTGGAGTTGAGCAATAAACATAGTAGGAACGCCGTATAGGGCCGTACATTTTTCCCCCTCAACTGCCGCTAACGTAGCCAGCGGCTCGAAGCCTTCTCCAGGATAGATCGCAGCGGCGCCGTGAGTAACGGCTGCTAAGTTACCCATAACCATGCCAAAGCAATGATAAAGGGGAACAGGTATACATATCCGATCCACTTCACTCAGGCCTTGTGCTGCGCCAACAAAATAGCCGTTATTAAGAATATTGTGATGCGTTAGGGTTGCACCTTTGGGGGCGCCGGTGGTGCCGCTGGTAAACTGGATATTGATAGGATCATCAAATTGAAGCGTTTTTGCAATTGCCTCGATAGCTTCATACCCCGCTCTTCTACCTCTTTCCAAAACCTCCTTGAAGGCAAACGTTCCCTGCGTTTCTTCGCCTCCAATTTTAATGATGTAGCGCAGGTGGGGGAGCCGGGCTGATTGTAGCGGATCAGTATTTGGCCGATCAATCTCTGGTGCGAGTTCGCGGATCATTCCGATATAATCGCTATTTTTAAATGCAGATGCGGTCACCAAAGCCTCGCACTCGACCTTATTTAACGAATATTCGAGCTCCGCGCGCCGGAAGGCTGGATTAATAGTGACAAGGATTAACCCTGCCTTAGCGGCGGCAAACTGCGTTATTACCCATTCCGCGCAGTTAGGGGCCCAGATACCAATTCGGCTGCGCGGTTTTAACCCGAGCTCTAGTAATCCCGCCGCAAAGTTATCAACCCTGGCCTTCAGTTGCTCCCACGACCAGCGTACACCTTGATCGCACACAACTAACGCTTCGCGCGAACCCCAACGCGCCGCCGCAAAGTCGAATTGTTGACCAATTGTCACCCCTATGAGGGGCACCGCAGATGTACCGCTTGAGTAGCTTTTTTTAAAGTTGGTCATATACACACCCTTATACAATCCCGTTGCCCGAAGAATATCGTCCGCGAAGCTATCGAATAACGTATTCTACGTTAGGCTCTTGCATCTGCATTGCCTTTACCTCAAAACCAGCATTCTCCATTTATAAATTCAATAATCGACGCGCGTTACCATTCAATATTTTTACGCGATCATGGCGGCAAAACGTCATGCGTTCAGCCCATTCTGTGCCGGGCTGATTTTCCACAAACGGGTAATCAACAGAAAACATGATGCGGTCTACCCCCATCTCTTGTACGGCACACAGTAACGCTGGATTTGAAAAATTACCGCTCGTCGTAATATGAAAATGGCTCTCGAAAATCTCTCTAAATGAGCGCGCCTGAGAATTTTCGACCCTCGACAGGGCTTGGTTTACCCGCCACAACAAGTACGGAAGTGTCTCGCCCATGTGTCCAAGGATCATTTGAAGGCCCGGGTAGGCATCAAACACCCCAGACAACACCATGCGTATAGCTTGTGTCGCCGTTTCAACAGTATACCCCCAACCCGCTGTGGCAAGAGCCGGAAAATCCTCGAGATAATCCTGATAATATGCTTCGACGACCTGCGGGTGGGGGTAAGCGGGATGCAAATATACCGGCACCTCTAATTTTTCCGCCCGCGCGTAAATCGGCCAATACTTTTGCTTATCGCAGAATTCGTTATTGGTTAGTCCGTGAATCATAGCGCCAACAAAACCTAATTCGCCAACACATCGCTCAAGTTCATCAGCGGACGCAACTGGGTCTGCGGTCGCGAGGGCTGCGAACGCAGCGAAACGGTCAGAGTGTGTTTGAACTGTCGCATGCAGATTATCGTTTACTTGACGCACAATCTCGGGACCGATTTGGGGATCGAGGCGTTGGGCGGACGGTGCACCGTGGCTTAACACCTGGATGTCTATGCCTGCCGCATCCATTTCACGCAACCGCAATTCATGAACGTCATAAAGGCGTTTAAGGAGCCCATCCCTTCTAGAGGCATTCCGACCAACATAGGTGTCTGTTAAGACCGGATCCCAATAGTGCTCCTCCAAAGCAATAATTTCGATCCCCGTTTCTGTCGCCATGATACTCTTCCTGTTTTTCCCATATTAACAGATCCTATATCTCGACGGCATAGTGATATTAACGGTAGAGTTATCGCCAAAATTTTTTGCGGAGAAAAAAATGGCTAAGACCGGGCGTATTGATGTTCACCACCACGTCCTACCGGAATTTTACATCGAAGCGCAGAAGGCGGCTGGGATCACTGGAACAGCATATCGCGGATTTCCAGACTGGACACCGCAGCATAGTCTATCGGTTATGGAGACCGAAGATATCGCAACCACCATACTGTCCTTTACTTCGCCGGGTATTTGGTTTGGGGAAATAGAGCAAACAAAGGCCTTGGCATCTCGATGCAATGATTACCTCGCTGACCTGGCTAGAGACCATCCTGGACAGTTTGGTGGTTTTGCTTTTTTGCCACTACCAGACATCGACGCCGCCCTCAACGAAACGGCGAGGGTCTTTGATGATCTCAACCTAGACGGCATCACACTTCTTACGAGTATCGACGACAAGTACATCGGTCATCCAGCTTTCGATCCACTTTACGCAGAACTAAACCAGCGCAAAGCTATTGTATTTGTTCACCCCTGTTATCCACCTGGCACCGAGGCCGATGGGTGGGATATTCCGCGAATGCTCATTGACTATCCTTTTGAAACTACGCGGGTCGCGGTGAATCTAATATTTAAGGGCGTAATGGAGAAATACCCTGATATACAATTTATTCTGTCTCATTCTGGCGGCACACTGCCATTTTTAGCGCACCGCGTATCAATTTTTGACGACGCTACATCGTTTAAAGAAAATTATCCGGAGGGCGCACTCTCATATATCAAGCGGTTTTGGTTCGATACAGCTTTGTCCGGTAATGCCACGCCATTAGCCGGGTTATCATCTATTGCCGATCCCGACCGTATACTATTCGGGACAGATTTTCCCTATATTTCGGCTGAAAAGGTGACCACAGAAACTCAAGGCTTTGATGCCTGGGACGGATTATCAGGAGACACGCGGACGGCGATAAACCGAGGAAATGCGGAACAATTATTTCCGCGATATGTATGAAGATGTTGAACATATGACCAAGCTGATAACATCCAAAACGCAGGACCGTGTGACGACCCTCAGCATAGATCGCCCGGACAAAGGTAATCGCATAACCAATGAAATGGCTGCAGCACTCGGAGAAGCTATCGATGAAGCTGGCAGGACAGGGTCAAAATTAATCGTTTTACGAGGAACCGGTGACGTATTTTGTCTCGGACGCGATATGCAACCAGATGGAGAACAGGGTGTCGCCACCGATATCCGCGCCAATAATACGGAACCCGCGTTAAGGCTTTTCGCAAAATTCCAGGCGTGTCCTGCTACTATTGTCGGCGTGGTGCAGGGTAAAGCTATCGGCATGGGGTGCGCAATTGCCGCCCTTAGCGACATCACGGTCTCTGCGGAAAACGCAAAATATCAGATACCAGAAATGGGCCGCGATCTTCCGCCAACCATCGTAATGTGGGCGTTGGCCGATCGAATGCCGCGTAAAGCTATTGCTTACATGGTCTATTCGCGAGATCCAATCGATGCGGCGACAGCTCTGTCTTTTGGACTAATCAGTCGCATCGTTCCAGAGAAGGACCTAGAAACAGAGGTTCATCTATTAATCTCTAAACTATCGAAGAATTCTTTAGTCGCGCTTAACGCTGTTAAAACCTACATGCGATCAGCGCCACAAATGGATCGGCAAGGTGCATCGGACTATTCGAGCAATCTACTTTCTAACGTATTGGCGTCGCGGTAACGCTTCTGCGCTATGGCGTCTTTTCCGCGTCAAGCTTTGCCGCGATATCCTCAACCAAAATTTTCTTCGAAACCTTGCCAAACGGCGAAAGTGGAAAATCTTCCATCAGTTCGAGACGCTCCGGCAACTTGAAGCGAGCCAGTTCAAATGACTCAAGATGCTTTATTAATTCTTCTAGATCCAAGGTTTCCCCAACTGCTGGAATAATACAAGCACACATCTTTTCACCCAGTACTGGGTCCGGCATAGCCACGATGGCAACATTTTTAACTGCCGAATGCGTAAGTACGAGGTTTTCTATTTCCTCGGCTGAAATTTTTTCCCCGCCACGATTTATCAAATCCTTTTTACGACCTTCCACCAGAAACGCACCTGACGGATGTTGTCGCATCAGGTCACCCGTCCGGTAGAAGCCATCAACTGTAAATGCTCGGGCGTTGTGTTCTGGCGTCCCAAAGTAACCTCGAAGGGTATAGGGTCCACGGCAACACATTTCGCCGACCTCCCCGAAAGGAACGACCCTGTCTTCCTCGTCAACAATCCGCACTTCGTCGTCTTCACAAACGGGAAAACCGACAGTCTCCATACGAACCGATTCTTCGTGATGTTTTTCAGCAAAGAAAAGCATACCTTCCGCCATGCCAAAATTTTCTTGTACAAATACATTTGGAACCAAATCGTACGTACGACGGCGAACTTCCGGCTGTAATCTTTGACCACCGGACTGAAAATATTCGAGCGAAGAAAGGTCATACTCTTCGATTTTTGGATCGTGAATCCATCGTATTAATAACGCCGGAACACAGTGAATATGCGTTACGCGGTGCTTTTCAATAAGTGGAAATAGTGCCTCACCTCGTGTGGTTTGACTGAAAACCACAGTACCGCCCTTCATGAGAAAACCCTGCATGCCTGGGCACGCAAGGGGCAGGTTGTGGCCAATTGGCAGTATGTCCAGCAACACCTTATTCGGGCCCGTTTCGGTAGCCGCACATGCAAACTTGGTATTACAAATATAGTCGTTATGAGTTCTGGGAATGAGCTTGGGGATACCCGTGGTGCCTCCCGATAGCTGAAATACCGCTGGATCCTCAGGATCGATCTCTATTGCATCTATATCCGCTTGGGTTGCTTCTGGCTCACGTTCAAGTAGCTCAGAAAAAGTCACAAAGCCCTCTTGAGCCTGACCAAGAACGATGCCAACCTTCAAGCATTCATGCTCCTTAAGCAGTCTCTCCACGAGTTCCGTAAAGGAGTAATCACGAGCCTTGGCAGGCACAATGCAGGCCTTGGCCTGGGCGATCTCAACAAATTGCGTCACCTCTAGATATCGATGAGTTGGCAAGGCCATGATTGGTATCACGCCAATCTTCTGCAATGCAAAATAAAGATACGAAAATTCAACTACGTTGGGCAAACAGACAACCACGCGATCAAGCGGCATAAAACCAAAATCAAGAAGGTTAAGCGCTACCCTTGTGGAACGTTCATCGAGTTCTTTGTAAGTGACGACACGTTCGCCATCTATAATCGCCGTCCTATCAGCATATTCGGAAAACCATTCTCCGAAATGCGACGCAATACTGCGGTCTTCCCAATAACCTTTCTCGCGATACTTTTGCGCAAATTCAGGAGGATATTTTACAACACCATCGAGCATCAGTTTTCCCTAGTCCAAGGAGTTAGGTGACGGATGAAAAACCACCGTCCACAACCAAAATTTGACCACTTACAGATTTATTACCATCAATCAAGCTCATCGCGGCCTGCGCGACGTCCTGCGCATTCACCACGCGCTGTAATGGCGTCTGTTTAGCGCGGGCACCCATCAATTTATCATAATTCTCACCAAGCATTCGCTGCATCCAATCACCTTCCATCCAACCCGGAGCCACTCCGTTTACTCGCACACCTGAGCGACCGAGGGCACCAGCCAACGCTTTCGTCATCGTCCACAGCGCGCCCTTACTTACAGAGTATGGCAGAGCCTGAGGACCCGGTCGCGCGCCAACTATGCTATTAGTATTCACAATGCACGCGTCATCTGACGCTTTTAAGAGGGGAGCTGCGTGTTTTGTGACCAAGAATACCCCGCGCACATTCACGTTAAACACTCGATCCCAATCCTCGACTGCGATTTGTTCAAACTGCCATGCCAATCCGGTCGTGGTTGTTCCGGCGTTATTACATAGGACGTCCAGGCGCTGAAACCTCGCTTTAACTTCATCTATCATTCGGACTACTTCAGCTTCTTCGGCGACGTCAGCTTGGATCAGGAGAGTATCAACCCCGACGTCCGAGCATAGAGAAGCTGTTTTCTCCGCTTCCAGCGTACTTCGCGCATAATTTATAGCGACGTTATAGTCCGCTTTTGCGAGTGCGATAGCCTCCGCGCGCCCAATCCCGGTCGAAGCCCCGGTCACCAGAGCGACCCTTTTTTCTGTTAATGTCATGTATCTTAAACGGGAAACCGTCCCTTTCTCGATAAATCCTATAAACTAAACTTGTCAACGTCTTTAGTTTCTTGTCAATAGCGCGGCTAGTTCTATAGCAAACACTAATTCGCAAGCTTTCGCTCAAAAGATGTTTTGCACGCTGTTAACAATAACTAGAAACCAAGGATAACCAACTTGCGGTCACTGAGTTGATCAACAGAGTTTTACTCAGAATGGTAGCTTGTTTTACATTGTTGATCGTGTTCCCTTTACAGGGTCTCATCACCTTAACGTCGAGCAATCCTAATGCGCATTATTGACTTACATTGTTATACAAATACCCAGCCTTGGATCGACTGTCAGGGTCCCTACGTCAAGGCTCTCGCAGAGTACTGGGATCGAGAGTGGAAGGCCAAAGAAGAGGCCGAAGTTATTGCTGATTTCACGGCCGCGGGAGTGGACGCGGTTCTTGTCGCATTAGACTTGGAAACAACCATTAACACGCCTCCTTGCTCCAATGGTTATGTAACAGCTATGCGAAATCGGCACCCGGAGCGGATAATTCAAGCATGGGGATCTATCGACCCGTTTAAGGGAGAAGGTGCTATCAACGAAGCAATCGAAGCGATCGAAGTTCATGGAATGCTTGGCTTTCATTTTCACCCAATTATGGGTCATTATGCCGTCAACGACCCCGAACTTTATCCGCTTTTTGAAACGATAAATCGACTAAAATGTCCCGTTATGATTGACGTAGGAACTACCGGCATGGGAGCCGGCATTCCCGGGGGAATGGGTGCCAAGATAAGGCACGCTCACCCTTCCGCAATTGATGATCTTGCCGCCGACTTCCCCGACTTAACTATAATAGCGGCTCACCCCGGTTGGCCCTGGGTCGACGAAATGACCGCCGTCGCGCTTCACAAAGGTAATGTTTTTTGGGAAATGTCCGGTTGGGCGCCAAAATATTTTCCCCCTCAACTTAAGGTCGATATGCGAGCCCGTCTTCAGGACAAAATCATGTTTGGCAGTGATTATCCCAGCCTGCCTTACGAAAGAATATTTAGAGAATGGGATGAACTGGGTTACAAGCCTGCAGTCATGGAAAAAATCTTTCATGGAAACGCCGAGCGAGTGCTCGGCCTTTAGGCAAACGTAAATTCCAGTGTCTTAGTGAGAGACGCGGGGAAGGTATCTACGTTTTTTTTGGTCTGTATGTGAAAGTGCGTTTTATCACGCGGATCACTCCAGAAATCAGGGTTTCTCAGGGTCAAGGAAAAGATACTAGTCAGAATTAAATAGATCCGCTTTGGAAACATCATAGTTATAAAATGCCGCCGCCTGACCGGCGGAACTATCGGCCCCGAAACGGCTATTCCAAGCCATTCTGATGTCACGCTTAAAACGCGCCAAGGGTGATACGAGATGATTTTGTTTTGCGCGAACCCGCGAACCCAGCTGAGCTCGTGTCGCGCGTGGCTTCCTCACTTCCTCGTATGTTTCTAACGCTAACTGAGGGTCATTGGGTGTGCGCGCGATGGCCTCGGCAAGGATACATCCATCTTCTATAGCCATACAGGCCCCCTGCCCCAAATAAGGCAACATAGGATGCGCGGAGTCCCCCAGCAAAGTTATACGACCAACCGTCCACCTCTCGAGAGGATCGCGATCATAGAGTGCCCACTTATAATATTTTTCGCTCGAGTCTATTAAATTGAGAAGATTTTGGTTCCACTTACCATAGGTTTCCATTAGTTCAAATTTGTCACATTCGTAGGTCCAGGACTCTTCGGTCCACCCTTCGCTGTCATAATGAGCAACAAAATTTACTAACTCTCCCTGACGTCGAACAGGATAATGAACAATATGACCGTGCGGGCCCCACCAAGCGACCATTTGCCGAGCAAAACTTGGATCAGGTAGCGCTGCTCCGGGCACGAGCCCCCGCCAACAAATACAGCCTGTAAATCGAGGGTCAATTCTACCAAACAGGCTATCGCGCACAGCAGAGTGAATGCCGTCAGCACCAACAATTATATCTGCTTCAATCGATTGGCCACCCGCAAACGTCGCGATCGCGCGGTCTTCGTGCGGTTCAACCCCTATGCACTCAGCATCGGTATGAAAAATAGTACTGGGTAACGCGTCTATTAATATGTTGAGCAGATCTGCACGGTGCATGGTTAAAAATGGCGCTCCATATCGTTCGGCAATATCACCCGATCTGCGCGGGCGCGCTATAATACGGCCACTTCTATAACTTCTAATAAGCTGTTCGCGGGCCTGAAACCCAACCTCCACCGCTCTCTCTTCAACCCCAAGATAGCGGAATGCCTTCAGAGCGTTGGGGCTTAAATTAAGTCCCGCCCCTATCTCACCAAGTTCTGGAGATTTCTCGTAAATTTCAACTTCGAGACCACGTCTGTGAAGAGCTAGAGCAGCGGCAGCGCCGCCAAGGCCCCCGCCAATTATAACAACTTTTGGTTTACGCGACATTTGGAGAACGGATCCTAGGACATAGGTGTCAAATTATTTTCGCGAATAAACCTCTCATAAACAGGAAGATCGATGATAGGCGGCACACTTCCCGCTTGTCCAAACATGTCGGCAATCCAACCACGATGATAGCTGCCATGGGTAACTAAGTGAAAGAAACAGTTTGCCCGTGACAAGGATCCCGTATTTCCGCCTATAAGTTCATAATTTACTATTTCTTCAAGTTCTTCGATCTCAAGAGATTCAAAATACTCCAACATTTCACTGTCCATCCTCTGGCGAGATTGCCACAAGTCCCCTAACTCAGTGTGAATTGTGCCGCGAAGTTCAGAAATTCCGTGACTGCGTTCCTGCATGTGCGCAAGCCAAATCATGTCGACTGAAAGGAGGTGATTAAGGCTTACAAAAATCGATTTGAGTACGGTTTTGCGCTCCTTGGTGACCTCAACGGGCGGCAGCTCACTAACTTTGGCGTACAGTTGATCATTAGCCCATCCGTTATATTCGAGTAAATTACGTATATGACCGCGTCCATCCTTCATAATGTTTTCCTTGCTAGACCGTCAGGATAATACCGACTGTATCCCCGTTCATCCACGCCAAACCGGATTAACCGCTCCTGCGCCTGAAGAGGCTGTATTAACGTATTTTATAGTTTTTTTTATTTGAGCTATGAAAGTTGGGTTCAACTCGGTTCTTTTCGGCGCGGTATTAATAACCACCCAAAAATAAGAGCCGCTAAAGCCGCGCCGGCAAATTCAGCAATGATAAAAGCTGGAACATCGACGGGACGAATTCCAGAAAATGTATCCGTAAAGGCCCTGGCTATAGCGACTGCGGGATTTGCGAAAGACGTGGAGGACGTAAACCAGTACCCGGCAGAAATGAAAAGGCCCACTGCATACGGGACAGTGTGGGGACAAAAACGTATGCAACCGAGGATCGTAGCCACAAGCCCAAACGCCGCAATAACTTCCGCTGCCCATTGGGAAATCCCGGTACGTACGTGGGTTGACCACGTAAACACGTCAAGTTCAAACATGAAGTGTGCAATTACCGTTCCGGAAATCCCACCAACTACCTGGACTACCAGATACAATGGCACCTCTCGCGCAGGAAACATACGTCTCATCCAAAATGCGACGGTTACCGCGGGATTAAAGTGGGCACCGGAAACAGGACCAAATATTGAGATTAATACAACGAGTATCGCGCCGGTCGCGACGGTGTTGCCGAGCAAGGCGATTGCATCATTTCCATTGGCCAAGCGCTCGGCCATAATCCCCGACCCAACCACGGTTGCGACCAGGAAAGCCGTACCAATTGCTTCCGCAAGCAGGCGGCGCTTTAAATCAAATTGGTCCATTTTCTTGTCCGGCATATCATGTTGGGCAAACTTTTATTATTGAGTCATTGGAAAGAACGCACGTTACACAAAACGTCAGTCACTATCCTTTTCGAAGTGCCTAACAACAGGTGGTTGGCCGGGAAGGCCAAGTCTTTCCCAATCACCCGTTACTTTGTCGTAAACTTTTTTACTCAGCATTGTTCTCTTAGAAAAGTTCTTGATATTCTTGTGATCCTTGCAGGCATTTATTAAGGCCTTAGATCCGTAGGGCCGATTTTCAGCCGGGTATTGGCTGGGATCAAGTTGAGTACTCCAAGTGTCGCGCAAAATATCAATATCATCGACGGGGTGACTGCGGCTAGCCATAGCCCACAATACCTGGTCCATATCACAGGGATCGATATCTTCATCGACAGCAATAACCCATTTAGTGTAGTAGGCTCCGCCTGGAACTTGAGCCGCAAGCGCCAACACTTGCGCGGCATGGCCCGCGTAACGCTGCTCTACACTGACCACCGTCATACCCCACCCACCAGCTGCAGCAGGGTGACAATAGACCCCTTGGATTCCGGGGATTCCCAGTTTATCAAAATCATTCCACACTCGGGCAGAACGAATAATTGCAAAAAAACCACTTTGTTCACACGATGGGTAATCAGCCATTAAGGCATTGGTCATAATCGGTTGAGTGCGATGATGTAACGCCGTGATTTCTACGAGCGGCGCCTCTCCCTCGGGTCTCCCATAATACCCTGTGAATTCACCGAATGGCCCTTCGGACTTCATTGCCCCAGGTTTTAAGACACCCTCAATAACCAATTCAGCATTGGCTGGTATCAATAAATCGGTTGTCTTTCCTTTAACCACCGACACCGCTTGATCCCTGATACCGCCAATAAACTCATACTCAGAAATATTTTTGGGAAAACCCTGTGAGCCAACCAGCATAAAAATGGGATCCACGCCCCAGGCGGCTGCTACCTCGATCGCCTCACCCCTTTCCCATGATCTTTCGATATGAAGACGAGCGTCTTTGCCTGGAGAGAGATAAAGCCCAGCGGCGCGTTTACCCTGTTGCATCATGCGATAGGTGCCGACGTTTAGATATCCGCTGTCAGGATCCCGAGTGATGACGCAATCTGCGGTTCCGGGGTACCGCCCACCGTCAAGCGGCCAGTGGATTGGTATAGGCAGTTCATCAAGGTCAATATCGTCACCAAGCAAAGTATTTTCGAATACCGGCGCTTCCTCAGGTGCAACCTCACGCGGGGGAATACGTTGCATAAGCTTAGTTTTAACTTTCGTGATTAGTTCAAGTGTCGGTGTATCCACATCTTCGCCCAGCGTAAGTGCAATACGCTTGAGGCTTGGTCCCGCGAGGTTCCAAAGAAGTCGAGCATTTATACCCCCCGCCTCAAAGCCCTCAGTTTTCTCAAACATAACGGTAGGGGATGGGTTTTGTTTAGCCAAAAGATACCCTATCGCACTCATTTCCTGGTCGCGACTAACGGGTTCCGAAACCCGAACCAATTCACCTATGTTTTCAACCTCTTGCAGCCATTGGCGAAGGTCTTGAATAGGTTCATTTTGCGTCCGTTGGCTAACCGCGTCGGTGGTTTCTTTATTCATGCTATTATCTTTCTGCTTACTGGGTCCAACTTAAGCGTGCAAAGATTGTTCCTAAACACCCACAGGACCGGTCTGCGTCAACACAAGTCGTCCCTGTATCAAACGTGACTCAACTTTTCGTAGACCATTCTTACATTGGTCAAGGGGCATCACCTCTGTAGGCGAGGGTTTTATCTTGCCCGCCTCATATAACTCAAAAATATGATCAAAGCATTTCTTAGTAAGATCCGGACGTCGGCGGCGGTAATCACTGATCTGCAACCCTCCCACGTCAATATTTTTAACGAGTAAATAATTTGTTTTCAAAGAGGGAATCTGCCCCGCTGCAAATCCAATCACCACGACGCGGCCACGCCACGCGACCGCCCGAAGCGCGGCTTCAAATACATCTCCACCAAGCGGATCAATTACGATATCAACACCACGGCCATTGGTAACCGCAAACACCTGTTCACGGAGTGAATCCCGGATATTATCTCTACTAAGATCCACCGAATAATCCGCCCCGGCGTCTTGAACGAGGCTAACTTTTTCCGGGCTTGAAATACCGGCGATCGCCGTCCCCCCAAGAGCTTTAATTAATTGGATACAGGCGAGACCAACGCCACCTGTTGCACCAAGCACAAGAACCGTATCTCCTTTTAGAAAGCGGGCGCGTTCAATTAGAGCAAACCAAGCGGTATCGAAGACGAGGGCCATCGACGCACCGTCAACAAAAGATAATGTATCAGGAAGGTGATAGCAGTTATCTCGATGGATAGGTGTTAATTCGGCAAAACCGCCTTGTTCTGCCATCGCAACCACCCGATCGCCAAGGTTGAAACCGCGTACCTTCTCCCCGATAGATTGGACGACGCCTGTTGGCCCTTTTCCAGGAACAAAAGGCAAATGAGGTCGAAATTGGTAGGTGCCGCTCACCATAACAAGATCGACGTAATTTACGGCTGTAGCACGGACCCCTATAATAAGGTCCTCTGGACCAGCGACCGGATCGTCAAACTCGGTTAGCGAAAGATTATCGATAGAACCATATTCTGATAGAACCGCAGCACGCATTAAACTTCCTTAGTCGAGGAACTCGGGCACCAAATTGCCCTCCGTAAGCCTCTTTATGATTTCTTGTTTTTCCATCTTTCCATTAGGCATTAGCGGGATAGAAGTAAGGGACAACCAAAACTCCGGCATATCGTAGCGCGACAAACCTTCGGCGGCGAGATGGGATAACATTTCATGTGGTTCGACCGTAGTTTCCTCTTCAAACATCACCGCAAGGCATACGCGTTCACCTAAACGATCGTCGGCGACTGGAACGGCGGCCGCTAAACGCACCGCTGCATGTCGAAGAGCAAGATCTTCTATGAAATTGGGGTTTATATTATGTCCACCTCGCACAATTAGCTCTTTTTTCCTTCCCGTGAGGCAAAGATAGCCTTTTGCGTCAATCATTCCGAGATCCCCCGTCAAAAACCAGCCGTCGCTATTTAGGGACGCCTCGCTCGCCGCTACATCATCAAAGTACCCGAGCATTAGTGACGCACCTTTGCCGCCAACGACGCCCAATTCGCCGGGTTGCAACCTCTTATCGACGTTACCTTCATCGAAGACAGCCAAATTGTAACCGGGACAGCATACACCGCTGCTGCGCAATATCTGTTCTCTTTCGTCTCCAGGTAAACCATGCTGATGGCCATTTGTTTCGGTCATGCCATAACCTTTCTGAACTGGAATACCCTTGTCGAACAGCGCTGCAGCCACGTGTTCAGGACATGCTGCGGCGGAAACACGAAAGCATTTAAGACGCTCATATTTATTGATTCCGCGGGAAGACAGTTCACCAACAAGGTCCATCGCGTGAGTTGGAACGCCAACTAAGTAGTTTACCCGGGCGGCTTCTATACGCTCTAGGAGGCTCTGGCGACGGGGCCAGTCGTGTATCACAAATTCGCCGCCAGCCACGAACGACGTCCACAGCGTTCCGCACCCCAAGTTATGACTAAAGGGGCTCAAGGAACAGGTAATTGTATTTTTATCAAAAGCCCAGGCTTCTGCAATTCCCCGAGCCGCAACGAGTTGAGTGTTGTCACTATGCATGACGCCCTTCGGATCACCTGTAGACCCAGAGGTGAAGGCAAGATAGGTGACCGTGTCAGGATCTTCAATTGGAAGAGGTAATTCTCCTGCATCGCTCTTATTTAAACCCTCAAATGGCGCACCACTCTCACCCTTCTTTAAACGATACACCACTCGAAGTTGCGGCAGATCGGAAATAATATCGAGTATTTCATCGCCCTGGGCATCCGCGCCGTGGCCGGGCTCATGGATGTAAGCCGCGCAGGCGCCCCGCACACAAAGCGCCGCAATTTCGCGGACCGTATGGTTACGATGGAGAGACGGACAACAGACTAGGCCACACCGTGACGCTGCGAGCAGTGCAACTACTGTTTCTATCCGATTTGGCGCGCCAACAAAAATCGTATCGCCTGGTAAAAGGCCATTACGCAATAGATCGGCGGAAAACAAATCTATTACGACTATAAGTTCTTTCCAGGATAGAGCTCGCAAACTATCCCGTACAGCAACACTATTCGGTGTTTTCGCAGCGTGAGCGTGTGCGATAGAGTATAGAGTGTGTTTTTTCCAAAAACCTGCTGCGTAATATTCGTCCACCGTTGCACTTGTCGGTAGCAACGTGGGTTCAATGGTCATTTAAAATTAAACGCCTTGTGACGCAGCAACCAAGGTGTCCATCTCCATGTCATCGTCTTTTACTGCGCCGATAAGTTGAGTGACTTTTTCAATGCCGCGCTCATCGCACCAAGCTTCTAAATCATCAATGATCGTTGTTAACGCGGTCGGGTTTCGAAAGCCGGCATAACCGATGCCAACGGCGTGCGCACCGGCAAGCATATATTCCACGACATCTTCCGCCTTCGTGACCCCACCCACACCAATTACAGGGATATTTACCTCTTTCGCCACCTGGTAGACCATGCGCAACACGATCGGCTTTAAAGCGGGCGACACCATTCCACCAAACTTATTACCGAGCGCGGGCCTGAAATTATCTGTACGTATTTTGAGGGAAAGAAATGTATTCGCAATCACGAGTGCGTCGGCACCCGCCTCTTCCGCAGCGACTGCGATGGAAACAATATCACCGGCATTGGGCGATAGTTTTGCCCAAACCGGCTTATCAGTGGCTGCACGGATACCCTCCATCACCATCTTCGTGTGATCTTCCTGCAAAGCGAAATTGCCTCCCGTTGTGTTTCGCGTAGGACAGGATATGTTGCATTCAATAACGTCTACATCCGGCACACTAAGCTCGCGTGCGAGCTCCGCAAAATCTTCAGCTGATTCTGACGAAACGCTTACAACAAGTGGGGGTTTAAACTTCGCGTATTCTGGGACAATATTATCTAAAAAATAATTAATCCCCTTACCC
>Ga0310344_10001465_pt1 | contig 18062 bp, 16 predicted proteins | sample HC15DNA20200_MG_FD_203801 | JGI IMG/M metagenome (GOLD analysis project Ga0310344, IMG submission 203801) | Marine microbial communities from station ALOHA, North Pacific Subtropical Gyre - HC15-DNA-20-200_MG | ecosystem: Environmental > Aquatic > Marine > Oceanic | place: Pacific Ocean: North... | reverse complement strand
TCTAGAATTATCCTTTCCATAGCCAGCTTTAGTTTTCAAATCAGAATATGACAATGGAGTTTTCTTGAGAATTGTTAGAATATTTTCCACTTCTTCATTCACTTTCTTCATCCTCTCTATTTCCAAAAAGAAATCCACAATCATTACATGAGAATGCCGGATCATCATTTGAGATGCAACATCCTCCTAACTGATATTTTCCTTTATTCTCATCTTTTTTCAAGTCATCTAAAAATTTTGAACTAGGATAGCCATACATTATTTCAGCAACGTTTGTTCCTTTGCAGTTTGGGCATGTTATGGAGCTCATAACCCATCTGCCTCTCCTAAACCATCTACCCATTCTTTATACGCATTTCTCATTTTTTCATCCAAACTAGGATCATACTTTATCATGTATTTGTACAAAACAGCCAAACTATACCCTAGATGAAGCAAAGAATTTACCTGATATTCAAACGGAATTTCTAAAATTCTATCTATTGCCCATCTTGCATCTTTTGCATTATTAAACAAACTCGAATAGAGTAATTTTGTAGCACTGATGCTAGCCTTTTCACCCAAATGATATTGTCGTTCAAAGCAATAGTTGGTTAAATGATTAGTATCCTCCGTACCATACTTTACTAATTCTTCTACAATCCAGTGTTCTTCTTCTGTTAGACCGTTGTGTTCACTGTGATGCATTTTTTACAATACCTCCATGAAAAATAAAAAAAGAAAAGGGCATTTCCAGTTACACGGCTCCATTTTTGTATAGCCCTAATGCTATTACGACTCCTGCCCCAGTAGGATATTCGCTTATTACTCTGTAGCCGTGATCTAATGCGTCATTTAGTTGGCCTTCCCCATTAGAATAGGAATCAGGCTCGAAGGTTACGCCCACAAACTTGACTCTTACCAACCTCTCGTCTTTCTCAGTCAGATTTCGTGATATCTGACCTAATCTGGCTTCCACATCTCTGAATCTTTGCCGTTCTGATTTTCTCATTTTTTACCAACCTCGTACTTTCCAGCATTTACTGCCCACCATGGAACACTATGCCAAGTATATTCCTGGTCTGTTTGATCACAGAAACACTCGAGGCACAGTCCATCAAGGACGTCTGCTACATCTACTTCTCTTGTACTCATTGAATTTCTGCAACCAGTGCAACGCATGTGTATTGGAATTAACTCGATGTGGTATGGAGAATCTTTACCGTTTACCTCGACGGTATTCCACTTGTGAACTCTGGCTATAGTTGTCGGACCAAATCCTATAGTTATTGGCCTCAACTTTTCGCCTTGTGAACCAAGTGCTAGAACCGTCTGATGCATATTCCAGAGTTTTTCGCTATGTTTGCCGCTGTTCTTATTGCATAGCAAACATGGTTTTACTTCCTGGTGCAATTTCCAAAGATTCGTGCTGTGTTCTTTACTGTCTTTTGTACATGTTTTACATTCACTCATTTGCTCTCACTGTAAGGTTATTCGCAAATAACCCTATTATCTGCTACATCAATAGTATGGATACTATGCATACTTTACTATTAAGAAGTTCTTAAACATTACTAGTAGGTTTTGTTGGATAACTCTCCACAACTGTTTCTTCATAGTCTGGATTCTCCTTCCTATAACGAATAATCATCTCATACGCCTCTACAATTTTTTTGAATTTCTTTTCTGCTGCTTTTTTGTTCTTACATTTGTCTGGGTGATATTTCAACACCAATTCTCTATATCGTCTCTTAATTTGCTCCAATGACACATTTGTCTTTAGATCAAGAATTTTGTAATATTTTTCTATATCAGGAGTAGATAATTTATTGAGAAGCTCCTCAAAAATACGATCCCATTCTTCATAGAATTTCTTTTCTTGTCTTCTAAATTCCTCTTCTTGTCTTTTCCAGGCTCGCTCTTCTCTTTGTCTCTTTCTTCTCTGTCTCTTCTCTTCTTCTTCTTTTTCTTGTTTCCATTTTCTTCTCTGTCTTTCTGCTTCCTCCTGCCTTCTCCTTTTTTCATCAAACATATTTGCCCTAATTTCACAAATTTCTCTATGTCTATCGCGATTTTTTTTCCTACGAAATTTTCTGCTACAGACCGTAGAATTAGGATATTTTCCCAGCTCATCATTATAGCAAGAAAATTCTTTCCTAGGGAAAAAAAACCATAAAAGAATGAGACCAATTACGGTAAGCGTAATTGGCCATATTGCTATTAGTATCCAAATTATTACAAACACAAATACTGCGAAGACCAATCATTTCATCTCCTCTTTGGTATCCTTTGACATGTGGTCCATTGGAGTATCAAAGTCATCTTTGTCAGAATAATTCCCATCATTAGAATGGACGTTGAGATTGTTGATGTTGAAGGTGTTGTCTGTGTACTGAGAAAATCTAAAATGTTTTCGAATATCTTCATAAAAATAAATCACTAAAATTATAATTCCAGCTGGAGTTCCTATTCCTGAACATATCATAAAAACTCCAATGAATAGCCACCATCTACTGGCCAAATTTTATCTCCTTTTTTTTGGAACTGGCTCCGTGCAGTTTTCTGCCCAAAAATCCAGAGCCAGCTTTTCCCCCATACTTTTTTGAGGGAAGAAAACCTATTATTCAACACGTCATTAGTATGGATACTGTACATACTATGAAAAACACTCTCAAATTACGCATACATATTGCACCTGTAGGCTTTGAAATTGACAGAATTATCATACCTGCAAAAAAAATGCGTGCTGATAAGGTTTGGTTGATTGGTCATTCCAATTTATCTGAAGATAAGGCACGTCCCTTTTTAGAAAAAATTCGAAAAGCGCTTGAAAAAAATAACATTGAGGTACAAGAAATTACTGCAGATAGATATCGTTTATTTGATATTGTTCGTGTGGTAAAAGAAATAATTCTCCAAGAAAAACAACACGATATTTATCTGAATGTAGCAAGTGGTTCCAAAATTCATGCTGTTGGGTTAATGATGGCAACCATGATATTTGATGATAGAACAAATCTAAATCCGTTTTATGCACAAGCAAAGGATTATCATCACACCAAAGTTACAGAACCTCAAACTACTGGAATTGAAGAAATTCATGATTTACCAACATATCAAATCCAAACTCCTCCTCAAAAACAACTAGAAGCGTTAAAAATTCTGGTTGAAAATAATGGAAAAATGAAGAAAAAAGATATGGCCGAGAAGGTCATAGAGGCTAAAATAATAGAAGTTAATGCAAAAATTGGCAATCAATCTCAAGCAACATTTGCTAGTCTTGACAAAAATATTATTTCCCCATTAGAAAATGCATGGGGATATGTTAGAACTGAAAAAATTGGAAGAAATAGATGGATTCATCTAACTGATGAAGGTAGATGGGCATCTGAATTTTTAATTTAAAATTGCATTTTTGAAAACCATCTTCTAATTGTATACTTTCGAACAAATGCAACTAACGTAAAAATTGCTGTAATTTGTAAAAATCCAACTAGATCTTGATTGGCAATATCTCCTGCAAACATAGGCAACACGAAAAAATTTATCGGTAAATACATTGTGAATCCTACCACAATGTCAACCAAACTTTCAATGATTGATTTTTTTTTCGAATCCTGATTGGGGTTTAAAAACATATTTCCTTCTTGTACAAAACGTTTTTTTTGATTTGACTCTCTTTTCATATTAATTTTTAAAAAAATAACATGATAAAGCTCTGCTAGTTTGTGTGCATACCTTGCATACTATCATCATAAGATCCTACTTTTGTATTAGATAATGATGAGTATTTCATGACTAGCCTGACCTTTTATGGAGGCGTAAATGAGATTGGAGGAAATAAAATTCTCTTAGAAGACAAAGATACCAAAGTATTCCTAGATTTTGGGATGAGTTTTGGAAAAAGAGGTGCCTACTTTGATGAGTTTATGAGTCCTAGAGTTAGTACAGGACTGAAAGATTTCATTGAGATGGGATTAATTCCAAATTTAGAAAATGTTTACAGAACAGATTTACTAAAAATGATGGACAGAACCGATACTGAAACTGATATTGACGCTGTATTGTTAACACATGCACACGCAGATCATGCTGATTACATCTCTTTTCTAAATGAAAATATTCCAGTATACATGGGAGATACTTGTAAACTAATTCTAGAAGCAATACAAATGAGAAGCGCTTCAAAATTTGAGCGAGAAATTTTATCATTCAAGCCAAGACCTACAGACAGAAAGGCAGAACCAATAGAGAGAGATATTCGAACTTTCAGAACTGGTGATAAATTCAAGATAGGTTCGTTAGAAATAGAACCAATTCATGTAGACCATTCAGTTCCTGGTGCATATGGATTTATCATTTACACTTCCTCTGGACCTGTTGTATATACTGGAGATATTAGATTACATGGAACAAATCCAACAATGACTGATGATTTTATCAAAAAAGCTATTGATGTAAAACCAATTGCCTTGCTTGCAGAAGGAACAAGAATTACTGATTTACAAAGTGATGAATCTGAACAAAAAGTTTTCAATGAATGTAATATGCATGTGTCAAATACTGACAAACTTGCAATTGCAGACTTTAATTTCAAAGATATGGATCGTCTAAGAACTTTTTACAATATAGCAAAACAGAACAATAGAAAATTTGTTGTAAATGTTAATGATGCACCATTTTTAGAACATTTGGCAAAAGATCCACAACTAAATGTTCCAACACCAAATGATGAACACATACAAATTTTTTCACCTGAAAAATCCACACGTAGAAAATTTGAAAAAGAATATCTAGAATATGATAATGTCATTACTGCACAAGATTTAGCAAAACAACAAGGCCAATCATTATGTGCATTTTCCTTTTGGCATTTTGGGGCATTAATTGACACAAAACCAACTCCAGGTTCCTTATACATTCATTCAGCCAGTGAACCATTCAATGATGAAGGCGTTTCTGATAAAAAACGAATAGATTTGTGGCTAGATCACTTTGATTTGAATCGTGTTCAAAGTCACTGTTCTGGACACTCAAAAGGTCAGGATTTACTTGACATTGTAAAAGACATTAATTCAGATATGCTATTTCCTATTCACACAGTTCATCCAGAATCATACAAAAATGTTACAGATAAGATTACCATAGTAAAAGAAGGTATGACATACCAAATTTCTTAAACCATCATTCAGGTTTTTGTTCTGTCATCATTTCTAGCATACCGCGAATAGTTGCTTCAAATTCAAGTGGAGTTTTGACAGTTCTATCAGCCCAATATTGGTTTGAATCATTTCCAACTCTGTATCTTGGTTCTGGATTTTCTTCATTCAAGACTCGTAAAATCTTTTTTGATACTTCTTCTGGACCCATTGCATTTTCAAATAATTGTGCACCTGCAGCCATCATTCCGTCTAACATTTCTTTATGTTTTGGAACATTTCTTGCATCCTTTGCAACTTTCATGTTATCATAAAAACTTGTGTTAACAACACCTGGCTCTATCAAAACTGCATGAATTTGTTTATCTGAATTTTTTTCATACAGTTCATGTCGTAAGCATTCTGTAAATCCTTCTAATGCAAATTTTGAACATACGTATGCTGGAACAATTGGAAATCCCATAAATCCAGCAACAGATGATATGTTAATGATGAAACCTTCTCCTTGCTCTCTCATTATTGGAAGAATTTTTTTTGTTGTTCTTACCGCACCAAAAAAATCAGTATCAATTTGTTCTTTAAATTCTTCAATTGATGTACCTTCTATACTACCAAAGAGTCCATATCCTGCATTATTTACTAAAACATCTATTCGTTGATGTTCATTTTTTATTTGATCAATCACTTTAGAAACCGAATTATCATCGGATACATCTAATTGAACTATGTTTAATTTGACATTTGCCTTTTGAGCTGCAACTTCTAATTTATTTTTCTTATCTAAGTTCCTCATTGTTGCATATATTGTATAACCATTTTTTGCAAGATCAATTGCTGTTTGTAATCCGATCCCGCTAGAGCATCCAGTTACAAGAGCAATTTTACTCATTTATTTCTCTCCTTACTTCGACAGTCTCTGCACCATGATTGAATTTGTTCACCTCTAAATCCAAACTTCTCTTCCATTTCTTCTTTTTCATGTTGTTTAGGTGGTTTATGATAGTCTACACTTACTATTTTACATTTTGGGCATATGTGAGTAAATTTACCACCTTGTCGTTTTGCATATAATTCAATTTGATAATCTAATTCTCTATTCATCATTTCTGTTAGTTGTGGATTTAATGTTTTAATATTAAGAACAAATACATCATCACTTTTTGTATGATTTTGAAATGTGTCTAATCTTTTTTTATATTCATCAAAACTTTCAGTACGTTTTGCAGATACCCCTTCTCTCATTTTTACAACATTGTGTTTAATTAAAACATCATACACTGGAATATTTTCGAAATTGATATTTCCTTTATTTGGATTATATGATTTTATTTTTTTAGAAATATCATATCTATTTGCAATATATTCATTACAAGAAAGTAAATATTTGATCATGACTGGTTGATAGTTTGCCATTAATTTCATTTCATCGGTAATGAAATACATCAAATCATTAAATGATAATTTTTTATCTGAATTAGTTAATTCTATATCTTCTTCTATATCGAATCTTCTATTTTGTCTACTTTCCTCCGTAGAATATTTTTCTTTAATAGTGCTCCAAAATATCCCCCATCTACTTTCTCCTTTGAATTCTGAAAATCTTGAAAATAGTATGTGTAGATTTCTCCATTCATCTGACCTCATTTTCATATCGTTTTTTTGAAATTTGGAAAATTTTGACTCGATCCATTTTCTCGCTTTTTCTTGGTTATCTCTTTTAATTCTCGCTTTTTCCTCTAACTCCTTTCTCACCTTCTCTTCTGCTCTCCTCTTTTCCTCCTCAATCTTTTCTAATCGAATCTGTTCTTGATATGCTGCTTTTACTCTATCCTCCCGTTCTTGTATAATTACTTCATCCGATTTTAGACCTAAATCTTCATTTGTTAATTTTCTAGGTTCTCCTAAAAGTTCATCATGAAATCTCCAAGCTTCTAATTTCTCTTCTGCACTTAATCCTTCGACTTGACTTCTCAAATTTGCATTAAAATCAACTATTGTACATTCTTTGGTTCCACCATTTTTTGGACCTCGTAATCCTCTTCCTATCATTTGTGTATACAAAACATAGCTTTTTGTATATTTTGCATTAACAATTGCATCAATTTGAGGTGCATCAAATCCTGTTGTTAATATAGAATCATTGCATAAAACCTGAATTTTTTTTGCTCTAAATTCTTTTATGAATTTACATCTTTCATCTGTATGGGTTTTATACCATATGAATGCAGTTCTAATTTTTAATTTTATTCTAATTAAATCTGTTAATAATCTTGCATGATCGACTGTTAAACCAAAAAGAAGTATTGATTCTTTACCATCATCAATTAATTTTTTTACAACAGAAACTATCTTTTCGTTAAATCTAGGTTCTTGACCAATTCTATTGAGTGTTAAATGATCTAATTTTTCAACATTCTTCTCTCCAGTTAGTGGATTTGTTGCATACTCTGCTTCCCATCCATTTTCATCAAGCCAAGATTGTGAATCATGTTGTACTTCCCATCTTTCTGGAACTGCTAAAACCTCTCTTTCTATTAATTTTTCATAAAGTTCTTTTAATGTTTCTTGGTCTTCTAAAGTAGTTGTTTCTACAGGTTTAGAAATTTTAATTATTCGAATATCTTCTTTTATAGAAATTAAACCTTCATCATCTTTAACCCATAAAAATACTTGATATTCTCCTATTTGATCAAAAATATCGTTTTCTGCAATGATTACATTCCTTTCATTTGTAGAATGCCATTTTCCTTTTTGCCAATCTTCAAAATTTTCTTCAGGACTATTTTCACAACCAAATTTTTTACCTGTATCATATTTGTAAGGATCTTTTGAATATTCAGATACATCTCTGTTAATTTTTATCTGCCAATAGTATTCTTTGATCTGTCCATCTTGATCATAAGATCTTTCTCCAGAAATTCTAACCGGTCTTCCTAGTGTTGCAGTTTGTTGAAGTTCAATAATTGGGCGAGGATAATTAGCTTCATCAGTTAATGATGCTGCATCTAAAGATGGCCAGAAAAATTTTTTACCAAATCTGTTTCGAAGTTTCTCAGATTCAGTTTGGACTGCTGAAATTGTGATAATTTTGTGATCATGATTCTTTTCTTTATGATAATTCTTCTCAGTTTCATGAGTAAATTTCAAGTCACAATCTTCACATTTCCATGATTTTGTGCCTGAAATCTCAGTTTCTCGCCTAAATGGGGTGGCAGTTAACCCTAGTAATCTACAATTTTTCGGGTGTGTTTGATTAGGCTTAGTATGTATTTTTTTTCCAAATTCAAATCCTAATCCACGAAGAACCTGTGTGTAACTATCAGCTACTGCATGATGTGCTTCATCAATTATTGTAACTGCACACGTATTTCCCAAATTTCTAATTGAGGTTCCATCCATGTTTATTTCTGGCTTGCCCATTTGTCTCCAGAGAATGTTGATTTCTTTACTTGAATAATCTCGTTCTGAATCATATTTCTTTTTGACAAATTTTAATTTTAAATCATTTTCTGTATTTCTTACTATATTCGATAATGAAGGTTGACTTGCAACAATTATTGATGTAGTATTGTTTTGTGCTTCACTTAAACCTTCAACTAGTGTGTCTGTAAGATTTTTATTTGTGTTACCCCAAAAAATTTGAAGATTAAGACTTGTATCTCTTTTTCCTTTAGCAATAAATATTTCTTTAAATGCATCAAATGCTTGTTGACATAATTCATTTTTATCTACAATCCAAAGTATAAATTTTTTATCTGGTTGACCTTTTTTGCCATTATTTATCCAATCGATGATTGTTTCAACAACTATTCTTGTTTTTCCAGAACCAGTTGGTAATGCAACCATACCTCTTGTTTCATAGTTAAGATCATTTTCTAACATTTTTTTTATTTGATAACTAACATCTATCTGAAAGTCGTATAAAGAATTCATAGTTCCAATTGGATCTATAATTTCACTTTTTCTATCATCTTTCTCCGTTTTTTCTTTTTGTGCACATGTATCTGGTAAACCACAAAATTCTACTAATTCTGCAAGAAATCTTGTTTTATTATTCCATCTCTGTAAATCCCTCAAAAATAACTCTATAGGTAACCAACCAAATTCATCTTTAGGTTGTACAATTTTTGGAATTTGTGTTGAAGGAATCTCAAAATGTTCTTGAATAATTTTATGAAATTCTTTTTCTAAAGATGACTGTTTTGTTACTATAGATTTTAAAATTCTTCCTAAAATTCTAAATTTCTTATCTCTTCCTTCTACTTCTCCTAGAAAAATAAATTTTTCACCTAACTGATCAAATAGGATTTTTGCAAACTCTAAATGATCTAACTCAGAATCAGCATCAACATTTATCTGAATATTGTTTAAAAATACTGGATCAACAATATACTCATCCTGAAGCATTTCTATAATTTCCTCTTTTGTCCACCATTCCATGAATTTTTTAACTATTTTTTCACTAGTAAGAAAAATTTCCTCTTCATCATCATCGAAAAACTCATCCTCCAAGAGATCTTACAGAACCATTTCTAACTAAAAAGTAGGATCCTAGTCACTAAATTTGCTTTATTATCTTATTTGAAATTAATGCCGCGATTAATTCTTCAGCTTCTGCTGCTGCTTTTCCTGTATGTCTTACTCCCATCTCCAAATTTCTTGTCATTCCCCGACCTGTCATATTTGCAGATGTAATTAGTATCTCTTTTGAATCAATAATCAACACCTTTGCGTGTAGAGAGCTTTTCTGTCCATCATCATATGTGTAAATTTTAGGAAATGTAATATCTGAATCCCAGTTATTTCGAATAATTTTTTTCACTGACGGTTGTTTTTTCCCATGAACCTTCTTTTCACCTGCTTTATCAAAAATGAATTTAACATCAATTTTGTTAATCCGTGAATTTTTTTGTAGTATGCTAAATACTTCTTTGACATGTTTATCAGAAGTCATTGCATATCCAACAATTGTAATTGATGTATGTGCTTTTAATAACAAATCTGTTATGGTTTGATCTGTTTTATCTGCATGTTCATGAAAAAGTATTGGACTTGTCCAGACTAGCGATGTAGAAATTATTTTTTCATGTTGTAATTTTTTTATTTCATCAAGTAATAATATTGCAGTTGCTAATTCACTAGTATTTTTAAATTCATTAAAAACATCTTTAACAATTTCTACTTCACTTGAAGTTAAAGATAATTTTTTTGTTAATTGATATTCTGTAGATTTAATTGTTATTTCATTTTTTTCTAATGATTCAACAAGATCTTTAATTTTTATTGTTGATAAATTTTTTATTAAATATTCTAAATTTTTTCTTGTTTGCTTTTTCATCTAAATTATTTCCTTAAAAAATCCAAATTTTTCATCCATGATTAGTCTTCTATCAAGAAAATGATTGAAATTTGCACAACTAGTCTCAGATACGATTGTACATGAATGACATGTTGCGCCACTTAATCTCATATATCTATGTAAATCATTTTTTTTGTCTTCTACAGGGTCACTTTCTCCACAAATAGGATCCTTTGAGCAACTTTGTGATTCTTTAATTGCATCATTTAAAATTCTTGCAAATTCATCAGACTCTCCTAATCTTACTAATCCGCCTAGACTGCCCTCTGATGTTCCACTAGATGCATAAATCAATATTCCATTCCTATCTTTTCCATCCCAGTAAATTCTTTCATTTAGTGATGCTTCATTATAACCCGCATGCCTTGCCATTGATTTTATTATAACATGTGATAGTGTATGAAGTAAAATGTAACGTGCATTGTATCTTTCTTCAATCTCTTTACGTTTTTCTTCATTTTTTGGCTGTGATGTTAAAGCATGACTTTCAATTAATACATTACATCTTTTTTTCACTTCTTCCAAATTCTCCCATTTTTTTAATTTATCAATATCAAGAGAAATGAATACGCCCTCTCCCTTATTTTGAATTCCTGGCAGCCATTTATGTTCATGAAAAAATTTCTTTGTTACAATTCTCTGCATTTTTTCTTTGTCTGGATTTATTGGATCTGGAGGTTCGGCACGAGTAAATCCTTGTAATGCTGTAATTGATGTAATTCTTGTAATCTTTTTTAATGAATTCAGATATTCCTTTAGAATTTCCTGTTCGTTAATGTCTGATGTTTTTAACTGGAATTCATCTTCATAGCTTTTTCCTTTTGTATCTACAATGCTTGATATATCATCAAATTCTTGATTTAAAATCTCAATCTGATTAGGAGGATCATCATCATCACTATTGTCTTCAAAAAATTTCTCTAACTTTTCAATAATCTCCTCTTTTATTATTTCGTCAGAAATAGACAGTCCTTCATTTCTCTTTTGTTCACTAATGCTATTTTCAATTGGTTGGAAATCTGTTCTGAGAGTTTCAACAATTTGAGAAAATTCTAAATTATTTTGTCGTAAAGATTCTATAGTGTTTTGTAGTTTACCTTCATCTTTTTCATCAAATAATCTGTCATATACGGGATGTGCCCACTGTGGAATTTTGATTGCACTAATTCCAATTGGATAATAAAGTGATGGTGCACGGATTTGAATTCCTCTTACAATAGATGGCTCATGAGTTTTTTCATTAATGCATGGTTCACTATCTCCTGTGAACTCTGGCAACCATGGACTTCTCCCACTACATCTAGGCATTTGTTCAAATTTACTCTTATCAGTAGAACCTGAAATTGTCCTGTATTCGCCACAATTTACACATCGTATAGAGTAGTCTCCTAAACCTGAAGTTTTCTCTTCTGCTTTGAATTTCATTATTGGGTTATTAGATTTTGAACATTTTTGTTCTGTTTTGTAATGTAGCCATTCAATCCATGGGAATTCATCGATATGACCTTTTTCACAAATAACTACTAGTCTCGCATGAATTAATTTTCCAAGTTTTCCTTTTCTATCACAATGAATACAAGTAAAACCATTTTTTGTTCCTGGTACTCTCTCATGTTTTTGTAAAATTTGACATTCCTTATTTTTACAAACTCCCCACTGGGGAAATGAAATTGCAGGTATGACTCGTGAATTATCTCGTGAAAACGGCATTCTAATTTCTTTGACGCCTAAAATTTTTGATAAAAGTGGATGTATCAGTATTTCATATCTCTTTTCTTCAGGATTCTTTTTTGGCCATGCTTGACAACCTAAAATCATAACTGCATCATTTTCCATACTGATGATTGAACCAGGTCCAAATCCACGAATTAATTGACTAGGTCTCATATCACCTGCAACAATTTGATTTTTCTTTTTCTCTTCACTCATTTTCTTCTTCCAACTCCTTCTCTTTCTCTTTCTCTGGTTGATAGTACACAGGAATGTTTCCCTCGGCTTGTCTTAACGAATCTGGTACAAACTGTCCTTCTTTTCCAGGTTGATCAACGTCACCAATTCTTTTTAACAAGAAAACATCATGTTCACTATTTTTCCCAAATCTAAAGTAATTCCTTTTGTATTTTAATTCAGGAATATCATCAAATTCTGCTAATGTATGCCAAATTTTGATTTTATCTTCAAGTTGTTTTACAGTATCTTCCAATTCTTTTCGATCAACATTATTTACTCTCTTTTGAATTGTTTCTCTAATTTTATCTAGTAAACAAATTAAGTCTTGATTATCATCTTTAAACTTGTAAGGTTTCTCAGCAATTGCTCTACAACCATTTTGTTCATCAGCCATATTTCGAACTAGAGCTACTAATACACCAAAAAGACCAGTATCTCTTGCACGAGCAGCAAATGGAGTTAGTGTACCAGGTTCTACCATCATGTGATATCTTGAATGAAATTCATTAAAATTTTCAAAAATTGATAAATCTCTTGCTCTAAGATATGTATAATTTGTAATTACTAATCCTGGACTAGCTGCTGATCTACCAATTCTACCTGATGCCTGAATGTATTCTGAATAATGTTTTGGCATTCCGTTAATCAACATCAATGATAATCTTGAAACATCAACTCCCACTGAAAGCATGTTTGTACACAATAATGCATCCAAAGCTCTCTTAGTTGATTTTCCACAAACATCGCATAGATCTTTTTCTTGTTTTTCACGAATTGCCTCTTCACATTCACATGTTTTATCTTCAAGAGGTGTTTCAAGTCTTTTTAACACTGTTGGAATTGAACCTGCATCTATTCTTCCAGTTAATTCTGTTTTGTTTAGATTTAATTCAGCAGTTTTATTTGGATCTTTTTCATAAACTTTTCTTATTGTGCCCATAAAATTTGGTACAGAATCATCATACATGTTGTTTGCAGCACCAACATTTTTGATTGTATTATAATATGAGACCAATGTGAAATATGGATCTAAGTCTTTAGTTGTATAACCTAATTTGTCTTTATTTTCAATCAAATATCTGGCTTTTCGTAAAACTAATGCAGCGATTCTAGCATCTACAGTATATCCTCCTACCGAAGTAGCACAGACTCCTAGGTGAATTCTACCTTTTTTTACTGATGTAGGAATGATTTCTGAAAAATATGTATCCCCAAAATCAAACACTTGTGGTGGGAAAATTTTTGATTTCTTTCTACCAAACAACCATTTAATCTGATTATCTGAATTTTTTACTGTAGCAGTTGATGCAATAATTTTTGGTTTAATTCCCTCTCGTTCACACAATGCATCTATTGCAGTTTCATACAAACCAACTAGTGTACCTAACGGTCCTGAAATCAAATGTAGCTCATCTTGTATAATTAATTCTGGTGGCGGTAGTGACGTCTTTATGTTGATAACTTTCCATTCTGGTTTTGTATGACTACATTTTTCTTTTATTGGTGTAGTTGATGGTCTAAATCCATGTTGTTTACAGTATTGATTAACCTTACCAAATATTGAACAATAATATGATTGCCATGAAAGACGTGCAAATTTATCAACTGTTCCAATTAGTAATGTAGGAAGTGTTGAATTGATATCTTCATCAATAAAGACTAAAGGTAGATAGGAATCCTTCTTATCTTTATTTCCAAAAAAACATCTAGAATTTTTACATCTAATTCTCATTCGACGTGGAAGACCAGGTACATGATAATGTTTTTTTGAATCTTTTATCATCGGATATTCATTTGGACCAATTTCTGTTCCACACCATGGGCAACTCGTAATTTGAACGGGATTACCTTCTTCTGGTTTAATTCCTGAAAATTTGTAATCTGCAAGATTCTCTTCTGCTGTTTTTAGATCGTTTGGTGTTGTTTTCATACCGACAAAAAGACCAACTGAAAATGGTTCATCTCCCCATTTTGTTTTATTATTTTGCCTTTCATATTCACATGCACACATTAATGCAGCAGCACGTTGGAATTGTTGTAAAGTAAGCAATCTGTAGGTATATCGCATTATTACAGCAGTTCCATATTTGTTGACACCAGTTTCTCTTAGTCGTCTTAATGCAATATTGAATGCAATAATTCCTAGATATGCTTCTGTTTTTCCACCACCTGTTGGGAACCATAACAAATCAACAGTTTCTCTATGTTTTGATTTTGGGTTAACAACTGATTCAATGTTTAACAAAATGAATGCAAGCTGAAAAAGACGCCATTCTGGTTCATAGTCATCTGTTGGACCTTCAATTTTAGGAATCTTCCCACCATTTCTTTGATTTGTTCCTGCCCATCTACTATATCTCATCTGATTGTACATGACTTTGTTTGCAAACCGAAATGCTTCACCAACGTTTGAATTGTCTTTTGCAATTTCTTTAATTCCCTCACCAATTCTTTCTATTGCTTCATCACAGTTGTCAAGGTGTTCTTGAACCGTATCCGACTCAATGAATTTTTTTGGTATTGTTGCTTGTTGGTTTTTCTTTTCTTCTAACCATTCTTTGTAGTCGTTTTTTATTGGCTCCAACAATTTTTCGTATTCTGAAAAATTTTCAACATCTTTCAGAGTTTTTAATTTTAAAGAATTATTTTCTATTTCACGTGGTGCAATATCTTCTACATGGTATTCTGGGAGTAGAGTTGTTTCTACACGTTTTACACAATTTGAAATAATCTCATCAGACCATTTTACTGAACAATTATGTCCATTTGCAAAGTATTTTTTATTTCTAAATAATAATTGAAACTTCTTAGTTTCTACATTTCTATCCTCAAAAAATTTATCTTCTATATCTTCTATTGCTAAGAAAATATTTTTACCATCTTCACCAGTTAATCTAATTGATGGTTGAAAAATGCAATCAGAATCCTTTGTAAACTCTTCCTCTAGAATGGGGTTACTAGTATTCATTAAGAAAATATCTATTGTACGTCTCTTGTTTTTAATTTCAGTTATCTTCCATTGTATCTTTGCATTCTCATCGACTGTTTCTCCTTTTTCATTTTTACCACTTAGGCTTAATTCAGCTTTTGGAGTCTCTTTAATTTCGATTGAAAAACTTTGATTGAATGATCTTCTTTTCCATCCAGGATCATCTGAATATTCATCAGCTGGTAAGATTTCCTCCTTTTCCTTTATTTCCTCCTCTTTTTTCTTTGGTTTGATTAGTTTTGGTATCTCGAAATATTTACCAAAATTAATTTCCACATTGATTTTTTCTACGTCATCTGGTATCTGACATGATAATCCTAATGAACTTGGTTTTGTTCCTACTGCAAATGAAAATGATGATGGTTCATCATCTTCTTCTTCATCATCTCCACCATCTGCGTTAGTATTTTTTAATTGATCATCAGCTTTGAATGGTGTTTTTTTTGGATAAAGAACTCCACTAAAGTATCTGGTTTGTGGTCTTTCACGTTCTATCCATTCTTCTTCTTCACCCATCAGCGGGCCAATTGCATCTTTTTGAATTTCTTCAATGAGAAATTGTCTAATTTTATCCGCATTTGACAAGAGATCTTAGAGATACTTGTCTGCGTTTTAAGATTTGCCTAAACTTTTATTTTTCTGACTTTTTGATTTTGAGTTTTTCAGGCAAGTGCCAAATATCATCTAACTTTTCTGTATGTGAATAATCATGTCTTAATTTTTGGATATCATCACTTTGTCTCAAACTTGAAATTCTCTTTTTGATTAGTGATGCATTTTCTTTGTCTAATTCAACTCCAATGGAATTGCGTTCAAGCTGTTTTGCAACTACAAGTGTAGTTCCTGTTCCTGCAAATGGGTCAAATATCAAATCACCAGGGTTACTTGATGATAAAATAATTCTAGTCAAAAGTGCTACTGGTGATTGTTGTTTATGTGCTCTTACTATGTCTGGTGCTGTGTATTTCCCTGTATTGCATTTGCCTTTGCATGTTTTTTTGCTATATTTTGGAAACACTATCTCAGCAGTTTTTCTAAATGGCTCATGACCTGCAAAATATCCTGAAGTTAACTCTCGTATGTCATCCCAGACATCTGTTAGATACATTCCTGTTTTTCTTTCATATTTTTCCGTAACTAGCAAGGTTGGTTGTATTCGAAGTTTATTGAAAACATGTGGCTTAGAACCTTTGGTTGCATATGCAATAATCTGATAATGTTTTGCAAATCTTTCTTTACCTGGAACTGCAGAAGATTTTTTTCTCCAAATTATCAAGTTTTGAAACGTCCAGCCTGATTTTGCCAGTATATCTAAAACAAAACTGGCATTCTTCTCCCGTTGCATAAAGTAGATTGAACCCCCATCAACTGTTTTTTGATAAATTAATTCACAAACACGTCTCATCCAATTCCAATATTCAGCTTCAGGCATGTTATCGTCATGACTTTGATAATCCTTATCTTGGTTGAATGGCGGATCTAAAAATGTAAGATGAATATTATCTTTAAAATCAGTTTTTAGAAGTTTTTCACAATCATTTTGAACTATATTGACTGTAGATTTTTTATTCATATCTAATATTCTAATTGCTTCTAGTTTTTAATCTTAAAGCAACGTTCATTGCTGACTGGTGGTAAAATTATGGATGGTTAAAGGTGACAATAAAGGTCATAAATATGAAAAAAAAATTGTTGAAATTTTACAAAAGAGAAGTCTGATGCCAAGTGAAATTTCTGGTGCAGGATCTGGACCTGGTGTTGATGCTATTTTCATTCACAAAGGAAAACAATATTCTATAGAAGTAAAGAATCGTGCAAATGGTGCAGAGTTTGGTCAAAAGCGTTTGATTCCAGTAAAGAGTGGCAAACAATGGAAATGGGAATGGGCACCAAAAGTAAAAGATGAAGATATTACAAAATACTATACAAAATTAGGAGTTTTAGATTATCTAAATAATAAAAAAATTATTCCTAATAAATATCGAAAATCTGATTCTCAACTCACCTACGAAGATGTGAAAGAGGATCAAAAAAACTTTGAAGATGTAACTTATGCTATTTCTGATGAGGCAATTGCTATGTTCTATAAGGAAAAAGCAGATTATATACAAATTGGAAATGGTTTTGGATTATATCATTCAAAAACTGACAAGGCAAAACTTGGAACTGAAAAATTTTCTGGTACTTTTTTTTTGAGATTTAGGGCTAAACGTCACACGACAAAAAACTTTCACTGTTATAGCTTTTTTGCAGTGATTAAATGTAGAAGTTTATCAAAAAAATCCAATTATAACTTGGAAGATACTGACACTCAAAAATTTCCTAAAATAAAATTATAGGCACAAATTTTCCCAAAGTGTTCATATATTCAAATCATACTAGAAACGATCACTATGACACAAGAAATTGAGATTCCTTTAGACCTAAAACGAGTCGTACTGATGGGTGCTGAAGAGACAAAACTTGGCGATAAGAAAGGCGCTTTAAAACAATACAGAAAAGGAAATTTACACATTCGAGAATACGCAGACAAATTTACAGTTCATACCGACAAGGTAGACCCAAGAACAGACCCAATGGGACATCTCATCCATGACGCACAAGAAGTGTTAATCGGTTTAGCAGG
>Ga0310344_10001464_pt1 | contig 18063 bp, 15 predicted proteins | sample HC15DNA20200_MG_FD_203801 | JGI IMG/M metagenome (GOLD analysis project Ga0310344, IMG submission 203801) | Marine microbial communities from station ALOHA, North Pacific Subtropical Gyre - HC15-DNA-20-200_MG | ecosystem: Environmental > Aquatic > Marine > Oceanic | place: Pacific Ocean: North... | reverse complement strand
GCGCATTGGCAGATCAATTTGCTAAATCAAAAAGTCTGAGCCGATGGGTGCCGGGTTCTCATGACCTAATGGCAAGATCTATCCTTAGAGAGGCGTCAGATAATGGAGATTGGGAATTATGCTGTCCACCAGAGGCTGAATCCCAAGTCTATAAAACTAACTCGGGACTAGATTTATGCCCTCAATTTGGAACTTTAACTGGTCCCTTAAAAGTTATCGCAAGTGATCCCCATGACCCAAATGTTCGGGCACCCGGCCTGGTAAACCTCTCTTTACATGAAGAGTTTGGTCATCCTTATGAAGCCATTCAAGGGGCGACGCATATGGTACAAATAGAAAAACCAGAAGCTTCTGCTAAAATTGTAAAAGACTTCTTTAAAGAAGTAGGTTTTGGTTCCTAAATTTGATTATTATGAAAGTTAGCCATGTCTGACCAACCTAATTTTTTAATGTTTATTACCGATCAACATAGGGCTGACCACCTGGGTTGTTACGGAAACGAAATTGTTCAAACTCCAAATATTGATGGAATTGCAGCAAAGGGTACCAAATTTGAAAAATTTTACGTTGCTTGTCCAATATGTATGCCAAATCGTGCCACCTTGATGACGGGGCGAATGCCGTCACTCCATGGCGTTAGACAAAATGGTATTCCGCTACCGCTTAACACTACAACTTTTACAGAGATTCTACTCGCTGCCGGTTATCAGACAGCATTATTTGGAAAAAGTCATTTACAATGCATCTCTGCAAACCCTGTCGAGGTAGGTCTACCCAGTCCTGACCCGACTAAGTTTCAACCCCCAACAGAACTAGCGGAATCTATGCGGGGTATTTGGGAAAATGGAGATTATGAACAAGAGCTACCACCAACATGGAAAGATAAACCAAACTTCGAACCAGGTCTGCCCTTCTACGGATTTAACGAATTGGCACTAGCTATAGGTCATAGCGACCGAGTAACCGGTCATTATGCTCGTTGGCTAGCAGAAAGGCACCCCGATCCAGATTCCCTCAGAGGACCTGATAATGCTCTTGCTAGCAATCGAAAACTAAATGCACCACAAGCGTGGCGGACTGCCATTCCTGAAGAACTATATCCAACCACATATGTCGCTGAGAAAACTATAGACTTCATTAAGAGTCAAACTAGCTCAGACAAGACCAAGCCCTTTTTTGTTCAATGTTCCTTCCCGGATCCTCACCACCCATTCACACCACCCGGTAAATATTTCGACATGTATGACCCAGCTGATATTCCAACGCCAGAAGCGTTTCATCACCCAAAAGAACTCCTCCCTCCGAACGTCGCCGCACTACACAAAGAACGAGACCTAGGTAAAGCAAACAAAAACGGGCAGCGGGGTTTTGGCTGCACAGAACAAGAGGCTCGCGAAGCAATTGCATTGAATTATGGCTCCATAAGTATGATCGATGATGCGATCGGACGTGTACTTACCGCTCTGGATGAAACTGGCAAAGCAGATAACACCATAGTTATCTTTACGACCGACCATGGTGATTTTATGGGGGACCATCAATTATTGCTCAAAGCCGCAATCCACTATCAAGGACTAATCAGGGTCCCTTGTATCTGGTCCGACCCAAAGACAAATCACGGAGGTACTTCCTCCTCAGCTTTTACCGGAACAATTGATCTAGCGAGTTCCTTTCTAGATCGCGCCGGCATTCAGGAATTCAATGGCATGCAGGGCCTCAGTCTTGGACAAATTGCCGCCGGGGCGCCTGGGCACGACTCCATGGTAATCGAAGAAAGCCAGCGACGCGGCTACATGGGCTTTCAACCTAATTTTCGTGCCCGGTCATTGGTCGCCGATCATTGGCGACTAACACTTTACTCAGATACTGATTGGGGTGAATTATACAATCTCGCCAATGATCCAAACGAATTTGAAAACCTCTGGGATGACCCAGGGTACCAGCGCATCCGGACGGAACTGCTAGAGAGGCTGACCCGACGAATGATGGATCTTTCAGACTCTAGTCCTCTCTCCATAGGACATGGACCCTAAGTAGAGACTGAAAACACACCGCGGCCCATTAGCATATTAGAAATAACATTCAACCTCACATTTTTATAACGCTCTACTTACACCACCATCGATATCTATCAGGGACCCATTAACAAAGCCTGCTTTTTCGGAACAAAGGTATACTACCATATTCGCTATATCCTCGGGTGCTCCGATGCGTCCCAGGGGTATGTTTTTAGCGGATTCCTCACGTATTTCTTCTTCTGTTTGACCGGTGATTTTCATCCGCTGTCGCACAAGCGTATCCCATCTTTCAGTTGCCGTGGCCGCTGGGTTAACTCCATTCACCAGTACATTATGTGGGCCACATTCCTCGGCAAGTGCTTGTGTAATATTTAAAATGGCCGCGTTGATCGCACCCCCGGCTATATATTTCGCAGTCGGGAAATGCCCACCGCGACCTATGATGTTGATGATTCTACCCCATTTCTGCCGGCACATGCTCTGCAAAACAGCCCGACAACACCTTACATAGCCCATGAGTTTTAAATCAAAACATGCCTGCCAGGTATCATCCGTAAGATCCCCAATCCGACCTAAAGGTGCCGATCCTGCATTGTTCACCAGAATATCAATTTGTCCCAGTGTTGTTTCCGCTTCAGCTACAATACGCTTAATATCTGCAACGTTCGTAAGATCACCTGTTACTGGTGTTACATGCCCTGTCCGATTGGTAGATATTTCCTCCGCAGCGGATGCAAGCCGCTTTGGATCACGTGCAACGATAACTATGTTAACACCTTCCTCTGCCAATGCCTCCGCACACGCACGGCCAATCCCCTGACTGCCACCTGTAATTAGGGCATTTCGTCCTTTTATACCTAAATCCATGTTTTACTCCTTCCTTACGGTATCTTTGTTTAAACTTCTCCGCTGAAAGATGCAAAGCCCGGACACGTTGTGAGATTAAAATTCACGTGTTATTTTTAAGATGCCTTAAATTAAAAACATAGGGTTAGCCGATGGATAAACAAACACTTCCTGCCTTTGCCAAATTTGTCAGAGACTTGCGGGTTATCTGGGCAGAGAACCCCGATGATGAAACGCGCATGAAACGTGCTCACAAGCTAATGGAGGGTGAGCTCCTCACTGATCCCGCTTTACGAGAACATTGCAAAAACTGGCCATCAACGGAAGGCCGGAAAAATTTACTTTTTTATACCGATCCAGATTATGGCTTTGTAATCAATGGGGTCGTCCGAGTTCCTGGTCGGACAGGAAGCGTTCACGACCATGCTGACGGTTGGGTGCTTTATGGGCTTTTGGACGGCATAGAATCACTTGAACGCTTTAAGGCTGTGGAATCACGCAAGGAAGAGGGTTACGTAAAAGTCGAGCTAACAACTAACACGAAAGGAAAGGCTGGAAAGGCCGACCTTGTTCCACCATATGACATTCATGCCGAGCAAGGAAGTGATGTCCGGTCGGTGGCCGTAATCCTCAGAAGCCGTGTACTCGTAGGAGAGGTGCTGCAGGGACGATATAATCGTGATACGGGGGAGTATTACGAAGGTTCTGGACCTGAACAAATACCATACGCTCTGACGGCATAAATTATATATCCAAAAAAGGAATGTAACTATATGTCTGGTTCACCCATCTGGATTACAGAGGAAGATGTCACTTCAATGGTAAGCCTCCCCCAAGCGATTGAAGCATTGGAACAGGCCCTGCCACTAGAAGCGGCCGACAAAGCCCAAAATATGGCCAAAGGGCATCTTATGGTAGCCGATAACGACGCAATGCATGTTCTGGGTTCTTCCGTCAGTGGGGAAGGAATTTGCGGTTTTAAAAACTGGATTAATGTTCGGGGTAAGTCAGAAACTCTCGTTGAACTCTTTTCAATGGAGGATGGTGCCAATCTCGCTGTAATTGAAGCAACTGCCTTGGGTCAAATGCGAACAGCAGCAATGACAGGGGTTGGAACTAAAAGGCTAGCTCACGACAACGCAGATGAAATGGGGATTGTGGGCTCTGGTAAACAAGCACTACCTCAAGTGGCCGCCTGTCATGCGGTTCGCCCACTAAAAAAACTAAAGGTATTTAGTCGTAACCCTGAAAACCGGGATCGTTTTGCGGAAGCGGCACGTAAAGAGTTTAACTTCGAGGTAACTTCCTGCGAAACATTACAAGAAACCGTCGCCGATGTTCCAATCATAACCATTGTGACGAACGCAACGGAGCCATTTTTATCCGCTGATATGCTTTCCAAAGGATCACACCTTAATGCAATGGGCGCAATTGTGCCGGCGCGGATTGAATTTACAGATGACGTTTTTGATAGGGCAGATATCATCGCCGTCGATAACCTTGCAACCATCAAAAATATGTCAGCCGAGTTCATTAAACATTACGGACAAGATAATAATGCCTGGCTAAATGTCCGCACTGTATCAGAGTTAATCAAGGAAAATACTGAACGACCACCAGAAGCTGATATAACCCTTTTCAAGGCAATGGGCATGGGACTATCTGATCTCGCACTGGCAATCAATATATATAAGCGTGCCCGTTCAGAGGGGCGCGGCACCACGTTACCAGACCGGATAAAGACACCACCGCGGCTCCAATAGGAGGTTAGGCCAGTAACTACAAAAAATTATTCTATTTCAATTTTTTTAATAACCACATCTTCCATGGGTACATCACCCATCCCGTCTCGCTGACCGGTCTGAACGCCCTCTATCTGGCGAACCACTTCCATTCCGGACGAGACTTTGCCAAAAACAGCATAACCCCAGCCCCTTGGACTTTTATCCGTATGGTTCAGGAACTGATTATCAGCCGTATTAATAAAAAACTGCGCGGTCGCAGAATGCGGGTCATTAGTCCTTGCCATGGCCAAAGTACCTACTAAATTCTGCAGGCCGTTATCCGCCTCATTTTCTATGGGAGTCCGGGTATCTTTTTTGTTAAGCCCAGTTTCAAAACCACCCCCTTGGATCATGAACCCTTCGATGACCCGATGAAAAATTGTTCCATTGTAAAATCCATCTTTCACATATTTGGTAAAATTCTCGACTGTGACTGGTGCTTCCTTAGGTGCAAGCTCAACCTCGATGACACCTAAACTTGTCGTTATTTTCACGCGCTTAATCCCTTCTGCAGCAAATACCCCAATTGTGAATGAAAAAGCAAATAAGGCTACTACGGCTGCAATAACTTGTTTATACATTTAGAACCAATTCCGAATAGTTTCTCAAAGTCACTAATTTAAGGTTACACCAACATCAGAAATTACCCAACCACTACGGGTCACAACCCGTAAAGGGCACGTGCATTATCCTCCAAGATTTTCCCTGCAACTTCGGCGGTGACCTTTCCGTCTGAACTTAGCTTTCGAAGGGCCTCTATTTCAGTTGAAGTATCCGCGTGCCCATAATCTGTCCCGACGACTAATTGGGTGTCTCCTGCATATTTTAGCACGTAGTCGAGATCGTCCGTCACCTGGCAGGCCACCCAAATATTATTATCTGCCATGATTGTTTCCGAAATATCTTCGCCCCTGCGCGCTAAGCGCAAGCCAAGGTCATTTAGCGCATAGGGTATCCACTGAGCACTAACTTCTACAAAGGCCCAACGGAGCTTGGGAAACATCGAGGGAATACCTTTGAACAATAGCTGGTGAAATGTTGCCACCAATGGCAACTTCGCCTTTGCAAACCCGCTATCTTCACGATACATACCTTCTAACAAGAAGCTATTATTACCAGCATGAAAACAAATTGGTAGATCCAACTCCTCTGCCATTTGGTAGAGGTTGAAAAATTTTTCAGAAAAAAGCGGGGTATCATGCTCAATGCCATGCATATAAACACCGCAAGCTCCATTATTTTTTCCAAATTCGAGTTCCTCGCGACATCTATCCATATTGAGAAGGTGAGGCATCACCACCCATTTTAAGCGATCGGGTGCCTGTTTCCAGATACTGACGAGCCATCGATTATATGATCGGATCAGGGCGTATTCGACTTGAGGCGTCTGGGTCCAAGGTCGTAAGAATACGGTGGGATATAAAACCTGAACATCAATACCCAGCTCATCCATGTGTTTTAGTCGACCAACAATGTCTTCCATCTCGCGTGAGGTCTTAGCAGTATTGGCACCTACATTTCCCTCCTTTGGTAGCATTCGATTATCTAAAAACCAAAATTCCCTTTGATAAATCCCCACTTGGCTTGAGACAGCCCTGTCGTCTTTAGACTGCACCACCAAAGGCCGATATTTCTCAAATTCTGGGTCGAGAAAATCAAAAGTGGTTTCACACTCAACCACATGTGCATCGGCATCGATTGATCCCATTGTTTACTCCCATTTCCATCGGTTAGTTAGGCAAAAATACAATACAGAAAATCCGTCAATAGAAATACCCGAAGTATATTTGGCAGCGAGACACCAATAAGGTATTAAAGTTTTATAAATTTAATGGTTGAGGTATCTGGAAAATGGGTAAACGGCCAAATTTCGTTCTCATCATAACTGATCAGCACCGAGCAGATTATTTAGGCTGCGCTGGTCACCCCGTATTAAAAACACCAAACATTGATTCTATCGCAAAATCTGGCGTTCAGTTTAACCGGTTTTATGTTTCAAATCCGGTCTGTATGCCAAACCGTGCCACACTCATGACGGGTCGAACGCCGTCCGCTCACGGAGTTCGCCAGAACGGTATCCCTCTCCCACTTTCATCCAATACCTTTGTCGATATGTTAAGAAGTGCCGGGTATCAGACGGCGCTGGTTGGTAAGAGCCACCTCCAAAACTTCACTACTCATCCTCCCCTGAACCAAGATGATGAAATACCAGCGGGCTACACACCGCCACAAGATAACCTCAAGGAGGCACAAAAAGACGCCTTTCTGGATGGGAACTATAAACAGGAACGACCCGACTTTTGGGATAGTCCTGATGCAAAACTAGATCTTCCCTTTTATGGATATGAGCATGTGGATTTGTGTTTTGGTCACGGGGACGAATGCGGCGGAGATTATTACTGGTGGCTCAAAAGCCAGCGCGAAGATGCCGACGAATTGGTTGGACCCGAAAATGGATTGCAACACGACTACTCGGTTTTACAGGCCTGGAGGACCAAAGTACCAGAAAATCTCTATCCCACTGCTTGGATCGCTGATCACGCTGAAAAATATATTGTCGATTATGCTCGCTCTGATAAAGACAGCCCATTCTATATGGTTGCTTCCTTTCCCGACCCTCATCACCCATTTACGCCGCCTGGAAGATACTGGGATATGTATAAACCCGAACAGATGGAAGTTCCAAATGCATATAACGTTAACGACTGGGAACCTCCGCCTCATGTGCGGGCCTTATTAAAGCGTCGAGATGAAGGGTTGCCGCCGGAAGACGGTATTATGTCCTACGGAATTAATGCGCAGGAAGCATTGGAGGCAAGAGCACTCACTTGCGGTATGATTTCAATGGTTGATGACGGTGTCGGTAAAATTTTATCAGCACTAAAAGCAAATGGCCTCAATGAAAATACAATTGTCATGTTTACCAGTGACCATGGGGACCACCTGGGTGACCACTGCCTGCTTCGCAAGGGCCCGGCACACTATAGTGAATTGGTGAGGGTAGCCTTTCTGTGGTCGGATCCCGAAAGCAGCATAGCTGGAGCACAGACCGAGGCGATTTCAGGAACCATAGACATATCTGCCACGATACTCGATAGAGCCAGGGTAGCCCCGTATAATGGGCTTCAGGGGCGGAGCCTTTTATCAGTTACAAACAGCCCTGAAACTACCGGCCCCCGGGATGCAATTTTAATCGAAGAAGATAACCAGCGAATTTTACCAGTACTCGGTAAAGATCCCAAGGCGCGCACATTAATCACCCAAAACTGGCGTCTTTCAGTTTACCATGGCCATGAATGGGGCGAACTATATGATCTAGAGAAAGATCCCGGAGAACTCGACAACCTGTGGGATCACACCGCACACCAGGATATTAAAATGTCATTGCTTGCAAGACTTGTTCAGGAACAGATAGCGTTAAATGACACATCGCCATTGCCACTTGGCAGGGCGTAAGGAGTTAAAAATTGGATACAGTTGCCAAAGATATTTTGCGGTTCTGGTTTGGTACTATCGACCTCAAAGCACCAATGGAAAAGCGCGAAATTTGGTTTCGTTCGACGCCGGAATTTGACAAGGCTTTGGTGGACAATTACACCGAGATACATGAACAAGCATTTAATGGTGACTTTGACCATTTGAAATCCACCGCGGAGGAATGCTTAGCTCTGATTATTAGTCTCGATCAGTTCCCGCGTAATATTTATCGTGGATCACCACGCGCATTTTCTGCGGACCCGATAGCCCGAAAAGTTACTAAATATGCGCTTGCTAGTGGATTTGATAATGGATTGGGGAAATGGCCACGAATTTTTATGTACCTGCCACTCGAACACAGCGAACTATTTGCTGATCATGAGATTGCTCTTCCACTTTACAAGGCGGTAGCGGATAATAATTCGATAAAATCTGCACAAGGCCACTACGATACAATTGAAAAGTTTGGACGCTTTCCCCATCGAAACGCAGTGTTAGGTCGTAAAAATACACCGGAAGAAGAGGAATACATGAAAAATCCTCCAACCTGGGGAAAAACCGCTGCCGAGGTTAAAGAAATGGAAAGGCAAAAATAACTTCTAGCGTCTAATATTCGAACCGCGTTTCGGTAACCTAAACTCGCGATGACATATATTAGCAAGGATTGCCACGCCTTCCCGAATTTCCTCAATTGTAGGGTTGCCAAAGCAGAGTCGCATCTTACTTTTGCCTGTTTCAGGGTCTGCTACCCATTCTGCTCCAGGGTTGATCGCAACGCCCTCATCGAGGGCGACTTCAGATAATTTCATTGTATCAATACTATCTGGCAGTTGGACCCATACGAAAATCCCACCTTTCGGTTTTTGTATATCGGCGACAGTCCCAAATTCGGCTGCAATCGCATCCAACATCGCTTCACATTTTTCTTTGAGAACTTTACGTAGCTTGGTGACATGCTCTTCAAATCGCGTGGGGCAATATTCCCCGAGAACCATTTGTTCCAATGCTCCGGAACCACCATCCCGTTTAACAGCAAGCATCTGCGAGAGGATTTCCCATTCAGCCACCAAGTATCCAACCCGTAATGCCGGGGCAATGGTCTTGGAGAATGTTCCACAAAAAATCACCCGGCCATCATCATCGAGCGCTCTGATTGCCCGCGGGCGTTCCCCATCAAATGTCAGATCTGCATAACAGTCATCTTCAAAAATAGGAACGTCGAATTTTCGGGACAAATTGAGAAATTCCAACCTTCGTGCCTCCGGCATTACCGTACCAGTTGGATTTTGTACCGTGGGTACAGCATAAAGATACTTTGGTTTGACACCATCGCGTTTTAAATCATCAAGAATATTACTCAAACTATCCATTCGGATACCGTCTGCATCAAGGGGGGCGCCTATACCTCTTACACCAAGGCGCTTTATTCTCTGAATGGCACCCTGATAAGCCGCTTCCTCAATGACAACCGTATCACCTTTTGTGAGTAGCACATCGTTGACAAGGTCCAGGGCCTGAAGAGAACCAGATACGAGCATAATATCATCGGCCGTCTCGTTCATCCCCGTGCTTTTATTGAGATAATTGGCAAGAAAATCACGTAACGGTAAATATCCCTGTGGACCGCTTTCCAGGCTATACGTCGCCAACGTTGACCCTTCTTTTTCAAGGACGCTTGCCGTTGCATTAACAAAGTCCTGTGTTGGAACACTTGCCCCGTCATTGTGACCACCAATAAAATTATATTTGGGAAATCCAGACCAGCGCTTTTCGGTCGGGGGCAATCCAGGCCGATAAACCGTTGAATAATCAAAAATCATTGATTTCTCCCTGAGTTTGCCAGTGTTTTGACATAGGCTAACGACTGGCGATTGCTTCCTTATAGAAACTAAGATCAAGATATTTGTTTATATCGGTTAGCTGCTTCCCCTGCGGCGCATATTGGCTGCGAACTTCAAGCACTGTCTTGAGACCGTCCATATCAACTGTCCCCATTGGGATCAAACCGGTTTCTGGCACTAGAAGTTTTTCGAGGGCAGGGGTTACCGCATTTTCTGGCATTTGCGGCATATTGGCTCCTAGTACTCTCGCGGCCTCCTCCTTATTCGACTGAACAAACGTCCAATCAAGGGCGTCGAGATAGCCGTTAATAAACGAGATCATTGTCGGACGATTTTCATTCGCCCAGCCCCGCATCGCTCCAAACATTTGACCCGGATAATTTTTAAATGTCTGCAAACTACTTTCAAGAATAGTGTAACCGCCCGCCCGCGCCTGACCCGTAAAGGGCTCAATTAAAAGTGTGCCGGCATATTCACCTCGTTGTACTGCTTCCCAACGGTGTGGTGTTGCACCAACCGAGACTAATTCATAATCCTCCGCTGTAAGACCTGCTTTGTCTAGCATCCGGTAAAGCACAAATGCGAACCCCGTGGCCAAAGCATCCATCGCCAGAGATTTACCCTTTAAATCTGCAAAACTCTCGATGCCTTTAGCCACTACAAAAGAAAGCTCAATTTGAGTTGAACCCATAAAAACAAAGAGGTCAGGATCGCGGTCTAGTTCTACCTCTCCTGCACCTTCCTGGTAGGCAATGAAGTTATCCACGGCACTGCAAGCTATATCAAATTCGCCACCGACCAGTTTTTGTGCCTGATACATTGAGCTTGGTGTACGCTCAAGATCAACTGACACGCCCCGTTGTTCGAAAAACCCTTTATCTATTCCCACGAAAAGCGGTAACAGTCCGGTCCCAGGGAATCCAATTAATCTAAGTTTTGGCGTCGCCATTTTTATTGTCCTCTATAACTTGCTATTCACCCGCATGGCCTCCCAAATTTTCAGAGGTGTTAGCGGCATTTTGATATGCTCTACCCCATAACCCTGTAGCGCATTAACTACAGCATTAGTTATAACTGCTGGTGCCGGTGTTGTACCACCCTCCCCGCCAGCCTTTACGCCCAAGGGATTGGTAGGGGATGGCACTTCATTTAGAGCCGTTTTAAAGTCAGGAAAATGATCCGCCCGCGGCATACCATAATCCATAAAAGACCCACAAAGAGGTTGGCCATCAGGGTCGAATACACATTCTTCCCACATTGCCTGACCGACACCTTGGACAATGCCCCCATGGGTCTGTCCATCCACGATCAGCGGGTTGATCGCGCGACCGACGTCATCCACCGCGGCATACCGGACAATTTGCGGTACACCGGTTTCTTCATCAATTTCAATTTCGCAAATATGGCAGCCATTGGGAAATACCGGCGTATGCATCTCGTTATCTTCTACCACCGACAATCCATCCACAAGATCGTCGGGTAAATCCAATTTATCTGCCTCAGAGCTAAGCTCAAAAAAATCAAGCCTCTGATCGGTTCCCGAGACAGCAAAAACACCATTGGAGAATTCTATATCTTCGAGAGCGGCTTCAAATACGTACCCCGCAATTTTCTTTCCCTTCTCAATCAAAGCCTGTGAAGCTTTGACAATGACCGTCCCTGCCATTCTCATTGACCGGCCAGAATGGGAACCACCCCCCACCTTTACGATATCTGTATCACCTACGATTACGTTTATTTTTTCTATTGTCAGTCCGAGCCGCTCCGCAGCTACTTGGGCAAAACTAGTTTCGTGCCCTTGCCCACTTGGCTGTGTACCAATTACTAAATTAAGTCTTTTTTCTTGAGTAGAAATATGAAGCTCCGCCTGTTCAACTGGTGTCCCAATTGAGCTTTCTACATAGTGAGCAACGCCGCGACCAAGAATTTTCCCACGCAACCTGGCCTCGTTTTTTCGGCTTTCAAAACCATCCCATTCACTAAGTCCGATCACCATATCGAGACTTTTTTCATATTTTCCACTGTCATATTGCATTCCAACAGCATTTGTGTACGGCATTTCTTCGTCGCGAACCAGATTTTTACGGCGGAGTTCGATCGGATCAAAACCCAGAACCCGCGCTGTTTTTTCAACCAAACACTCGACACAATAGATAATTTCAGGCCTTCCAGAGCTGCGATAGGCATTTGTCGGGGGAGTGTTTGAAAATGTCGCCCGGGACCTTAAATGTGCTACTGGTATCCGATAGGATCCTGTGATGATCCCAGAGCCCTTGGAAAGGGGAGAAAGCGAAACACATTTAGCGCCAACATTGCTTATGTTAGATGATCTTAGAGCCTTAAAGGTACCATCTGAATCTAGTGCCAGTTCCATATCGACTATAAGGTCACGCCCTTGATAGTCGCTGACAAATGCCTCCGACCTTTCAACCGTGAGTTTCACTGGTCTACCAACTTTTCTTGAGGCCCAAGCAACCAATGGAAACTCTACAAAAAGCCTATTCCGTGTGCCGAAATTCCCTCCAACATCGAGAGCATAAACCCGCACTTTATTATTCTCTACGCCCAACACCGATGCGATTTCCCGTTTTTGTCGCACCGTTCCGCCGCTTCCAGCGTAGACAGTATATTTATCCGCAATTGGATCATAGTTACCGAGCGCAGACCGTGGCTCCATGGGCACCCCAGTAACACGAGGAATATCGAAAGACATTTTTACAACGTGATCAGCCTTTTTAAAGGCCTCTTTAGTAGCACCTTCATTACCAAAATGTGTTTCAACGAAAATATTGTTTGGAATTTCATCATAAAGTTTTGGTGCTTCCGGTGCGACTGCCGCCCGAGTATGGGTTACCGACGACAACACATCATAATCTATTTCGATAACTTCAGCCGCTTCCACGGCCTGTGCTTTAGTCTCCGCAACAACCATCGCCACTGCTTCCCCGACATAACGGGCCTTATCGGTTGGCAATACGGTGTTAATGCCTGCAAAACTATTATCTCCAACTCTACCACCTGGGCCATGTAGTTTCATATCGAATTGGGTTGATGGGAAAGGACTGTGTGGGATTTGGCGAAGCTCGTCAGCTTCACAATCTTCACCAGTAAAAACGCCTAATATACCTGGATATTCCCTCGCTTTTTCAGAATCAATCTCTTTAATAACCGCATGGGCAAAAGGACACCGAACCATCACAGCCCAGCACTGGTTGGGCAAACTATGATCGTCACTAAACTCTCCTTCACCGACCAGTAGCCGATGATCCTCTTTGCGCCGGATTGGTTGTCCTATTACTCCATCCATCTCTTTTCTCTACTGCCATACGGTAGCGTATGGTGATCCATTTTTGCCTGATCTCTGCCTACGGGTCAACGGAGTAAATACCCTATCACCGACCTCCAAGATGCGCCGCCAGCCAATCCGCTGTTTGCGGTCTAACGCTGTAGGGTCGGTTGTGGCAAACGTGGTTCCCATCCTCAACAATGGACACCACCTTAGGTCCTGAGACATCCGCAGCAAGTTGATTTGCGGCCTCTACAGCGGTTATGCGGTCCAGTCCACCCGCAACGATGTAAATTGGACACGTAATCTCCTTTGCACAATCTTTGAGTGTCAAAGTCTTACCGTTGACATGGGCTTCCTCGAGATTCTTTGCGTGAGACCGAATTCGGAACACCTCCTTATTCAAATCTGACTTTTTATCCCAATTTTCAGCCCAGTCATATGCGCCAGAAATAGAAACACAAGCTTTAATTCGTTTCTCAAATGCGGCGGCTCTTGGGGCATGATAACCTCCCAGGCTGACACCAAATATGCCTACTTGTTTTGCATTGAGGTCAGGGCGGCATTCTATCCAGTCAATAATCGCCGTAGCAACGGATTCGTAGTCTCCGCGAATAGGCAAATCATATTCGGCCTCACCCTGCCCCGGTCCATCGATAGGCAGGGTTGCCATTCCACGTGCCAGAAGGGTTGGTGAGTAACCAAAGATCTCTTCCTTTGTGGCTTCTAATCCAGGCACTAGTATCACAACAGGCGGTTTTTCTATACCGGGAGGTTTCCTTAGGTTGCCATAGAGCTTTTTTCCTTCAAAAGGGATTGCTACCCGCTCACCGGGTGGTTCCATATGGGGTAGCGCGAGGCGATGGCATTCTATCGCCTTTTTATGAGTAGCCCGCATTTTATCGGGAAACTGAACAGCCATAAACTTAGCAAAATGATACAAAAGAGATGCAGTAGTAAGATGTTCCGAGGCACTGAGGCTGTTGCCATTCTCTAAAGCATCAAGGCCCAGTGCCTCATGCACTTCCGCACGGGCTGCCCAACGGGGCAACCAATCCTCCCACTTTTCAAGACCAGCTGTCACTTGCTGAAAATCAGCAAGGGGCACCCCGCTAGTAATAAATCGCGGCGTGAAATTGCTGATTACTGTATCAATTTCTGGTGCACGAGCCATTTTGGCCTCCCTAATTCTGCTTAATTCTTTAATCTACAAAATGCCTCGCCACTCACCCCCTGACAAGGAACAGACCATAGGATACGATTTATACAGGAAAAAAATTGAGGCGAAACGTGATTACAACACACATTACGAATATTGGTGAATTTTTTACAGGCGATCTTAATGAACCAACGTCGCAGGTTACATCATTGCTCATAGAGGGTTCGTACATAAAAAGCTTTAACCCCCCCGGTGACGTATCTTCCGATATTACCATTGACGCAGAAGGTAGCGCAGTTCTACCCGGTTTAGTGGATGGACACATACATCCGGTATTTGGGGAATGGACCCCTGCACAAGACTCAATTGGATGGATCACCAACTATATGCACGGGGGGAGTACAACACTAATTTCTGCTGGGGAATTACATACGCCTGGGCTCGATTACGAAAACCTCACCCCGGACTTGGTCACCTCGCTCGCAGAAGTTGCAAAAGCCACAACGGGTCGTATTAGATGGAGCGGCACGAAGGTGCACGCCGGAACATGTCTTTTAGTCCCAGGGATGGAAGAAAGCCATTTTGACCGTCTGAAGGAGGCAGGCTCAATACTTGTCAAATTCATCTTCTTTCCCTTAGAGGAAAACAAGGACGAGGCAATACGTTATAGCAAAATGGCAAGAGAGCGCGGATTGCGTACCAAGGTGCATACCGGCGGAGTATCACGCTCCGGATCGAGCCGCGTTTGTGGTTTCGATACCCTATCATGGCTTCAGCCGGATATCGCCGCCCATGTCTCTGGCGGACCAATCCCCATGTCCGACGACGATCTCGATTTGCTTATCGACAATACAGAATTTGCACTCGAAGTTTGTTCCTCCAACAATTATCGTTCAACCTACTTAGTAGCAAATCGACTAATGGAAATAGGCCGACTGGATAGATTGACGATGGGGACAGATACACCAGGTGGTACTGGTGTTATCCCCCGGGGTATGCTCCGCAATATTTTGTTTTTGTCGTCAATGTGCGGGATGGACCCTGGCCAAGCTATTGCTGTTGCAACGGGAAATACCTCAAAGGCGCATGGCCTAAACGTCGGGGTTTTAAAAGAGGGTGCCCCAGCAGATTTAATAATTGCCGGTCCCGTCAAGGGTTCCGCTGGCACAACGCTTTCAGATGCTATCTCCCACGGTGATCTACCCGGCATTTCCTTTGTATTGATTGATGGAAAAGTAGTGATTGAAACCCGCAGCCAACAGACACCACCACCAATGCAAATAGCACATTTTTTAGATACTCCGGGCTGCCCGTTCTGTTAACCAAATTAGAAGGAACTGACCATGGAAGATGTTACTAATACTATACGCGATCTTGTCATTGCGAACCGTATTCTGGCACGTGAAGGAGTGGTTGATGCATTTGGACATATCAGCGTTCGTAACCCCAACAATCCAGAGAGTTATTTTATCTCAATATCACGAGCTCCTGAGCTCATTACGATAAACGATATTGTTGAGTTCCGCCTCGACGGCGAACCCATCGGCAACTTGGAAGGTCGAACACCATATGGTGAGCGTGCTATTCACGGGGGTATTTATGAAATTCGCAAGGACGTGAACTCGGTCGTTCACAACCATTCGCAGGAAGTTGTTCCATTTGCCGCTACCAATACCCTTATAAGACCCCTTTTGCATATGAGTGCGCCCATAGGAGTCCACATACCGATATGGGATATTCGAGACAACTTTGGAGAAACAAATCATCTGGTAGTCACAATGGAACAAGGGCGCGACCTTGCGTCCACCCTCGGTGACAACGCTTCGGCTTTGATGAAACGCCACGGCTGTGTTTGTGCCCGTCGCAACATTCGTGAAGTAGTCATGACAGCGGTATATCTGCAAGCTACGGCAAAGATGATCACTCAGGCTATGATCATTGGCGGAGAAATTGATTATTTAACCCCTGGAGAGGTTGACCTTTGCAATGTCAATCAACTTGGCCCATTAGGCCTTGATCGTGCATGGGAATATTGGGTGATGCGCTCGGGTTACGAAGATTAACGAGTTTTCGGGAGACAAAGGATGCGATTGTTAAAGGTTTTTAAAGATACCGAGATTGTCATAGCTGATATAGAGGTAAACCTTGGAACGGAAGTCCGTTCTTCACCAACACTTTGCGCCCGGCATCATGGAAAAATAATTCCACTTAACACTCCAGATGGAAGACCAATTTTAATGAATGTGGAAAATGCCATAGATGGAGATTAAATATCCTCGTACAACCTCTGGAGCAAAAAAAAGTGGTGTAGGAATATCGGTTCCTCGATGGGAAGATCACCGGCTTCTGACGGGTCAGGGACGTTTTACCGACGACCACAATATGGATGGCCAGATATATGCTGCCTTTGTTCGAACAAAACATTCCCATGCAAAGATAAAAACAATTGATCTTTTGTCAGCAAAAGCCATGGAAGGGGTTGCCGCTGTTTTTACTGCTAAGGATTTGGAAGAGGACGGTGTGAATGTCCTTCCTTCAGACGTAATCAACCGGGGACCAATATATCCCAATAAGGATGGGTCAATTATGGCAGATCCACCATATTTTCCCCTGGCAAGGGAAAAAGTCCGCCACGTCGGAGACCCGGTTGCAATCGTATTGGCCAACTCGCCCGAGACAGCCATAGAAGCAGCAGAGGAAGTCATTATTGAATACGCCCTCCTCCCAAGTGTTAGCGATACCACGGCTGCTCAATTGGATGGGCAACCACAACTCTGGACAGAAGTCCAAAACAATACCTGTTTCGACTGGGTTGCGGGTGACGAAACCGAAACCGACAAATCCCTTGAAGAAGCAACCCATAATGCAACCATCGAGGTTATCGACAACCGGGTCGTAATTTGTTTCATGGAACCCCGCGGAGCTCTCGCTTTTTATGACAACCAAACCCAACAGCATACACTTCATATTGGTTGTCAGGGTGTTCATGCCACTCGGGACCGACTTTCCTATATTTTAGGAATAAAACCAGACCAAATCCGTGTTATATCCCGTGATGTTGGAGGTGGATTTGGCTCACGTTCGTTCACTTATCCGGAATATCCGGTAATCATGTGGGCAGCCAAGCAGCTCGGAAGGCCAGTGAAATGGCTCGCTTCGCGATCAGAGGACTTTAACAGTGCCAATCAAGGTCGTGATTATTTTTTACGAGGTACACTTGGCCTAAATGCCGATGGAGATTTTATAGCTCTCAAGGTATCTGGTATTTGCAATCTTGGGGCCTATTTGGCGGGAAGTTCACCATTTACGGCATTACGAAACGTTACCCGTCTGCTTCCTGGTGTATACAAAATTCCGACTTTATACCTTAACCTACAAGGGGTTTTCACAAATAGCGTACCCGTTGCCTCCTATCGGGGTGTAGGGCGCGTGGAGGCAATATATACCCTTGAGCGATTAATCGACGAGGCCTCGCGGATCACGGGATTTGATCGTGTAAAATTGAGGAAACAAAATTTAATATCGCCAAACTCCATGCCCTATACCACCCCGGTAGGGTCCACCTATGATAGTGGTGAATATGCCAAAAATATGAGCATCGCGTTAGAAAATTCTGAATGGTATAACTTCGCAGATCGCCGCGACGAGGCCG
>Ga0310344_10001463_pt1 | contig 18069 bp, 16 predicted proteins | sample HC15DNA20200_MG_FD_203801 | JGI IMG/M metagenome (GOLD analysis project Ga0310344, IMG submission 203801) | Marine microbial communities from station ALOHA, North Pacific Subtropical Gyre - HC15-DNA-20-200_MG | ecosystem: Environmental > Aquatic > Marine > Oceanic | place: Pacific Ocean: North... | reverse complement strand
ATAGGCTACATCCCCGCCTCCAAGGATAAGTACGCGCATCTCAAGGCCGCAAAGGATATATTGAACTTTCTCTAGAGTAAAGTGTAGTTGCTGCTTCTTGTAGTTTATATTCTTGGCTAGATAACATCTCAGTGTCCTCTCGGGGCTCAGATAACTGGATCAGAAGACTTTTTAGAACTTTTTTAAAACTAGGCTAACTCTAGGATAAAGTAGACTAGTGACCGTTTATGGGATGCCTAGATGAGGCGCTGCATTTCTTTGAGTGGTGAACCCTGAATCACCCAAAAAATCCTAACATGTAATTGAGTTTTCCCCCTTTGCTGGATTATCCTTAAAGAGCTTTCCCCTAAGTATTCTCAGGGTTAGGGGCCTTGCTCCTGGAGATTACAGATAAAGAGTCAGCGGAGATCCGAAAGCGTTGTGTATGAGTGATAACAGTTTGAAGGTCACGGACAATAGGACCGGTCGGAATTATCAAATAGAGATAGAAGACGGAGCTGTGCGTGCATTGGATTTTCGCAAGATCAAGCTGAATGATGATGACTTTGGATTGATTACCTATGATCCAGGCTTCTCAAATACCGGTTCCTGCAAGAGTAGGATCACCTTTATAGACGGAGAGAAAGGGATTCTTCGCTATAGAGGTTATCCGATAGATGAGTTAGCCAAAGGAGTGTCTTTCCTGGAAGTCTCATATTTGGTTTTTCATGGAGAACTTCCCGATAAGGATCAGTTAGACGAGTGGACCCTGGCGATTCGATCCCATGCTAATCCCCCGCCACAGATTAGAGAATTGATACAAGCTTTCTCCCCTGAGTCTAGTGCAATGGGAATGTTGATGAGTGCTGTGGCTGCTCTCTCTGGAATCTATTCTGAAGCGGTGGATTTGAATGATCCAGAAAACCGACGCACCCACCTCACTCGCCTGATCGGTTCTGTTCCAACTATTATTTCTTTTGTATACCGCCACAAGATGGGTCTCTCGGTGCTAGAGCCTGATCCAGAAAAACCCTTCGTCGATGATTTTCTCCGGCTGGTTTTCGGAGAGACCGAGAGCCGAGTCGACTCTGTGTTTTCTGGAGCTTTGGATGTTTTGTTTACACTGCATGCCGATCATGAGCAGAATTGCAGTGCCAATGCAATGCGGAGTGTTGGCAGTAGTTTGGCCGATCCCTATATGGCGACAGCATCAGCAATAGGTGCTCTAGCCGGAACCCTACACGGAGGGGCGAACGAAGCCGTTCTGAAGATGTTGGAGTCTATAGGTTCCGTTGATCGGGTTGGCGACTACATGGAGAGGGTCAAGCAAGGTGAAATCCGGCTTATGGGCTTTGGCCATCGAGTCTATAAAAACTATGATCCACGGGCTAAGATTATTAAGAGACTGGCGGATAGTGTTTTTCAAGTAGCCAAACCGTCACCGCTATTGGATCTTGCCCAGGAACTCGAAGCGATAGCCCTAAAGGATGACTATTTCTTGAAACGGAAGCTCTACCCCAATGTCGACTTCTATTCAGGAATAACCTACCGTGCCATAGGGTTTCCCAATTGGATGTTTACGGCGTTGTTCGCTCTAGCTCGGACTAGTGGTTGGGTCTCCCAATGGGAGGAATTTATGACCGATCCGGACAGCCGAATCGCTCGGCCACGGCAAGTTTATCTGGGCTCCGATCTGCGCCACTACCCATGACATCCTTTTCTCCCTCTAGGTTAGGGAGTATTGAGAAAATCCCGAATAGGTGTTAAGAAATGTTCTCTTGCGGAAGCCTCCTCTGCTAGTGACGTGTAAGAGAAGATAACAAACCCCCCTACTCCTAGTGTTCGGGTCAGCTTGATTTGGGCGAGGACTCCGTCCGAGTCGAGTTTATAAGAACCTATTCCGGCCCAGACTTGGTGGCCAAATTTAGATCTTCGGGCCTCTTCGATTTCTTTTTTGAATTGTTCGTTATCGGTCCGGTAAGCCATCGGGCATACAATATCCACGATACCTTGTTCTAGCCACTCGAACCAATCCTGGCCTCGGAGTGTCAGCGCCTCTTCTCGGTTAGCGATAACTGCTGCCGACATCAGGATTTTTGGCCGTGTTTGCTTGGCGGCAAGTGAGATTTGGCGAGTCAGCTCCGTAACACTATTTCGGCGGAAGGCTGCCCATAGATCTGGATACTGTTTAGTGGCAATGAGAGGGTCAGATGCCTGTCGCGAATTTTCGCGGAGTGTCTCAGGTACAAACTCCTCGAAAAGTGCGATAGCTTCAGGGGTGAAGGTTGCCTTCATATCGGGATAGCGAATGTAATCGAGGTGTAGTCCATCAACCTCATATTTATTAAGCAGTTCCTTTACCACGTTGACCAGATGTGACCGTGCATCTGAATTAGTAGGGTCTAGGAAAAGGCCTTGGCCTCTAGTTTTCCGGAATTCTGCCTGGAGCCTGGATACCTGTTGCTTGGCCGGTATGGAAGTATCTCCCAAAGAACGGTACAAGTTCTCGGGTTTCAATAACCACTCTGGATGTTGAAGTGTTACATGCCGGTTGGATGTCGGAACTTTAGAAAGATTACCTACCAGGCAGACGTTAAACCAGGCGTGGACCTGCATACCCTTGTCCCTTGCCTCAGCGAGTACTGTACTTAGAGGATCAAAGGATTCAGATTCTCCACTAAGGACCTCTGCCTTTGGGACCAGTTGTGATTCGTAGAATGCGTCTCCTCGGCCACGTATCTGTACGAGAAGGGTATTGAATCCAGCCTGCTTAGCATCGTCTACCATTTTTTTAATACGCTCTTCACTTTTAAGTGTGTGACGAACTACCCAGAGCCCTCGGATTTCTTCTGGATAGTGCTCTTGACAAGAAAAAGTCAGAAGTGCCAGTAAGAGGACAAAACTCCTCGATGAACAGAACATCCGTAAATAGTAGCGGATGAGGCTGATCCTATACATTTTGTTTCCCGGAAGAGGTATCCTTACTAGCTACAGATCGTTGGCAATAGGCTTGTGGAAATTTTTGAGCTCTGTAGTGTGATACGTGAAGGTTGCTAGAATAAACTGATGCCAATATTTGAATACAAATGCACGGTTTGCGGTTCGCGGTTCGAAAGGATTTTGAACAGGGAAGCAAAATCTATTCAGTGTGTTGCTTGCGGTAGTGTGCAAACACAAAGATTAATCTCTGCGTTTGCTGTTTCTAGTCGGTCTCCAGAATCAGCGGCAATTGAGCCTGGTCCTTGTCCCTGCGGTTCTCCGCAGCGGGGGATGTGTGGAGATGGGTAGACGGCCCTTTAAGAGCGACTGTGTTGTGAATACGAATGGAGCTGATCTCGATGTTGTCTAGTGTTTTAGCCCTTACTCCTATCCTTGTGGTAACGCTTCTGTTAGTGATACTGCGTTGGCCTGCGCGTCGTGCTATGCCAGTAGCCTATGTTGTTACTCTAGGAGTTGCCGCATTGGTTTGGGGAGTGGAAACTCGAGTGTTGGTCGCGGCATCGCTACAAGGACTGATACTGGCAGTATCTTTACTCTATATTGTTTTTGGGGCGCTACTTCTTCTGGCAACCCTAGCCCAAAGCGGTGCTATTAGCTCGATTCGAGCGTCTCTCACTACTATTAGTCCAGACCGTCGAGTCCAGGCCATCATAGTTGGTTGGCTTTTTGGAAGTTTTATCGAAGGGGCATCTGGGTTCGGTACACCTGCTGCTGTGGCAGCACCACTATTAGTAGCTCTAGGCTTTCCAGCCCTAGCAGCAGTGATGGTTGGTCTAGTCATCCAGAGTACCCCTGTCTCATTTGGTGCTGTAGGTACTCCGATCCTTGTAGGGGTCGCAGGAGGTCTTGATTCAGAAATTGTTGAACGTTTTCTCCTCCAGGATCAATTAACGGTACAGGCAATGCTTCAAGATGTAACATTCCGTGTTGCCTTGTTGCACGCCACATGTGGATTGATAGTGCCATTGTTCCTTTGCGGTTTACTAACTAGATTTTTTGGGGCTAATAGAAGTTTTAGAGAAGGTCTTCAAGCTTGGCCTTTTGCCTTTTTCGCTGCAATCAGCTTTTCACTGCCTTATTTCCTTTGCGCTATATTCTTGGGTCCTGAGTTCCCTTCGATAATTGGTGCAGCTATTGGCCTAGCCATCGTAGTACCCTCAGCAAAGTGGGGATTATTTACTCCAAAAAAAGTTTGGGATTTTCCTCCTAAGTCTGGCTGGGATTCCGATTGGAATGGACGAGAGGTTGTTCAGGAGAATTCTTTCTCGCGTCCCATTGCGACGGTTGTTGCATGGCTTCCTTATGCCATTGTCGCTCTGCTTTTGATGGTGTCAAGATTACCCATGTTAGGTATCAAGAAAGTTTTGGCCGGTATTTCTGTGGGCCCTGCTGACATTTTGCAAACCGGGATCGGTCAGACTATTCAACCCTTCTATCTTCCCGGGTTTATTCTTATTGTTACCTGTGTACTGACCTATCTGTTACACGGAATGGGCTGGAGCCAGATAAGAACCTCTTGCAGGGTAGCTGGAAGTCAGGTTCTCGGTGCTGGAATAGCATTAGTTTTTGCTGTGCCGATGGCTCGAGTTTTTATTCTCTCGGGTGCCCAGTACAACACTTCGGGCATGGAGAGTATGCCTCTGCATTTGGCCGAGTCCGCCGCCAGTATGGGGGGTTCTGGGTGGCCATTTCTGGCTCCCTGGATAGGGGCGCTGGGTGCTTTTGTGGCCGGTAGTAACACCATCTCGAATCTAATGTTCTCACTATTCCAATTTTTGACAGCACAAAAGATCCAGGTTTACCCCTTACTGATCGTGGCGGCGCAGGCAGTGGGTGGAGCAGCCGGTAACATGATCACTGTTCACAACGTGGTTGCCGCTTCGGCAACAGTGGGCCTAGTAGGACGGGAAGGGAGTTTAATCCGCAAAACTATCCTACCTATGAGTTGCTATTGTTTGCTTGCCGGTGTTCTGACCTTAGTATGGAGTTGGCTGATCTAGCTCCGTAGAGAACTGCCCAAAGGTCGAGAAGACAACCAATGAGGTTTGTCATGGGAACAAGCTTTCGAGTTCTTGTTCGATCTTCTTTGCATCGATTCCTGATTCGGCCTTGAAGGGAATTCCGCGGGTAGCAGCCACCCTGTCAATGAATATCAGACCCATTGGCCCCACATAGTTTTCCTCGGTCTGATAAGCGGGATTATTAAGAGCTTCTTGCAAGCTAATAAATATATAGCCTCGATTTTTCAACGCTGCAATAAGTGGATCCAGCATCGTTGAAATAGCGATGCCTGTGTGCAGTTGGAGGATATGGGGTATGTTGTTCCCGAAGACAATCCGGCTCTGAGATTCTGAATAATCTAGAGAATCCAGTACATGCTGTAAATAACGATTTTTAAGTACTTCAAGGCTATCGCTATGATTCTCCTGGAGAGACCTAGCAAAGGGGCGGTTGAAAAAGTTTGTGGCAGTCTTTACCGAGACGTGAGCCACTTGATAGCGTGCGCGCTCGATCGCCCGCTTGACACGTTTCTTTTTCTTGATTTTTTCTCCTTGGTGCAGGTTGGGATAGCGCAGAAATCGATAGTTTTGTGGATGGGATCTAGTGATATTACGTAGATATTTATGGCCATCTGCAATATGTTCAATGAAGTGTTTAGCCTCAATAGAATTGAGGTCGGCATTACCCCAAGTTTGGTTTCCTAGGGTATGCTTTCTAGATGCCCAGTCGTCGAGGATAACGTAGGTGGATGGGTCATCTTCCACCTTCTGTTGGATAACAAATCCGGCGGCTTTAATTTGGTTTTTTTCAAGCGTGCGTAGTATTTGATTACTGATTTCCCGGGGTCTCCAGTAACCCATAGGTTTCATGAAGGGTAGATACTCGAAGGTAAACGCTAGGCGTTTCTCGTTTTTCTCCTGAGCAATTAGAGCGGGTGCTACCACTCCAGAGAGAAAGACTGCCATCATCAAAGATAGCTGTGAAAGGGGCATAAGTGTTTATCTATTCGGTAACCAGCAGAACCTTGCCCATCGTCTCACGAGCTTCCAAGGCTTGATGTGCCTCCGTTGCCTGCGATAGAGATAGAGTTCGATCGATTCGGATTGAAATTTGATCTTCGTCCATCCATTTGTGCAATTCTGCACACCTTTCCAAAAGTTCCTCTCGGGTCAAGGCATAGTGAGCCAGTGTAGGCCTAGTGAGGAAAACGGAGCCGGCCTCGTTGAGGATTTGAGGATCGATTGGACCGACAGCTCCACTCGATTGCCCGAAAAGGCATAAAAATCCTCTAGGACGTAGGCATCTCAAGCTGTCATGGAAAGTGGTTTTGCCAACTGAGTCGAGTACGACATCCACACCTTTCCCATTGGTGTGACCATTGATGTAGTCGACGAAGCTTTCTTCAATGTAGTTTATGACATGCTGCGCTCCGGCCTGTCGAGCTATTTCCATTTTGGCAGGATTGGAAACCGTGGTAAATACGGTAGCCCCAAGAAGGCGAGCGATCTGAATAGCTAATCTTCCTACGCCACCGGCCCCGGCATGAATGAGAACAGAACTATTGCCATCTAACTGATATGAAGATCTGCAGAGGTAGTGGGCGGTAAGGCCCTGGACCATAGCAGCAGTAGCCACAAGTATGTCCATATTTGCTGGCACAGGTACGATTTGCTGGGCAGGAACAACAATCCATTCAGCATAGGATCCTGGCACGCCGCAATAAGTGACACGATCGCCGACCGAAATGTCGGTCACGTTTGAGCCTATCTGCTCGATCACACCGCCACCCTCGATTCCAAGAGTGAATGGGCAGTTCATAGGATAAGCACCTGTACGATGGTAGGTATCAATATAATTGACGCCAGCCACTTGTGTTCGAACCAGGACATCCTCTGTCCCAGCAACAGGTCTAGGTATGTCGGCTACCATTTCAAGTACATCGGGTCCGCCGAATTTTGGAACTCTTACTGCACGCATAGATAGTAGGGATTGTAACATCTGATCTTCTGGTCGAGAACAGCTGAATTAGCCTAGTTTACTGGCCTGGTATTCACTTGGACATGAGTTCCACTTCACAGAGAATCGCCGTCGATCAAGAGTCGACCAGCAATAAGATCTTCAATAGCTGTTCCCACGGACTTGAAAAGGGTTATCTCCTGTGAATTATTTCGTGCCGGTGATGTGCGTTGTACTAGATCGAACAGATCTCCTTCAACCTCATCCCAGGTGAACGTTCCATCGTTTATGGGCTGGATTAGGTCTCCAGCCTCAGTGGAAGCGGCTTCGAAACTGTCAACGAATACTCGGGCTTTACATATGAGGTCATCGTCGGCCTCTCTCATCTCAGGAGTGTGACCTCCCACGAGGTCTATGTGGGTTCCAGGCTTTATCCATCGACCCTGAATAATGGGATCAGTAGATCTAGTAGCGCAACTGATTATGTCTGCCTCCTGGCAGGCGAGTTGCAAATCGGTAACGACCTTGACTGCAAAACTCTCATCGGAGAGTTCCTGGGCTATCTGATGGGCTTTGGAAGGTGTTCGATTCCATATCAGTATAGTGCTGAAAGGGAATACAGTCGCATGAGCCCTAATCAAGTGTGGAGCTAGAGCTCCTGCTCCCACCATAAGAAAAGTCCGACTAGTCTTTCTTGCCAGGAAAGTAGAAGCCAGTGCTGACGCTGCGGATGTTCGACGTACAGTCAGTGCTGCAGCATCAGCAACTGCGATTGGCCGGCCATCTGTACCATCGAAAAGAACATAGACGCCCTGGATGGTAGGTTTTTCGAGAGACCTGTTCTCAGGATATATCGAGAGCAACTTTATCCCTACACTCTGGGAGTCCCAGCTGGGCATGAGAAGGAGGGTGTTGCTTCTGTTCCAAAGAGGGTGATGTTTTCTCGGAGGTGTGGTGTTCGGTTCTTTGAATCCTTCACAAAGGCTTTTGATAACAGAAGCGTATGGCAATTTCCGGTGCGTATCTGGAGCATCGAAGTATTTAAGAGTATTCATCTGTATATTCCTAAGTAGTTTTTGTTTCTCCCAGGATATTCTGGACTTATACACTGATCTACGCGGCCAAAGTCCAAAAAATAAAGATATCGTACAATCTTACAGTACTGGATTGAGCCAATATATGTATGTGTCCTAATTGCCCCATCGCAGCCAAGAACGCTATATTGGAGGGAACCGGAGGGATCCTATGAAAAACCTTGTGGCGGCATTTCTGATTTGGAGTCTTACCTTAATTGCTTTGGGACAGGGGAGGGTAACCATGTCTTCTCCTGTTATTCGGAGCAAAGAAGGGAGCATGTTTCTTGTAGTAAATTTCTCTGATTTTCAGCCTGGCAGCAGTTACCAGCTTGGAATAGGGAGTACTGGTGTTGACTTGACCAGCGCGAAAATAGAGTTGGTAGTGGACAGCGGATTGAGTAATGCTCAGTTAGCCAGTTTTGAACAGGGCAATACCCAGGGATGGTGGGGTGTCAACTCGATCCAGGTCAGAGGATACCGACTTGGCACATCCGTTGGGCCGGGTCAAAAATTAACAATGTCTGTGCAGATGCCCATTGGACTGGCCAATCAAGCGGGGAAGCTTTATCTTTTTGTAGCCAGAGATTACGGTGAGGAACTTTGGTACCTTGAAGATGGCATCGAACTTACTGATCGCTACTGGTGAAAATTTTGGCAACTAGTTGCGTTGAGTGTTTCAGCACCCAATCTAAAGACTAATTAGCAGTACCGCATGCCGTGAACACGGGGCACCGGAAACGAAAGAGCTTATGCCGACTCCAGCGATTATTGTTTACTCTCGGCCTGATTGACCGCCATGTGAACATCTGAAAGAGGTTCTTTCAAGTAGAGGCTTAGTGTTTACCAGTAAAGATGTTCAGGAAGACCCTATTGCGTTCAAGGAGCTTGTATCTCTTGGGTCGCGGTCTACCCCAACGACGGTGATAGAAGGGGAAGTAGTCGCAGGGTATGATATCGATCGTATTTTGGGAATTTTGAATAGAGAAACAACCTGAAACTCCCTTATAGGTGGATTACACTTGAGGAAGAATCTCAGATTCCGGGTCCCTCTTAGATTCACCTAACAATTGGCCTTCCGGTGGAGAGTGTCCCTAAGAACCTTGCCTTGCCAGACGAGGAGCTGCTTGATATCGTACATGTTCCCGGCCGGCGTCAGAGGTGGGTCTAATGACGCCTTTTCCGAGTCTGAGGAGCGTTGGCCTTGTTATCGACGGGTTTTTGCCGACGAGAATTTACATCATCACCATATTGTAGGAGACATCATGTCATTTTCACTTCCAACTCTGGCATACGATAGTGGAGCCTTGGAACCACACATCGACCAGCGGACCATGGAAATCCACCATGGCAAGCATCACAACGCCTACGTTACAAATTTAAATAATGCCCTCCAATCAGCTCCTGAGTTAGCGGACAAGAGCTTAGAGGATCTTTTGGCAAACCATTGTGCTGTGGTGCCAGAGAACATCCGCGGTGCTGTGCGGAATAATGGTGGAGGCCATGCCAATCATTCCCTTTTTTGGAAACTCATGGACCCCAATGGGGGAGGTGAGCCTTTAGCCAATCTAGGGGGAGGGATAGTCGAAGCATTCGGGAGTCTAGATGACTTTAAGGCTAAGTTTGCTCAGGCAGGTATGACGCGTTTTGGTTCCGGTTGGGCGTGGCTTGTAAAAAACTCTTCTGGTGCGCTGGAGGTAACCTCCTCTGCTAATCAGGACAGTCCTGTCATGCAGGGAGAAATCCCCATACTGGGACTCGATGTCTGGGAACATGCCTATTACCTGAAATATCAGAATCTCCGTGGAGACTATATTTCAGCTTGGTGGAATGTGGTCAATTGGCAGGTCGCGGAGGATAGATTCAACGGCTAGAGAGTTGAGTTTGGTGGCTATCGATGCACACGATTCGAAAAGCGGTGATTCCAGCGGCGGGACTTGGAACTCGTTTCCTGCCGGCGACTAAAGCGGTGCCCAAAGAGATGCTTCCGCTTGTTGACAAGCCCACCATACAGTACATAGTTGAGGAAGCAGAGGCGTCTGGTTTAGAGGACGTTCTTTTTATCACTGGCCGAGGAAAGAGTGCGATTGAAGATCATTTTGATCAAGATCCTGGTCTCGAACACACACTCCGTAAAAGAGGGAAAATAGATCAACTGGATTTGATCAGTAGGATTGCAAGGATGGTGTCTGTCTCATCCATCCGCCAGAAGGAGCCCCTTGGTCTCGGACACGCGATCCTTATGGCAGAACTGTTTGTTGGCAGAGATCCTTTCGCGGTTTTTTTAGGGGATGATGTGATCCAGAGTGATGTACCGGCAATGCAGCAGATGCTAGAGATGAATACCCGCTTCCCAGGGATTTTCGTTGCTGTCCAGGAGGTGCCTGAAGCGACGGTCTCACGGTTTGGAATTGTTGCAGGTGAGGTGGTTGAGGGAACCGAAGGACGGCTACTGCGCGTTGACCGAATGGTGGAGAAGCCCGAGCCGGAGGCAGCCCCCTCGAATTTGGCTATCGTCGGACGTTATTTACTTACCCCTGAGATTTTCAGTAGCTTGCATTCGGTTACTCCTGGTGCAGGGGGGGAAATCCAACTTACAGATGGTATTGTTTCCTTAATGAAGGCCGGTCTCCCAATTTTCGCCTATCGGTTTAAAGGTACTTATTACGATGCTGGCGATAAACTTGGGAACCTCAAAGCGACTATTGAAGTCGCTTTGAGGCATGAGGAAATAGGGCCCGCCTTCCATGAGTACTTGCAGGAGTTGATGGTTACATTGAAGGAGTAGGGTTAAAAGAACTATTCGTAGATTGGCCAACCATGCTGGATCGTCATTTTATCCGCAACAACATCGAGTGGGTTCGTGAGAGTTTAAGTACCAGAGGCTTTTCACTGGACACCGAACACTTTACTCGGCTAGACAGTCAGGAGCGCAATCTCCGTAGGGAGTCGGAAGATCTGCGCCGTCAGCGTAATGAAGTTAGCCAGGAAATTTCCCAGATCAGGCAAGAAAAAGGTGAGTCCTCTCACCTGATTTCTGAGATGAGAGAGGTCGGAGAACGAATTAAGCAGCTTGAGGGAGAACTAGAAGAGACTCATCTAGCGTTGAGGGACACCCTGGCAAGGATTCCTAATATTCCGCACGAGAGTGTCCCCGTTGGTAAAGACGAACAGGCAAACCAGGTGATTAGATCTTTTGGAGAGCCTCCTGAATTCAGGTTTACCCCTTTGGATCACGTGGAACTTGGGAGTCGACTGGGGATTCTTGATCCAGGGAGAGCTGCAAAGGTAACTGGTGCTCGATTCACGAATTACTACGGAGACGGCGCTCGTTTGGAGCGAGCACTAATTAATTTCATGTTGGATGTGCATACGTCAGCCCATGGGTACATAGAGGTGTTACCTCCTTTTATGGCCAACAGGAGTAGTTTTTTTGGGACAGGTAATCTTCCGAAATTTGAGGAAGATCTCTTTAAGGTGGAGGATACAGATTACCTCCTCGTACCCACTGCCGAAGTTCCAGTGACTAATCTTTGTGCAGGGGAGACCTTGCAGACAGAACATTTGCCACTCTGTTTTGCTGCCTATACCCCTTGTTTTCGCAGTGAGGCCGGATCGCACGGAAAAGACACTCGAGGGCTAATTCGTCAACACCAATTCAATAAGGTAGAACTGGTGCGCTTTGCAAGTCCAGAGGATTCCTTCGATCAGTTGGAGATCCTGACTAGACATGCTGAAGAGATCTTGAAACTTCTAGGTTTAGCCTTTCGAACCGTCGTTCTGTCCTCTGGAGACATGGGGTTTAGCTCAGCGAAAACCTATGATCTGGAAGTTTGGATCCCAACTCAGAATGCATATAGAGAGATCTCATCTTGTAGTAATTTCATGGATTTCCAGGCTCGTCGTGCCAATATCCGGTGTCGTTCTTCAGAAAAGAAAAAACCAAAATTCCTGCATACGTTGAATGGCTCGGGGCTAGCAGTAGGCAGGACTTGGGTCGCTATCATAGAGAATTTTCAACAAGAGGATGGGAGCGTTATTATCCCCGAACCTCTCAGGCCTTATCTTGGGAATCTTGAGCGGATTGAACAGAAACAAATCCCATCTCTAAGTATCGATTAAAGGATACTTGTAGAGTGAAAAAATGCTGAAATTCAACTTGGACAAGTCAGTTGGGTTGAGTTATTTCGAACAGCTCAAGGGTCAGCTTTTTTCTGCTATCTACTGTGGAAAAATCAAGGAGGGGGATAGACTTCCATCTCTGAGAAATCTTGCCGAAGACCTAAAGGTCAACTATAAAACTGTCCGTAAGGTGTATTCCAGGTTAGCGGAAGAAGGGTTAGTCGAGATAGTTGCGGGCAGCGGTGCTTTTCTTCGTAAAAGGGACGGTGGCTTCGCCAAGATGCGCGATGATGCCATCTATAAATTGCTGGGGGATGTCTACGGTAGATCTCGTGAACTCGGGTTAACTGATGAGCGCCTGATAGACTTGCTCCAGGCCTATTCTGGTGGATCTCAACTTAGACCACTGCGATTAGCGATAGTTGATGATGACGAAGAAGCACATATTTTCTCGAACGAGCTTGAGTTGCGATTAGGGAGTCACGCTGTTTCTGTCACTCTTTCTGAGGCGAACACCTCTCGTGGCTTAGAGATTTTGGGTCAGAGCGATGTGCTCCTGACGACAAGCTGGCATATGGAAGAAGTAGCCAAACTAGCAGATGGTTTAGGAAAGAAGCTGCTTGAGATCAAGCCTAGTCATGAAATATATACGGAAATTTTGAGTGCAGCGCAAGATTACAACGTTGGTATTGTCATCCGCGATGAAAAGACAATGCATGCTTCTTGGGAAGTCTTTATGCACATCTATCATCCATCTACCGATAAGCTTTTTTGGATTGCACCTATTCACAGGCGTGACTTGATCGAAAAAATTGTCCAGTTTGCTGATCTGATCTTTGTGTCTCCAATGTGCTGGGACGAAATGAGAAAGTTGACCCCCTCCGACAAGACGTTGAAGACTTATGAAAAGTTTATTTCTGAAGAAACTCTTAACGATTTGAGGCGGATGCAAATCCTCGGGTGATGGCAAAGTAGCAGCTCGGAATACCAGGAGGCGGAGACTAGGCGACAGCAAGCCTAGAGTCTCGAGTAATGTCTAGCAATAATGAGGAGAACATTGAAGCCTCCTTGGGATCGTATATTCGCGCCTTACCCAAGGCGGAAATTCACCTCCATTTGGAGGGTTCTATTCGTCCCGAGAGGTTTCTCAGCCTGAGTCGAAAATACCAGACCGAGTACCAGTATCTCTCCCCTAAAGAATTAGAGAAAACTTTATTCAAGTATGATGATTTTTGGGATTTCCTGAGGACTTTCAAGGTCATAAGTCAGCATCTTAGAGAGCCCGAGGACTATATCGATTTGGTCAATGATCTACATGAATATTTAGTTCGACACAATATTCGTTATTCCGAAGTATTTTTTGCTCCATCGATCCCGGCCAAGCTGGGATTCGACAGTGGGGATATTATCGCCGCCATTTTAAGTGCGGGGAAGGAGATTGAGAAGCAGGGAGGAATACAACTGCGTTGGATCTTTGATTGCGTCCGCCAATTTGGTGTCGAGTCTGCTCGACAGACCGCTCAACTAGCGGTGGAAAATTCTGGGAAGGGTGTTGTGGCCTTAGGTTTGGGAGGTGACGAGACGATTCCTCTGGCTCGAGAGTTCGAAGAGGTTTTTTCGTGGGCACGTGCTCACCAGCTGCACATACACGTACATGCAGGTGAGATCGGAGGTCCTTCTAGTGTTTGGGATGCCGTTCAGCTTCTAGGAGCCGACCGGATCGGGCACGGTATTCAAGCGGCACGAGACCAGAAACTAATAGAGTATCTGAAAAATCATACCGTTGCCCTCGATGTGTGTTTGACAAGTAATGCTAAAACCAAAGCTTGGACACCGGTTGCTCAAAATCCTTTTTGGCTGTTGTTCAAAAGAGGTGTTCCGGTGACTCTAAACACTGATGATCCAGGGCTGTTTGGTACTGATCTGGGAGAAGAATATCGTATAGCCTGCCAGTACTTTGACCTTTCCAGAAGTGATTTAGCTTACATCTCAATGCAGGGAGTCAGATCGTCCTTTCTGCCGCATCAGGAACGGATGGCACTGATGCAGGATTTTCAAGATACCATTTATAAGATCAATAAGAGGTACAATTTAGAGAGCAGTTAGTGCGCATGTTTAACAGATGGACACTGTTATTCACATGTTTCTTTTGAGAGTTCGCCTTGCGGGCGAGGTTGGAGCCAGTAAAAGCTACACATTGTTCAGTGTGACTAGTTTAAAATAAGATATCTATCAGGCTGGAGGAGTGGCCGAGTGGTTTAAGGCGGCGGTCTTGAAAACCGTTGTTCCCGAAAGGGTACCGTGGGTTCGAATCCTACCTCCTCCGCCATATTTGACTGGCCGTGCTTCCATTTTTTGTTTCCTCGCTCTATGTCTCCTACTAACGAGCTCATATAATGGCCCTGAGGTCACAGTGGGTTCAGGCATGGGGGGTATGGCGGAATGGACCATCAGAAAGAAGCTCTTAACTATATCGGTGGAGAATGGAACCGGTCTAGCAGTGGAGAGTCAATTAGCATCGATAATCCTGCGAATGGAGATAAGCTAGCAACAGTCACACTTTCCAACCAAGCGGATATTGATTGTGCAGTAAAATCTGCCCGAAGTGCCTTTAAAGACTGGCGTCGCACGCCTTCGACGGACCGAATTCAATATCTGTTTAAGTTCAAAACTCTCCTTGAGGAGAACCTTAACGATATCGCTCGAGTGACAACTCTTGAATGTGGCAAAACATGGGAGGAAGCCAAAGGTGAACTTCGGCGAGGTATTCAAAACGTGGAAGTCGCTTGTGGAATCCCATTGTTAATGATGGGTAGTAATGCGGAAGACATCTCCTCCGGGATAGATGAGCACATGATTCGCCAACCACTTGGTGTGGTAACGGCGATCACTCCTTTTAACTTTCCGGCGATGATTCCCCTTTGGTTTCTTCCTTATGCTATTGCTTGTGGCAACACTTTCATCCTAAAACCGTCGGAGCGAGTGCCTTTAACGATGGCATCAATCTTTGAATTGCTCGACCTGCTCGACTTGCCTCCTGGAGTAGTCGGTATGGTCCAAGGGCGAAAAAGGGTTGTAGATGGATTGATAAAGCATCCGGATGTTCAGGCAATTTCCTTTGTAGGATCAACTCCTGTTGCCCGATCTATCTATGCGAAGGCTGCCAGCTATGGTAAGCGAGTACAAGCTCAAGGAGGAGCTAAGAATGCGGTTGTCATTCTGCCTGATGCGGACATGCAAATAACATCTCGAATTGTTAATGAGTCAGCATTTGGATGTGCAGGGCAACGGTGTTTGGCAGCCTCTGCTGCCATCACTGTGGGTGACGCCCGAAATAGTTTCGGTGCTGAGATGAGAGAGCTTGCAGAGTCATGTCAGCTAGGTTTCGGATTGGATGCAGGTGTGACCATGGGTCCCGTGATTACCGCTGAGAGTAAAAAACGTATAGAGGGTCTAATAGAGCAGGGTCTGGAACAAGGTGCAGAAGCGGTAGTAGATGGACGGAAAACCGTGGGTAGAGGTACAGAGACCGGAAATTTTCTGGGTCCTACTATTTTATCGGGGGTCTCTCCCTCGAGCGAGTTGGCGCAGACCGAAATATTTGGCCCGGTGTTGAGCACGATACATGTAGATAGTTTGGACCGAGCAATCAACCTTATTAATCAATCTGACTTTGGGAATATGGCGTGTCTGTTTACTTCAAGCGGACGTTCTGCCCGTGAATTTCGGTACCGGGTAAGAGCGGGAAATATTGGGATCAATGTTGGTGTTGCAGCTCCTATGGCCTTTTTCCCTTTTTCCGGGTGGAAAGACAGTTTTTTTGGAGATCTACATGCTCAAGGCCTTGATGCAATCGAATTTTACACTGAAAAGAAAATTGTAGTGGAGCGTTGGCCAGGCTGATCCAAGATTTCATTCCTGGGGTTGTGACGGAAGATTGTCAACTATCTGGGCTTTCATTTCACAGGAATTTATTGATGCGAGGGGTTCTCTCTTGCATTACTTGCGAACTTTTTTATCAGTCGCTAGTCTTTTGTGGATGGTCGAAAAAGAGTGAGACGTTATGGGTTAGTCATAATCCCAAGGACGCACGGGCTCATCGAGTTCGTCCTGTACTTCAAGAGCTTTTTCGAAACGTTTCTCCAAAGATTCACGGCGCTTCTCTTCATCGGAAAAGGCTTTCGAAAAAAGTGCGTCAGCCTGTTCTTTTCGAACTGTTTCGGCTTTAAATGCTTCCTCCATCGAGTAGTCAGGGCTTTTCGCCCGTTTGCTGATGATGAGTCCGGTGGAAGCATCGATAATCAATGCGGTGTTACAGCAAGGACAAGTGATCTCTAGGTGTTCTTTACCCTTTGACATTGATCTGATTGTAACAAGAATCTCTTCTAAGCTTGTAATTCACGGATTCGGTCCTGGATTTTTGGGTCATCGAGAAGTTCAGATGCAGTAATAAGGGGTATGAAGAGATAGTCCTTGAGAGCTTGGGCACCACCCTGCTCACGGTCGACTAGTGCAAGCACCACAACGACTTCACAGCCGGCATTTTCGGCACTTTTAACCGCCTCAAGAGTCGATCCTCCCGTGGTACAGACGTCGTCGATGATGACAACTCGCTTTCCTGTAGCAGGTTGGAGCCCTTCTAGCCGACGTTGTGTGCCATGTTTCTTGGTTTTTTTACGCACAATAAAAGCAGGCAGGGCGGGGTAGTCATGTTGTTCCATGTGGCTGACTGCAGCAACTGCAGATACTATCGGATCGGCTCCGAGTGTTAATCCTCCAATGGCATCCACTTCTATAGATACATTGGCTAAAGTCTCCAGAATTAACTTAGCCGTCAGGTATGCTCCCTCGGGATCCAACGTTGTGAACTTACTGTCAAAGTAGTAATGGCTTTTTTGTCCCGAAGCCAGAGTGAATTCACCCAGCTTGAGGGACTTTTGGCGGAGAAGGCCAAGAAGACGTGTTTTAGTAGGGTTATCGGTATTCATTTGCTGCGATAATTTGTGAACTGCATGTCTATGCCAAAGTTTTGGGCTTTGAGCATTTTTATTACCTCTTGAAGAGCATCTCTATTCTTACCCGAAACTCTAATGATGTCGTCCTGGATAGCTGTTTGGACTTTGAGCTTAGTCTTTTTGACTAATTTTACGATCTCTTTGGCTTTATCAGTAGGTATGCCTTGCTGGATTACGGCGTTTTGGCGCATCATTCCCCCACCTGCTTGCTGGGCTACTTGGAAATCAATAGCTTTGAGGGAAATCTTGCGGCGGACTAGCATGCGCTCGAGAATTTCTCGCACTGAGCCGAGTTTGTAATCATCTTCTGAGACCAGAATGAGTTCATTGTCCTCGAGGTTAATGTTGCTTTGACTCCCTTTGAAGTCGAAACGCTGACGTATTTCTTTCAAGGCATTCTGCACGGCGTTGCGGACTTCGCTAAGATCCGTCCGTGAAGCTATATCAAAGGAGTTTTTTTGTGCCAACTGCTCACCTCCTGTTTGTTCATTCCCCAAGGTAGAACAAACTAACCTTCGGGATGGAGTCTCTGGAACTCGAAGTCTGCAATTTATCCCAAGCAGGCTTAAGGCTCAAGGACATGTTACAGTTCAGGGATGAAGTATCGTACTTTAGGACGCACTGGATACCAGGTTTCCGAGGTCGGTTATGGCACTTGGGGTATAGGCAGGAAAATGTGGCGAGGAGGGGATGACAAGCAATCTTTACGGGCACTTCATCGAGCTGCCGACCTCGGTCTCAACTTTCTGGACACAGCCCTTATCTACGGAGAAGGGCACAGTGAAAGGCTGATAGGACAGTTCCTCAAGGAGTTGCCGGCACGGTCTGTGTATGTCGCTACAAAAGTACCTCCTCTTAATCTGCAATGGCCTGCTCAAGGCTCCTTGAGAGAAGTATTTCCTCGCAAACACATAATCGCGTCA
>Ga0310344_10001462_pt1 | contig 18072 bp, 11 predicted proteins | sample HC15DNA20200_MG_FD_203801 | JGI IMG/M metagenome (GOLD analysis project Ga0310344, IMG submission 203801) | Marine microbial communities from station ALOHA, North Pacific Subtropical Gyre - HC15-DNA-20-200_MG | ecosystem: Environmental > Aquatic > Marine > Oceanic | place: Pacific Ocean: North... | reverse complement strand
GCTTATCTACTAATGGGCCCTATACTGTTGGCCACTTCAGTGGCGTATATGGTTTTCCTAAGTACGCCGCTAGGTGTCCGTCCAGGTGGTGCCTATATACATATCTCTCGCACCTTCGGATCCTACTACATCGGTTACATCGCCATGTGGATGAAACTAATAGGGTTTCTGGGAGCCCTAGCCGTTTTGGCTATGGCCTTTGGAGAGTATATGACCTTCTTTTTCCCCGATATAAACCAAGCCATGGCAGCCACACTCTGTCTAACGGTTCTGTACAGCGTCAGTATAGTAGGCATCCGATACTACGGGTGGCTACAGACGGTCATGACCAGCATACTCCTAGTATCCCTGACCATATTGATCATCCCCGGTCTTTTTGCAGTAGAACTCGAACATTACTCACCCTTACTCCCTTATGGATGGGATGGTCTCCTAACTGCCATGGCAACACTGTTCTTCGGCTATGCTGGATTTGAAACTCTCGCCCAAACTGCAGGCGAGACAAGAGATCCTAGATCGTCACTACCTACAGTATTTTTTCGAGGCATTTGTATCTCCGTTTTCATCTATGTCCTTATGGCTTTTGTGGCCTTTGGGGTAGTACCCTTTAAAGAGCTGGCGGCTTCAGAAACAGCCATGGCCGATGTGGCCAGTGTTTATCTGCCTTTCGGAGGGCCTACCATCGTAGCAATCGGGGCTCTGATGGCTTTTACCACCTCCATCAACGGTTCAATCCTGGTGCCCTCTCGGATTCTTCTGGTTTTTGCTGAAGACCGAATTCTCCCAGAATTCAAATTCCTCCGCTCTGCCGCATCCGCGCTCAGAAATCGAAGTGACTACGCATCAAATGGACAGACCAAGGGATTCCTACGTATTTTGGCCCTGGTCTTTTCATGCCTATCAGTAGTTTTTAATTTAACTGCCATCAGTCAGCGATTTCGCACTCCGCACGTTAGCTTGATAATTAGTTTCATTATCTCCGTTACCCTCATCTGGACGGGAACTATCGATTACATGCTCAGCATTGCCTTACAGGGAGTATTTATCCTATATATAATCCATGGAGCAGCAGTCATCGCCCTGCCGTTCATCAGGCCCACCCTTTATTCGAAAGCCAAAACAAAATTTAGCCCTGCTCTTATTGTCCTCACTGGACTTTTTTCGATGGCTTCTATTATCTGGTTTTCAAGACAATTATTCATAGGGAATACATCCGCGACACGCTTGATCATCGCATGGGTTTTGATCGGCACTCTACTCTATGCAATGGCACGCTGGGAGGGGAAGAAGGATGGCCATGACTACGCGAAAAGACTTGTAGAAGAGTGGCAGTAAAGTATCAAAAGGCTGGACTAAATCTTCAGGTTTTCTTCTTTGGTAATCTCTCTCTGTCCCAGCAAAATTTGGTCACACCCCTCTCTCTGAGTTTGAACTTGCGGACCCTTCCAAGAGGTGTCTTGGGTAATGACTCCACGACCGCAACATAGCGTGGCAGGGCAAAATCAGCGAGTCGAGGCCTACACCAATCGATGAGCTGTGAAAAATCTATCACCATTCCGGAGCGAACGACTACACTCACCATGACATCGTCTTCACCTAACTCAGATGGAACAGCATAGGCGGCACATTCTAGGATCGGGCTATAATCATTTACTACCTGCTCGACCTCAAAACTCGAGACATTTTCCCCTCTTCTGCGAATGCAGTCCTTGGTTCGATCTACAAAAAATAAGTTGTCCTCTGAATCTCGATACGCTCTATCCCCTGTGTGAAACCAGCCTCCCTTCCAGGCTGCTTTTGTCTCTTCTGGCATCCGAAAATAGCCCGACATCACACTCAGGGGATAACGAGGACGTACAACCATCTCACCCGATCGACCGGCAGGTACTGGCTGACCAGAACTGCCCAGAATTTCAACTTCAAACTCATCTAACGTCTTCCCCATAGAACCCGGAGGTATCTTCGTAGAAAAGGCTGTTGAAGTCACACAGTTGAGTTCAGTCATCCCGTATGCATTTACTACATCCGCTCCGAAACGCCGCTCAAAACTAGATTGTAGGTGCCCCTGGATTCCTGGACAGAAAAACTTTCTTACTGCGTGAACTTTGTCATCATCCTGAGGCAACCTTTTCTCGTGGAGAATGTGGGCCATAGTCCCTAACAGACTTGTGACCGTAGCGTTGGATTGTCGTACTCTTTCCCAGTACTGGGAAGCCGAAAATTTTTTATCCAGTACAATCGCTGCTCCGGAAATCAATCCTGCAAGAAATGTTCCCTGAGCATTGATGTGAAAAAAGGGAAGACATGTGTGCCAGATATCGGATGATTTCAGTTTTAAACATCGTGCCATAAGAACGGCCCACCAGTAATATTGACAGTGGGATGACATAACTCCCTTGGACGGTCCTGTAGTGCCTCCAGTGTACAAGATTGAAGCGAGCTGACCGGGCTTAACGGACGTACACGGATCCAGTTCATAATCACCGCAGATGTCGGTCAAGTTGTGCGAAACTTTTCCGGGAAGGACCTCCTGCTTCCCTTGTTTATCCAAAAAAACCAATGTTCTAAGTACTTCTAAGTCCTCTTTCACATCTTTGAGTTGCTCTAAGCAGGCTTGTTCAGTTATTAGGAGCTGTACCTCAGAGTGGTTCAGGACATAGGATAATTGAAGTCCTCTCAGACCTGTGTTAACAGGCACACAAGTGGCTCCGATCTTAAGGATTGCCAACCAACAGAACACTGTCTCCGCCTTGTTTGATGCCATCAATCCGATCCGCTCTCCTGGAGATACTCCCAACCCAATTAATCCCTGTCCAATCCGATTTACTTCTGCCTCTACCTGCTCGGCACTGAATTGTTTGCCTTCACATAAAAGGAGCGGCGTCTCTCTACCATGAGCAACTCGCCAGGTCAGTAGATCGGGTACAGTCTGCTGAGAACGAGGAAGGTTCATGGTTCTACTATATTATGTGTGACTGGACTCGCCCAGCCCCTCGAAGATTAAACTCGGCTGGTGAGATCGCTAGGATGTTGGTTGAAGGTTGAACGAAGTTACCTTTGCCCATAATATTACAGGACTATTGTAGTCCTGAACGACTAGAGGATTGCAGCTTTTGATGTGTCCCGAAATGTATAAAGTGAGAGAAGCCGTACTTCCTAGTGGACAGCTTCCTCCCCATTACTGGTTTGATTGTCTTGAGTAGACCTCGATCAACTCAGAATCGTTATTGTATTGTTGGCATTGGTGAAACTAGTGTCAGAAAGTCTTCCGAAACTACCAGCCTGAATCTGGCCCTTAGCGCGGCCAGTAGAGCTCTTGATGATGCAGGTCTTAATGCGGATGACATCGATGGGGTACTCACAGATACTCCTTACCATGACCCCACGTTCTTATACTCTGTACTGCTAGCAGAAAACCTTGGGATTCAACCATCTTATGCCTCTACCCTAGATCTGGGAGGGGCTTCTCCTGTTGCTGCGATCTCACAGGCAATGGCAGCCATCCAAGCGGGCCTCTGCACAACCGTACTTTTCACGATAGGTCAGAATGCGGGAACTAACTACCGTCAGCGTCCTCCAACTCATGGCACTCTCAACTGGGGGTACAGCGACTTTGAAGAACCTTTTGGCCTGGTGGGCGCTCCAGGTGCTTACGCTCTGGGAGCTCGGCGCCACATGTATGAATATGGCACGACCCCTGAACAACTTGGAGCTATCGCCATTTCCACACGACACCATGCCAGCCTGAATCAGAACGCTCAGATGCGATCTCCTATCAATCTGGAAGATTACCTAGCCTCTCCTCTGATATGCGACCCCTTCCGCCTTTTTGACTGTTCCCTAATTAGTGATTACTCGGGAGCGTTCATCGTAACTTCAATGGACCGTGCTCGAGACCTCCCACAACCCATCGTCGAAGTTGCGGCAATCTGCCAGAAACACCATCACCGCTACGTATATACGGCGGGCGATCTAACCACCTCAGTTTGCACCCAGCTCGCCCCTAAGCTTTACAGAGCGGCAGGAATATCTCCTGGTGATGTCGATGCGGCCCAATTATACGACTCCTTTACCTATACAGTCCTTCTACAATTAGAAGCCTATGGGTTTTGCAAGAGAGGAGACGTAGGTAGTTTGTTAGCGAATGGAGGCATAGGCTTAGGCGGAGCATTACCTGTTAACACACATGGTGGGCTTCTATCTCAAGGCCATGCTAACGGGGTCCTACACGTCACGGAGGCTGTGAAGCAACTTCGAGGAGATTGTAGTGGCCGTCAGGTTAAGGATGCAAAAAATATCCTGGTTACCGGGGGTGGTGGAATCCTGTTTGCTTCCCATGCAGCAACAATCCTTAGAAAAATTTAAAATGGCAAGACGATGACAGATCATTCTCTACTTCCTACTCCCGACTCTGATTCAATTCCCTTCTGGGAGGCTTGCAGCAGAAAGGTGCTCCAATTTCAGCTCTGTACAGATTGTTTAACTTTACGCCACCCGCCTCGAGTTATCTGTCCCCAGTGTAGATCGGGGAAATATAGTTGGGAGCCCGTCTCCGGAAAAGGTACTGTTTATAGCTATGTCATTTATAGACGGTCCTTCCATCCCTCTCTCAAAGCAGATCTTCCCTACGCGGTAGCACTGATAGATCTAGAAGAAAATCTCCGGATCGTCAGTCGAATCATTAACGTTCCAATGGATGCGATTTCAATAGGAATGTCGGTTGCTGTCCGTTTTGTTAAGGTTGACGAAAAAACAATGCTGCCCTTTTTCTCGGCAATCGACTGATGAATATCCTAGCCGAAACTAAATTCTCAAGGGAGTCCCGACAAGATCAGAAGTCTCTGCTTTGAATGGCCGTTCTCTTAAAGAAATCATCCATGAAAAAAACATTTAGACATTTCGTAATGTTTCTATTGTTATTTCTCACTTGTAAGGCCTGCTATCTCCCTTCGGAAAAACAAAAGACACTTGAAAGCATTCAACTCAGTAACTTCACCATCAAATACCTAGACTATTACTGGAAAACTCATCCAGAAGAAGCTACTCGCAATGGTATCCATACACACAACAAAGAACTTGTCGACTTGAGTGCCACCAGTCAAAGAAAACGTTCGTTGCGCCTACGGCAGTTTCTGAACGACTTAGAAGCTATCTCACCGCAGGGACTCAATCCTGACGAACTTGTTGATAAGCGGCTCCTCCGATCTCACATACGAGTTCAGGATATCGCTATCAATCAACACATGCAGTGGAAAAACGACCCTAGTCTCTATATCCCATTCTCAGCACTCAACACTTTGATCTCCAAAAATTTCGCCCCACTTGAGGAACGAGGTCTCCAGCTTTTTGGCCGTCTAAAAGAAATTCCTAGGTTACTATTCCAGGGTCGCCAAAATCTTATCAACCCGCCTCGAATATTTACTCAAACTGCTATACGTACGGCCAAGCGTGTCCTACCTTTCTACCAGAAAAATATCCCAGATTTCGCAGCTAAAATTCCAGATCTCGAAGATTCCATCCTATCCTCCAACCAGACAGCTATAGCGGCACTACAAAACTTTCTCACGTACTTAGAAGAAGAGCTCTTGCCCAACTCTAGAGGTTCCGTCGCTATCGGGCGCGAACTCTACGACTTCTACCTGAAAGAATTTCACCTTCTCGATGACAACGCTGACTCTCTGCTGGTCAAGGGAGAACGCTATTACAAGGAGACCGAACTATTACTCCAACAGTCGGCCTTAGAAATAGACCCTAAAAAGGATTGGATGGAAATAACGGAAGAACTCCGTGACCATCACCCCACCAGAGAAGGGCTCCTTGATTCTTACTGCAAAGAGATTCAAAGAGCCCGTGACCACGTCCGGAAGCAAGATCTTGTAACCATACCCCCAGGAGAAAAGGTCGAATGTATTTATACTCCTCCCAGCCAGAGAGCCTTTTCGCCCTTTGGGACCTTCAGCTCTCCACCTCCTTTTTCAAGCGAAAAAACAGGATATCTGATTCTGCATCCCATTGATCCGGACTTAAATGATCGCCAGGCAGAAGCCATGTTAAGAGCCCATGACCCTACTTGGATCTCAGTAATCGCACCTCATGAGTCTTACCCCGGACACCATCTACAGGCAGTGAAAGCTCAAGAAAACCCCCGTCTAATTAGGAAAGTCTACCGCTCTCCACTGTTCTCAGAGGGGTGGGGCCTCTACTGTGAAGAGCTCATGTATGAGACTGGATTCTTCAAACAAAGAAAACAGACACGCCTTACTCAACTAAGAACCCGTTTATGGAGGGCTGCACGCGTTATCCTAGATATCAAACTTCATACAGGCCAAATAACCTATGATGAAGCCCGGCAATTCCTGATTGATAACATCAGGTTCGAACCCAATTCAACTGCAGGAGAAGTCAACATCTATGCGTTTCGGCCCAGCTACGCCATCTCTTATATCGTTGGATATAATGAGCTTATGGATCTCCGGAAGGAATACAAACAGGAGCAGGGAGACTCCTTCTCCCTGCTGGAATACCACGATCGCTTACTGACACAAGGGTCAATGCCTTTTAGATTGGTCCGTCAATTAATTCTGAGCAATTAATACCCGGAATGTTCATAAGGTCACTCTCGTGAATAATGATCTTTATTCCTCGTCAACGATCTGGCTTCCTCCGATCCATACCGACTCAATATCGCGAAGGTGACTGATATCTGCCAGTGGATCGCTGCCCAGCACCAAAAAGTCAGCCCATTTGCCCTTCTCCAGAGTCCCCACTTCAGGCAAACACAGGCAACTAGCGGCTTCCCCTGTTGCCGAAATCAGGATCTGTTCCGGACTTAGTCCAGCGTCCCTCATGTACTCCATTTCCATATGCTCAAAGTAGCCTTGGAACCTTCCTGCCGGTCCTGAATCGGTACCAAAAGCAATCCGGACACCTGCGTCCGAAAGTTTTTTCAAATTATTCATGGCAATCTGTAGAGCCTTCTTATAACTCTGTGCCGCTGCACTCTCCTGAAGAGCCTTCTGTCTCTCCGGGTCTTTGAGTTGTTCTAAAACACTTGGATCTGCTGCCTTAAGAAAAAATGGATCACTAAAGAATTCTGGTTCATTTTCGTAAACAAACATAACTACTTCTCGGACCAGAGTCGGCGACAAGCAAACATCTTTATCCTTAAGCAGCGTGATCAACTCCTCATCCACTTCCTTATCTCGGACACTATGAGCCAAAAAATCGGCTCCAGCCTGCAGAAGAGCCTTTGCATCTTCGAGGTAAAACATGTGTGCAGTCACTTTTAGATCTTTCTCGTGCGATGCCTCGATTGCTGCAGCAGAAACTTCTGGAGGCATTTTGCGCCGTGTGGCCAAAAAGTCATCAACTCGCAGCTTGATGAAGTCGACACCAAGCTCTGCGTTTTCCTCAACCAATGCCAGAGCCTCCTCAGAGGTGGTGACATCAATGGTGGCCCCACCAAAAAAAAGTCGTGCCCGGTTAAGACCCACCTGATCCTGAGCAGCCGCCACAGCAGCAGCAGCAGCAGTATCACCACCAAGACTGGCCACAGAGGTTACCCCATAGCGAGCGTAAAGCCTGAGTTCGTTCTCAATATTCTCTGCTGTATTCACCTCGGGGCCAGTTTTAAGGCCTACAGCACCACCTACGTGCCCATGACTAACTATAAGACCTGGGGTTATGGTTTTCCCTGAGACGTCCACGATTGTTGCCCCTATTGGGATGGGAGTCGATGAGGAAGGCCCCACTGCCTCAACGCGGCCATTCCGAACAATGAGCACGGCATCTGACAGAGGAGCGGTCCCAGTCCCATCTATCAAGCTTGCACCTACCAAAGCCGTAACTTTACCCGTAGAATCCGGTTCTTTGGAACCACCCTGGCATGCAGCCAAAAAACCCACTAAAAACAACAAGCATGTTCTTAACAATATGGACATGAGCCTCTCTCCCTCCCTACATTCGATGTCATAAACATTGCAATATTCGCCTACATATTCTCATGCCGCAAATTCTTTCGCGACTTTAGAACCTTTTCAATTGCTATAATTCAGTCTTTCGTTACCAAATCTGGAACTTAAAAAGATAGCTTTCCAGTTTTTTTCGGATTCAAACTTGCGCGAGAAGACAGCCTCGAAGAAAATCAAGTCATGATTGCACTACCCAAAAAAAACGGAGACCTCCAACTCGTAAATTGCAGAATCGTAGATGTCCTGGACGGAACGGTCCGTGAAGGCAATGTTTCCATTCACGGAGGCAAAATAACCGCGATCACCGAGGACAGCAATGAAAATCATACCGTCGATCTACAAGGAGCCTACTTATCACCCGGGCTAATCAGCTGCCACACACATCTCTCCATCGTTTTCCCCTTCCATGAACGCGATGAAAACGAGAGTGCCGGTATAACCTCACTGCGCTGCCTAAAACGAGGTCACGATGCACTACGGGCAGGAATAACCACAGTCCGGACTGTCGCCGAACTACATCGGGCTGACCTGTCCTTGCGAAACATGATTCAAAAAGGATGGGCCGAAGGACCTCGGATTTTCTCAGCCGGCTGCAGTGTTACCGTCACAGGCGGTCATGGCCACGGGTTCGGAGCTCAGGTTGCTGATGGAGCAGATGAGTTCCGCAAGAAGGCCAGAGCGGAACTAGAAGCCGGGGCAGATCACATCAAAATTTTTATAACCGGAGGGATAGCTAAACCAGACGAATCCTTTGATGAGCCTCAAATGACCTTCGAAGAAATGGAAGGAGCGGTCCAAGCCGCCCGTTCTAAAGGGACATATGTTTGTGCCCATGCAGGTGGGCCGGTGGCCATCCAAACTGCGATTCGGGCTGGGGTTCGATGCTTCGAGCATGGCTATTATCTCGACAAGGAAACCGTCGCAGCAATGAAGAAAGCTGGATCTTTTCTTGTTCCCACTCTTCTCGTCAGCCGTTCCCCTGATTGGATGCGTGCAAACGGTTTCCAAGATTGGACAATCGAGAAAGCTTGTGAGGCCGGCGATGATCATCTCGATAGTATCAAGTTAGCAATCAGTGCGGGAATTCCGATCGTAAATGGCACGGATGCACCCCCGGGAGACATCGATCGAGGTGTTCCGCTGGTCGTTCGGGAAGCCGAATACTATCAGGAAGCAGGACTATCCCCCCTTGACACACTCCGCAGTTTGACCAGCAATGCCGCTCGATTGCTTAATGCTTCAACTACTATAGGGACTATTCAGGAAGGCCTTGAGGCTGACTTGATAGCCACTCATAAAAACCCCCTGGAGGATATCCGGGCACTAAGATCCATGCCTTTTATAATGAAAGCCGGACAGATCCTTCACACGGAGTTGAAATGAAAAATCTCCGTCTAGCTGTTGATATTGGAGGTACTTTTGTAGACGCGATTGCTTTTGACATCAACTCTGGGTCTATTAGTCTGGAAAAATCCTCTACCACTCCCTCTGACGCTGTTAAGGGAGTTCTTAATGCTCTCGACAAACTTAGTATCAATCTGAGTGATGTCGAAACTTTTATCCACGGAACGACTCTGGGATTGAATGCCGTACTCGAGCTGAAAGGAGCATTAACTGGAATTATCACCAATGCAGGATTCCGAGATATCTTAGAAATCGGGCGAGGCGATGTTCCAGCAGCTCACATGTATAACTCCCGCTACCAGAAACCCTCACCTTTGGTAAAGCGGCGTCATCGCCTGGGTGTTCCTGGCAGAATCGGCGTAGAGGGGAAAATTCTTGTCGACCTCGATGAGGCGAAATTGCTAGAAGCCGCCCAGCGACTCATCGAAGACCATGGAGTAGAAGCAATTGCAATCTGCTTTCTACATTCTTATCAGAATGACCTCCATGAGCAACGCGCTGCGACCCTTATCCGGAAATCCTTCCCGGGAACTAGTGTGTCCGTCTCTAGCGATATCGCTAGAGAATATCGAGAATACGAGAGAACTAGCACAACAGTGCTGGATGCCTACATCCGCCCTATTTTCGAGGCTTATATCTCCGAACTGGAAAATGCATTAAGCCAACGCAACTTCTCTGGGAACTTTTTAATAATGCGGTCTAGCGGTGGTGCTATGACCGCCGACGTAGCTAAGACCAGTCCTATCCACACAGTCCTTTCAGGGCCTGCTGGAGGCATCATCGGGGCGACCCACGTTGCGAGGTCACTCAAGAAAGATCGCCTGCTATCTCTTGATTTCGGAGGTACAAGCCTAGACGCTTGCCTCATAGAGGGCGGCAAGGCCAATACCATGTATGAGGCTAAGTTGGAACACAACCCGGTTCTTATACCCATCTTCGACATACGTTGTATCGGGGCCGGTGGGGGCTCAATAGCATGGCTGGAGGAGAACTTCCTTAAAGTTGGGCCTCAGAGTGCGGGGGCTTCTCCAGGTCCTATCGCTTATGGTCGAGGTGGCACCGAACCTACTACTACGGATGCCGCACTACAACTAGGATACCTGGACCCAAAAAGATTTCTGGGCGGTGAAATGGATCTCGACTCAGAAGCCAGTCGGCAAGGGATTCAACAGAAAATAGCCGCACCTCTAAATCAGGATGTGATCCAGGCCTCCGCAGGAATTTTTGATGTCATGATTGCACGTACTGTTGGAGCCATCCGTGAACTTACTGTCGAGCACGGGCACGACCCTCTCGAGTTCTCCCTTTTGGCCTTTGGTGGTGCAGGGCCAATGTTCGCACCACTATTAGCCAGAGAAATGGAAATCCCCGAAACCATCGTCCCGAACTCCCCAGCTGCCTTCTCAGCGTGGGGCATGCTGATGTGTGATCTGACCACTGATTTCTCCAGAACTCAAATAGGTGTTCTCGAAGAAACAGATCCAGAGACCTTAGATCGGGGGTTAGATGAATTGGCAGAACAGGCTCGTTCAGCTCTCCAGAGACAAAACGTCCCAACCGAACGCCAGTCTTACTTGCGAAGTCTTGAACTTCGGTATCTCGGTCAGGAACATGCACTAGAGGTGCCCTTGGGAGGGCCAGTGAATCCTTCCGAGATTAGAATTCAATTCGACGAGCTGCATCAGTTGCGCTACGGGCACACCACATCTGATCTAATTCAGACGGTAACCCTGAGAGTCAGGGGGATCGGGCTTATGGATCAACCAGAAATGCCTCTATTGAAGACTCAAATCCCATCTTCCGACAAGCCGGTACTCAGGGAAGCATATTGTTTTGCACTAGGTAGAACAGTTCCATTTACTGTTCTTAACCGTGATCAGTTAGGGATTGATAGTCGAGTAGATGGTCCTGCCATCGTGAATGAAGGCACATCCACCACTGTTTTCTTTTCTGACCAGTATCTAACGGTAGATGAATACGGAAATTTACGGATTCAAAGTCATTGAAAACGCTAGACGGAGCCAAAACACAAGTAATCCACAGCTACCTCTTGTCAGCAGCAGAGGAGATGCGGCGCACCCTCATTAGGACAGCCTTCAATCCTGTTGTATATGAAGTACTGGATTTTGGAATATCACTATATGACCGGAATCTCAACCTGATTGCTGAAGCACCGGGATTAACTTTCTTCCTGGGAGCTAATGACTACGCTATCCGAAAAGGAGTTGAGTATGTGGGCGTGGAAAACCTCGATCAAGGAGATATCGTCCTGCTCAACTACCCTTACTGGAACTCGGCCCACGCCATGGACGTTACCTTATTCGCACCTGTCTTCGAAGATGGTGGGAATCGGCCATTCGCTTATACCTGTATCCGTGCTCACTGGATGGACCTGGGAGCAAAGGATCCCGGATATGTCCTAGATTCGACGGATATGCATCAGGAAGGGCTGATTTTTCCCGGAACCAAAGTTTATAAGAAGGGTGTCCCTGATTCTGAGATCCTGGAGCTAATCCGTTTCAACTCGCGCATGCCAGACCTAGTACTCGGGGATTTAGATGCCCAGATTGCAGCTACACGCACCGGCGAGCGTCGTCTAATTCAGATCCGGGATAAATTTGGCGGCCAACAATTCGACCAGGCAATCCAGCAGATAATGAATCACGGGGAGACTCTCACTCTATCAGCCATCCAGGAACTACCTAAGGGAACATGGACGGCAGAAGATTGGATTGATGATGACGGAATCACCTCCGACCTTATTCCTATGCGTGTCACTGTTAGTATCGAGAAGGGAACTTTCAGTGTCGATTTCACGGGTTCCTCGGGAGCCGTCCAAGGTCCGGTCAACGTCCCTATTGGACTAACACAGACCATGTGCAAAGTGGCTCTCAAATCCTTGACCACGCCTCATCTTCCTTCCAGTGCAGGGAATTTTCGGCCCCTTCGTGTCGTCGCACCAAAGGGTTCCTTATTTCATGCAGAATACCCAGCGGCCACTTTCACATTATGGTCAGCTATTGTCGGTCTCGAGTTGATTTACAAAGCTCTGGCCCAGGGAATGCCAGATCGATTAGCAGCATCATCCGGAGGTGACGTGCCTGGCTTCATGATGGTAGGCATACACCCCGTCACTGAAAGATTCTTTGCTGTAAGCAACAATGACCCGGTGGGCTGGGGAGCTACAATGAATCACGACGGGTCAAACGCTACTAATCATCTATCTGGAAGTCTGGTCCGCAACACGCCTATCGAATCACTAGAACTTAAGACTGGTATGCAAGTAGAAAAAATGGAGATGTTAACCGATAGCGGCGGCGCCGGTAAGCAGCGAGGCGGACTGGGACAGGCTCGCGAAGTTCTTTTCGTATCACCCGGCGAATTCCTCTCCGTTATGAAGAAAACCAAAACAAAGCCTTGGGCCTTAAAAGGTGGTTCTCAACCAAAAGCTAATAGGATGATCCTTTTCCCGGGGTCAGAATGTGAAAAACAGGTAGGCACGCATCGTATCAAAGTAGAAACTGGAAATCGTATTCTTAACCTGACCGCCGGTGGTGGTGGGTATGGAGATCCGACTGAACGCGACCCCAAACTAGTCCTGGAAGACGTTCTTGATGACTACGTTTCGGAGACTGCAGCTCGGGAAATCTACCTTGTAGTTATCAAAAACGGCCTTTTGGATGAGGAAGCAACTCAGCTATTGCGATCCAGCAAAAAATAGGACTAGCTGCCTGATTTATTGTCGTCTTCAATTCGATTGCCGCCTCTGGAGCGCCGCTCTCTAGTTTTCATCAACTGAGACGTTATCTTCGGGCCTTTTCCGGGCTCTGACCAGGGACAGACTTCAAGGCAAATGGCACACCCGTAGTTATCACTAAAATAGGGCACACACTTGTCAAAGTCGACATACCACTTCTCTTCGCCTCGAACCCATTGTTTCTCATTAAAAATGGCGTCCGGAGGACATTCATTGACGCATACCTTGCAACTTTGACAAAGATCATCTACAGCGATGTCAATAGGCGAATCACCTTCTAGCGGTAAATCTGTGAGAACCGAAGTCAGCCTGAAATTTGCCCCATACTCCTTGCAAATCAGAGAGCCATGCTTACCCAATTGACCTAGTCCGGCCTCTAAAGCAATGGGAATATGTAAACACTCACTACTACTGTTGACAGGTAGCCCCTGGGCAGGCCAACCCAAAGATCTAATATACCTAGCCAAGTTGACCGTCAGCATAGAACCTTTATAGTAGCAATTTAAGACCTCCATCCCAGAAGAGACAAGAGGGGCCTTCAACATCACATCGCGACGCATCGGTATCCCCAGGGATATCGCATAACGATATGGAGTCGACGCACCCTCAACCATAAACTCCTTCTTCATGCGACAAATCCCTACTATGCCAGCCCCGAGCTCGATTGCTTTATCCTTAATGTTTTGTGCGGCCTCGTTGGAATCTACAAATTCTCGACGCTTACTTGCCAATTTCCCGTGGGGTCTGAAGGAAGCCCAGGCATTTCTGAGTAGTTGCGGTAAAGCCCAAAAGGGATAGGTATAACGAAAGTACATTTGCATCCTGTCCCAGGGTAAAGATCCGGTTTTGGCATTAGAGTGGAACACATACTGGGCACGTCTTTTTTCACGCTCACCCAAACCGTTCATTTTATTCCCGGATAAGGGATGATCCCCGTAGAAAAAAGTGGGCTCAAGCTCTGTTGGGGTTGGTAACTTCATCCAGTTCTCATATACGCCATCTAGTTCTTCTCCATCGATGGTAGTGGCGCCTGGCGCGCACATATGTCCCCAATGTGAGGTGGCGAAACGAATAACCCAAAGCAGGAACAATAAACTTCATAAAGGCCCTTAGATTGGATGCTTCTCCTGCCTCCGAGATAACAGGCTGATGGGTATGTTTCATAGGTGGAAAAGGCCGAAAAGTATTGAGAATTCTATCCGTTATCCTCGAAACTAGTCAAACAACACTCCCTGGTGGATCACCTGTCATCCTGGAGGAAAACAGAATAAGCCAGTTGAAAAAACTTGACACGAATCAAGCAAACTGGCGATTAACTCTCAAAAAAGTGGCAGCAATGATTTCTCAGGTTGTAAACTAATTCCCATAGGGAGTTCTTGTGAAATTTATTACTCTAGTGGACCGCTCAAAATGATCAACATAAAGGTTATCAACCCCGTCATACTCACCAAAGTTGACTGGCAACCCCTCATGGAAAAGGCCTACTACAGTGCCCATGATCCAGACACCCACCTCGATTTCACCTTTCTACCCGAAGGGATAGAATCCCCCGAACAGCACTTCTGGGAAAGCCTACAAATGACCTTCCTAATGCAGGAAATAGAGCAAATCGATCAAGAAACCGCAGATGGGGTCATAATCTTCTGCGCAGCGGACCCAGGAGTCGTCGCTGCAAAGGAATATCTTCATATCCCAATAGTAGGAATACTTGAAACCTCTGTCGCTCTAGCGACTCTCCTAGGTAGACGCTTTACCTGGCTCTCACCACTCAAATGTGGCGATGGTCTTATCCTGGATAGGATTCACGGAACCGGTAATGCCGAACGCTTGGCTTCGCTTCGATCGATCGAGGTCCCTGTTGTTGAGATGGACGAAGGCGGTGACCTAGTGAGGGACCGGACTATAGAAGAGGGGCGACGGGCAATAGAGGAGGACGGGGCAGACACACTAATCATTGGCTGCACTGGAATGATGGGTTTGGCAGAAGACACTCAAAGCATTCTTGGAGTTCCCGTCATCGATGCGGGGATGGCGGGAATCCGCATGTGTGAGATGCTCATCAAAATGAATCTTTCTCAAAGCAAGCATGCTTTCCCGACTCCTCGAAAAACCATGAAACGACGAATTGACTGACTGCCAAACTGACTCCAATTTCACGATTCCTGATTCGAGACTTGGACTCGACGGGCATTCCGCACTAACATCTGGTTCATGATAGACGGAGCCAAGGCCGAAGTGATTGGCAGTTATCTCCTATCGGCAGCTGAAGAGATGCGTCGCACTCTCGTACGCACTGCCTTCAACCCTGTCGTATACGAAGTCCTTGATTTTGGGATATCCATTTACGAACGTAACCTTGAGTTAATTGCAGAGGCTCCAAGTCTCACATTTTTTCTGGGCGCTAACGACTATGCCATCCGTAAGGCAGTCGATTATGTGGGGGAAGATGCCCTAAATGAAGGAGACATTCTTCTCTTGAATTACCCCTATTGGAATTCGGCACATACCCTGGACGTCACCTTATTCGCACCCGTCTTCGAAAATGGTGGGACTCGACCATTCGCTTATACCTGTATTCGTGCTCACTGGATGGACCTGGGAGCAAAGGATCCCGGATATGTCCTAGATTCGACGGATATGCATCAGGAAGGGCTGATTTTTCCCGGAACCAAAATCTACGAACGTGGAGTGCTTAAAAAGGAAATATTAGAATTAATCCGTTTCAACTCGCGCATGCCAGACCTAGTTATAGGAGACCTCAATGCTCAGATTGCAGCTACGAAAATCGGTCACCAACGACTTAAACAAATCAATAAAAAATTTGGTAACAACTGTTTCGAAGAAGCAACAGATGCCCTTTTGGACAAGGGTGAAAACATTACTCGTAAGGCACTAGAAAATCTCCCGCACGGCTCTTGGACGGCCGAAGATATTATCGACGATGATGGTATCAGCGAAAATCCTATCCCAACAAAAGTTCAAGTTTCGATTGATGACACGGCCTTTACTGTCGACTTTTCCGAGTCCTCAAATTCCGTGTTAGGGCCAGTCAACATCCCCTTTGGTCGTACTCAAGCCATTTGCAAAGTTGCTCTTAAATCTCTAACCGCACCTCACACTCCATCCAACGGTGGGAATTTTCGTCCCTTACAAGTCATTGCCCCACCAGGTAATCTCTTTCATGCTGTCTATCCCTCGGCTACATTCACTCTCTGGTCAGCCACCGTTTCCCTAGAACTACTTTTCAAGGCCTTGGCCCAGGCCATGCCAGAAAAAATCGCGGCATCCTCAGGGGGGGATGTCCCAGGCTTCATGATGGTGGGTAAGCACCCTAGAACAAAAAGGCTATATGCCGTCAGTAACAACGATCCCATCGGGTGGGGGGCAAGTTCTAATGGTGACGGATGCAATGCCACCAACCACCTCTCACAGACACTGGTCCGTAATACTCCTGTCGAAGTCCTGGAAATGAAGACTCAAATGCTGATCGAAAAAATGGAACTTCGCAAAGATTCCGGAGGAGCGGGTAAATATAGAGGAGGACTTGGACTAGATAGATCCATCCGTTTCCTGTCAGATGGAGAGTTCCTCTCCGTGATGAAAAAAACAAAATCCCCGCCCTGGGCTCTGGAAGGGGGAAGGTCGGCAGCAGCAAATCGGATGGTGATATTTGCCGGGACCGAGCGGGAAAAAAATGTGGGAACAAATCGCATACAGGTAAAAAATGGAGACCGCGTAATAAACCAAACTGCTGGTGGTGGTGGCTATTCTGAACCGTTTGAGCGGACGCCTAGTCGAGTGCTCAAGGATGTCCTCGATGGCTACGTATCTTTAGAAGAAGCTCGACGAGTCTACGGAGTTGAAATCAACAACGAGGAAATTGACGTAGCACAAACCCAGTCGCTTAGAAAATCAGGCCCTAGGAATCAAAAAGGCTAGTCACCAGGAACAATAATTCATTTTATTGGAACCCGTAAATCATTCAGAAGAAAGACATTAGGAACGTTACCTTTATATTCCTCCTAGAATTTGGATAAAGGTCAACCCTGGAACCACTGTAACTAATCTCCGGATTTCATCTAATTCATTTAATCATAACAAGTTACAGAACTAGCAGTGTCTGTCGGCACAGAAATTGCTAGTGATCCATAGGTGTGAATCTTTTAAGAAAACCGGAGATTTCTGCTGCTTCGCTCGGTTTTTCCGGGCATTATCAGCGTCGGTGTAGACGAGTAGTGTTGTTAAAAAGTCACTTGACGGTGACGCCATGACACTAGTAGTATTTTTCGGTTGAGGAAGAACTTTATCTTTTATTGGAATTTTAACAAACAGGATGTGGAGGTCTCTATGAGAAAGCTTGTAACCGCCGGGCTTCTCCTTTTTCTAGTCGTATGTTTTTCTGGGCTATCGTTTGGCCAGACTACTTCGACTCTTACAGGAGTAGTCAGAGATAGTGGAGGCGCAGTACTGCCAGGCGTTACGTTAACAGCGGCAAGTTCGTCACTTGGTCGTGGAAGTGCAACAGTTATCAGCGACGACTCCGGGAACTACAGGGTCATTGGAATCCAAGCTGGTGTGTATACACTGAGAGCTGAGCTAGATGGGTTTTCAACAGCCAACGTCACTGGCATTGAGATTGCCGTCAACACTACAGTCATCCAGGATGTAACACTGAGCGTAGCCAACATAACTCAGGAGATCACTGTCAACGCATCCACCATAGTGGTTCGCAAGACCGATGCCGATCTACAAGAGATTATTGGAACAAGAGAGATTGAGAACCTTCCCTTGAATGGTCGTAACTTTGTGGACCTTATGCAACTCAGTCCAGCTGTAGCTTTCCGACCTTCTGACTCTGATCAAGGCTCCGATGTTACCGTTTTCGGTGAACGCTCCGTCACTAACTCCTTCCTCGTAGACGGCCTTGACAACAATGATGTC
>Ga0310344_10001461_pt1 | contig 18075 bp, 20 predicted proteins | sample HC15DNA20200_MG_FD_203801 | JGI IMG/M metagenome (GOLD analysis project Ga0310344, IMG submission 203801) | Marine microbial communities from station ALOHA, North Pacific Subtropical Gyre - HC15-DNA-20-200_MG | ecosystem: Environmental > Aquatic > Marine > Oceanic | place: Pacific Ocean: North... | reverse complement strand
ATCGCGCATGAAGTGACGGGTGGAATTGATCTGATAGTCCTCGGGAAGTTTGGGCCCCTTGGCCAGCGTCGAATAGAGGATCGTGGCGTTGGGCTGGGCCAGCAGCAGGCCGGTCGGGTTGCCGGCCGCATCGCGCACGATCTCGCCACCGGGCGGATTGGGCGTGTCCTTCGTGTAGCCCACCACCCGCAGCGCGGCGGCGTTGAGCAGCGCGCGGTCGTAGAGGTGCAGGATGAACACCGGCGTATCGGGCGCGACGGCGTTGAGCTCGGCGATCGTCGGCAGGCGCTTCTCGGCGAACTGGTGCTCGGTGAAGCCGCCGACCACGCGCACCCATTGCGGCGCGGGGGTGCGATCGACCTGCTGCTTCAGCATGGCCATCGCCTCGGCCAGCGAGGGCACGCCGTCCCAGCGCAGTTCCATGTTGAAGTTCAGGCCACCGCGGATGATGTGCATGTGGCTGTCGATCAGCCCCGGAATGACGCGGCGCCCCCCGGCATCGATCACCCGCGCATCGGGCAGGGCCGCGGCGCGGACTTCCGCCTCGCTCCCCACCACCAGAAACCTCCCATCGCGCACCGCAACAGCCTCCGCCACCGGATTGGCGCGATCAAGCGTCGTTACCCGCGCGTTCACAAGAATAAGATCGGATTGCGGCACTGAAGGAGTCCTTCCGAACAAGGGGGATGGGAGCATGGCGCCAAGCGCGGTTGCGCCGGCTCCGACGACCGTTTTCCGCCGGGTGAGCTTCACAGGTCGTCCTTATGCTGGTTGGCGGGCAGGTCCTGCACGTGCCCGGCGTGGTCCGAACGCAGAAAGGTGATGACCTCTTTCCCGGAGAAGACCCGCCTGGCGACCGGGATCGCCTGCTCACCCAGCAGCATGCCGAGCAGCCCGAGCAGGGCGATCGCCGGGGGCGCAGGCGAACGGACGCCGAGGAGGCTGTAAATGAGGCCGATCAGCAAGCCGGCGGCCAGCGAGATCAGATAGGGCTTCATGGACTTTCCTCCCCGGCGGGATCGGTCAGATTCCTTAATCAGTTGCGCGCGAAGGCGAGCAGTTCCGCGTTGAACCTGTCCTGATCCAGCGTGGGGATCGCATGCGTGCTGCCCTCGTACACCGAAAGCGTGGCATGCGGCGCAATCTTGACCGCCCTGCGCGCGGAGACATCGATCGGCACGACATGATCGGCGTCACCGTGGACGAACAGGGCAGGCACGTCGATCTTCTTGAGATCTTCCGTGAAATCGCTTTCGGAAAACTGCTGCACGCAGGCATATTGCGCATAGGCGCCGCCTGCCATTCCCTGCTGCCAGAAAGCGTAGCGCAGGCTCTCGTCCCTTGGTTTGCCGATGTCCCATCCGTAAAAGGTTTCCGGAAACGACATGTAAAAGCCGGAGCGGTTGTCGAGCACCGCCTTGCGGATTCCATCGAAGACCTCCGCCGGAACGCCATCGGGGTTGTTGGGGCCAACCTTCATGACCGGCGTGACCGCGCCGACGAGTACCACCTTGGCGACGCGGGACGTACCGTGACGGCCAATATAGCGCGCAACTTCGCCGCCACCCGTGGAATGCCCCACCAGAATTGCGTCCCGAAGATCCAGGGCCTCGATCACGGCGGCCAGATCGTCCGCATAGGTGTCCATGTCGTTGTTCTTCGCGGGCTGCTCGGAGCGTCCATGTCCCCGTCGATCATGGGCGACCACACGAAAGCCGTTGTTCGCCAGAAACAGCATCTGGCCGTCCCAGGCATCGGCGTTGAGAGGCCAGCCGTGCGAGAAGACGAATGGCTGGCCTTCGCCGTATTCGCGATAGTAGATCTGGGTGCCGTCGTTGGCCGTTGCGAAACTCATAATCACGTTCCTATTGTCTGGGTTGAGAGAACGGGACCGACAGCGCGGGGGCGGGAGAGGGGCGAAGGCGCTGCCGGTCCCGAGGGAGGTCAGTGCCCCTCGGAGGCACCGAACATGGTCTTCGCGTACGTGATTCCGAGACCGTATCCGCCGCCCCATTCCTTCGCGATTCCCGTCGTGGCATCGTACGTGTCGGCCCGCGCCCAGTCGCGCTGCAGTTCGAGCAAATACTGGAGCGACGTCATCGGCTTCGCGCCCAGCTGGATCATGCGCTGGCAGGCACGCTCATGCGCCTCGTCAGACACGTCGCCGCAGGCGTCCGCGATGAAATAGGCGTCGAATCCCTGATCGATCGACGAGGCGACCGGTCCCACGATGCAAACGCCGGTCCACAGGCCGGCGAACACGATCCGCTCCTTGCCGATCCGGTTGACCTCCGCGATCACCGCGGCGTCCTCCCACGTATTCATCGAAGTCCGGTCGAAAAGCGGTTGGCCCGGAAAGGCATCGGTGATCTCGCTGTACATCGGCCCCGAGAAGCTCTTCTCGGCAACCGTGGTCAGGATCGTCGGTACGTTGAACGCCTTTGCCGCGCGGCTGATCAGCGCCGCGTTGTTGCGCAAAACCTCCATCGCTATCGATCTGGTCGCGAAGGACATCTGCGACTGAAAATCGATCAGGATGAGCGTATGGTCGGTGGGCGAGATAAGCGACCTACCGGGGGTCGGCGTGGCTTTGATCGTCATGCGGGATCTCCTTTTCGGACAACGTTCGACTACGGTCTGCGTGCGCGCGAAGCGCGCTGGTGCCTTCAGATCGGCCGCGAAAATCGCCGAGGGGGCATCAACGCGCCAAAATTGTCATGCATGTGCCGCGCCGGCCCGGGCCAAATCATCGGCACCGGTTCCAGAGGCGAAGGCTGGCATGCGCCAAAGACTAGGTCGGTTGCCTTCACCCGTCTTGGACCGGAATGATGGCAACCCGCATCTGCACGCGAAACTGCGCGTCATCCGCGATCCCGCCCCGGCCCGTCCTGAATTGCGCGTGGCGCGCATGAACAACCGCCGCCAGGCGCTCTCAATCCTGCGCACGGCCGGCCTTCAGGCTCTGTTCCAGGGCATTGGCCGTCCGTGTGGCGTCTCCGTTACGGATATCGAATATCCAGTCCATCTCGGCTGACGTGCCCTTGCCGGCTTCCTCGATTGCCTTGAGAGCCCCTTCCATCATGGCCGTGGCGGTTTCCTCCACCAGGTCCGACGGGATTTCCCGCTCCGACCAGGCCAGCAAGCAGCCGGCGGATCGGGCGTCCATGCGTAGCGCCGTGCGCATGGCGAGTTCGGTGAGCCCGCCGATCGACACATGCGGGGAGGGCACGCTGCCGCCCATTCCGATCAGCATCAGCGCGCGCGCCTTGATCGGCGGTGGCGGCGTCGAGAGCATCAGAGTCTCGCCTATTGTGCCCTTGAAGATACCGCCTTCGCGCAGCCGGCTAAGCGTGCCCTGGAAGACGGTGTCCAGCTGATTGGCGCCGCCGGTCGGCAGGTTGCTGCCGTCGTGCTCGAACATTCCCACGACCAGGAGTTCGACATCCTCCGTCAGCACGTCGATCTGCGCGACCTTGAAGCGGACTCCGCGTCGCTCACCCAATGTACGCGCCGAAATCTCGCCCATTGTTTACAGCCTCCGTCACGGCATTCTCATCGCGCGAAGCAGTCAAACTCGTATCGCAGCCCCGGCTCGTCCTGTTTCCGAGTGACGGGATTTGGACATATGTGAGCCAATCTCGCCCGCGTAACGGGCGCGCCACAGGGTAGCCGGGTAGCCTGAATGTCCCGGCGTTCTTGTCGAAAACCTGTTGTTTGCGTGGCTAATATCCAATCCGGCCCGCCTTCGTTCGTCCATCCCCATCCAATAAGGACACTTTTGGACCGGAGGCCCCTTTCGATGAACGGACCGTATCGGCAAGCAGCGGCGGCCATGGCCATGGCGCTTTGCCTCGCTCTTTCCCCCGCCGCGCCCCATGCACCGGCGCTCGCCGCCACCACGGCCGTGCCGCCATCGTCCATCCGGCAAGCGCCGAGCTTCTTTCGGATGCATGTCGGCCGCTTCGAAGTGACCGCCTTGCTCGATGGAACCCACCCCTTTCCCGCATCGACGGTCGCGGTCGATGCGCGACCGGGCGAAGTCGAGCGTCTTCTCGCCGACCAGTTCCTGCCTGCGCCATTCGAAGGCATGATCAATGCGTTTCTGGTCAATCTCGGCGATCGCCTGGTGCTTATCGATACGGGGGCGGGGGATCTCTACGGCAAGGAAGGTGGCGGACTCGTCGGCGTGCTGGCGGCGGCGGGATACAGCCCGGACCAGATCGACGACATCTACATCACGCACCTGCACGAGGATCATGCCGGCGGGCTGCTCAGGGGCGGGAAGCCGGTCTTCCCCAAGGCTATTGTCCACGTCTCGCAGGCCGATTTCGATTTCTGGACCAGCGACAGCAACAAGGCATCGGTCAGCCCTTTGTTGCAGCCCTTCTTTCCGGCGATCCAGAAGGTTCTGAAACCCTATATCTCTGCCGGGCGTGTCAAACCCTTTGCTCCCGATGCCGAATTCGGTTCAGGGCTGCGCGCAATCTCGGCGCCGGGGCACACGCCGGGCCACAGCTTCTTCCGCCTGCAGGACGCAAGCGCCACTATGCTGTTCTGGGGTGATACCGTCCATATGGCGCCGGTCCAGTTCCCCGAGCCGGATATCGCGATCAAGTACGACTGGAACGTTCCCGAAGCGATCGCGGCACGCAAGGCGATCCTTGCCGAAGCAGCCGACAAGGGATGGCTTGTTGCGGCGGCGCACATCTCGTTTCCCGGGATCGGGCACGTGACCAAACTTCCCCACGGCGCCTACCAGTGGCTCCCGGTAAACTACACGCTCAACCGATAAAGGCCGATGGCGCGGGTGGATCGGGCCGGCCAGCGGCCCAACAGCCTTCCTTGCGTCGCTCAGGCGACGCATTGATGGTCTCGACGCCACGACATCGGAGTTTTTCCCACGATACGACGGAAAAGCCGCGTCAGATGAGCCTGGTCGGTCAGGCCGCAAGCGCACGCGATTTGGGACAGCGTATCGCGCGTGTGGATCATGAGAGTCTGGGCACGCCGCAGGCGCTGGCGGATGACGTAGGCGTGCGGCGTCTCCCCCAGGCTCACCTTGAACGCGCGGCAGAAATGGCCGGTGCTGAGCCTTGCTACGGCGGCGAGTTCCTCCGTGATGAGGGGCGTTTCCAGCTTCTGGTCGATATAATCGGTAACGCGGCGGACCTGCCAGCTTGCCAGCCCTCCCTTGGTCTGGATTATCCCGTTCGAAAGACGCTGCGGAAGGAGAAGCCGGTCAGGCGCTCCTTCATCGAGTTCCTTGTCGAATATTGCCGAGAGCTGCTCCAGATAGTGCCGCGCCAGGCCAGGGTCGTCGTCAAGCGAACGCCGCGCACCGGCCAGAAGCGACGCGATCTGAAGCGGGGAGATCGATTGCTGGACGCCAGCGGGTTGGATGCGCGCCGCGGGCGCGCGTTGCAGCTCTTGAAGCATGATGACTCCCGATCTTGGTTGACGGGAGTGTCGCCGGATCCTTCGTGGGGCGAAACCGAGCGGCGGCTGAGTTGATCATCGCCATGGTTTGGGAAGATTAAACCATGGTCCAGCTTGGCAAGCGAAACTCTCCTGCCGCGGCGCGACGTGCGGTGCCTCAAGCAATAACTGAAAATTCTCCTTTAATGACAAAACTGTCTACGCCCGTGATGCCCAAACCCCTCGATAGTGTGGTGCGCCGTTAACCCGCCAGGGGCTTGTATCGGATGCGCGTTCCTTGTCCTTTCCTGCCAGGAAAGGACGCGCCATGGCGACGATTCAGATCAAGGCCGGCAACCCTGTCGTCATCATCGTTGACGACGATGCCCTCGTTCGCCGGTCGCTGGAATCGCTGTTCCGTTCGGTCGATTTTGCGGTCCTTGCCTTTGGCTCTGCCCATGATCTGCTCGATGCCGATTTGCCTGACGCGCCGGCTTGTCTCGTCATCGATGTGCGGATGCCGCAGATGGGCGGTTTCGAATGCCATGGGCAGCTTCTCGACAGGGGCATCGACATCCCTGCCATTTTCCTCACCGGGCATGGAGACATACCGATGACGGTGAAGGCGATGAAGGCCGGCGCCGTCGATTTCCTGACCAAGCCTTACCGTGAGCAGGACATACTGGAGGCGGTCTACGCGGGCCTCTCGTCAGCCACGGTTAAACGGAGCGCGGACGAGCAGACGAAAGCCCTTCGCGAACGCTATGCCTTGCTGACGAGGCGTGAGCGGCAAGTCATGGATGGGGTGGTTCGGGGGCTGTTGAACAAGCAGATCGCGGGGAAAATCGGGATCAGCGAGATCACCGTGAAGTTGCACCGCTCCAGCATGATGCGCAAGATGGAAATGCGCACAGTGCCCGATCTGGTGCGGGCAGCCGATGCAATCGCAACACAATTTGCATCCGACGGCTCAAAAATACCGGCTTAAACTACCGTATGGTTACAGCGTGGCAGCCGCCCATATATCCGGTCCATCAGGCTTTCTGAGGGAGCAGGCAGGGCCGGAAAACATGCGCTTGAGAAATAAAGTCATAGCCGTCATCGACGATGATGCGCGTGTTCGGGCATCCACGGCCAGCCTGCTGCGGTCGTTGGGCTATGTCGCTATGGCCTATGCCTCGGTTGCGGACTTCCTCGGATCGGCCGAGACGGCGGTCGATTGCATTCTGACCGATTTGCAGATGCCTGGGCTGACCGGACTGGACCTCGGCGCTGCCCTTCTGGCGCGTGGATCCTCGGTGCCCGTGATCCTGATGACGGCATTTCCATCGCCGGGCGTGCGGGCCAAGGCGCGGATGCTGAAGATGGCAGGTTTTCTGGAGAAACCACTGCACCCCGATCGGCTTCTCGCCGTTCTTCGGCAGGCGCTTCCCGCATAAGCCGCTCCGCAGGTCATACCCGCGCGGGCAGGGTTAGGGAAACCCGCGTCCCGCCCTCCGGATGGTTCGTCAGCGTTATCTGCCCGTCGTGAAGCTCCACGATGGACCTGCATATCGACAGGCCCAGCCCCATGCCGACGGGTTTCGTCGTAAAAAAGGGTTCAAAGAGCTTCTCGCGTGTTGATGCGGGCAAGCCTGGTCCGGTATCGCGCACGATGATGCCGGCCTGGTCCCCGGCGAGGCTGAGGTCGATCTCGATCAGCTTTTCCTCGCGCGACGGAATTTCCATGGCTTGAAGCGCATTGGCGATGATATTGAGCAGCAGGTGCTTCAGGAGCACCCGGTCCCCCAAGATCATCACGTCCGGGGCACAGTGGGAAAAGCTGATTCTCGCACCCTGGGCTTCCACGTCCCGCGAAGCGAACGACACGGTATTGCGGATCAGCGTATGCAGGTTCACCGGCGCATTTTCGGTCTGCGAGTTGCCGACCAGATTCCGGACGCGCTGCATGACCTCGTGAACGTTGAGCACCGCGTCATGCAGACCGGCAAGCGCCTGCCGGGCCTCGTCCAGATCCGGCACATCGCGTTCAATCCAGCGTTGCGCTGAAAACGCGAATCCCTGAACCGCGGTCAAAGGCTGATTGATCTCGTGCGCGATCATCGCCGACATTGCTCCGAGCGCAGCGCTGCGCTGCACCTTGTCCAGTTCCGATCGCGTACGTTCGACCGTCATTTCGAGCCGCTTGCGCTGGCGAATGTCGAGGATGCTTCCGGGCACGCGATCAAGCCCGCGCTCCGGCGACAGGCTGAAGGCGACGAAGATGTCGATCGGCTCCCCGTTTGCGGCGCGAACCTGTGTTTCCGCCTGAAACATGTCGCGCCGCTCGTCGATCGCGAGGATGCACTCGCGGAAGCTGGCATCGCTTTCGGGCAGAAAATCGCTCAGATGCTCGAAGAAGGCCTGCTTGGACGGCACGCCCATGAGATCGAGGGCTGTTTCGTTCACATCGGTAATGCGCACGAGCGAGCGCGCCGAGACGACAAAATCGGGATTCTCGTCGAGGAACGCCGGCAGGTCCTCGACCCCGGCCGCTCGCACCGCGGCGATCGCGGCGGCCACGGGGCGAAAGTCATGTTCCCAAATCGCGACGGCCAGCGAATTGAGCGTATCCTCATGACGGCGCTCGCCACGAATTGCCCGATCGTCCACCGCCCGCCGATGCAGCAGGAGGCCGGTCGTTACCGCATTCGCGCCCAGGCTGATGACCATGCGCAATGTCGCATCGGCGTGAGCGGCCATGCCATGGACGAAGGCGAAGCTCGCGATGGTGAATAGCGCGCAAAGGGCCGACCATCCGAAAATGTAGGTTCGCGCCGCCCGATTGCATGCGACAAGCAGGACCAGCACGTAAAGAGTGGCGAAGGCGCTTCCAAAGTCGGTGAAGGTGTCCGCACAGAAGATTGCCACGGCGAGAAGGGCCGCCGCAATCTGCCGCGTAACCGGCAGAGAACGGGAAACGCCTGTCCCGGCCACCATTGAAGCTGCCGGATCGGCTGCAAACGCCATCCTATGATGCAAACCGACTGACATCGTTGCATGATGGTTCAGTCGCCGGCTCGACGATAGCCCAAGGCGGGAGCCCATTTCACACCCAAAAGGGGGTATTCACCCCTCCTTGGCTCGCGCGTTGCCCGTCATGGCGATTTCCCGCCGCCATCCTGATGGAACGCGGGATCGATGCTCCCGGTCAGAGGGGCCGCTAACGGATCAGGGTTGAGCGGGTACGCGAATGTCGAATGCGTTCAGCGTAATCGCGACGAGGCAGTAATAGCCGACGAGGTAGAACAGTTCGGTCGCTCCTTCACGACCGAACACTTCCAAGGCGCGATCATAGAGGGCTTGCGGCAGCACACCGCCTTTGACGAGCGTCTGGGCAACCTCGAAGGCGACCTCCTCTTCATCATCGAGATCGTCCGGCCGATTGCCTGACGCTATCGCCTCCACCCGCGCCGCGCTCATCCCGTGAATGGCGGTCGCAACGGCGCCATGCGCGTAGATTTCGTATGCGGCGTCCAGCCGCCCGCCGGTCACCAGGATAGCAACCTGCCGGGCGCGGTCCGGGATCCTTCGTGCTTGCGTCATCGTTTGCGAGAGGTGCCAGATGCCCGATCCGATCTCAGGATCATGCAGCCACGCGTTCCAGGGGCCGAGTAATGCGCCATCGGCCCGCGTCGTCACGAAGTTCGAATACTTGGCGCTGACGCCTGCCTTCATGCTCTCGAAGAGCGGACGCTGGGTATCGGACAACTGGCCGGGAGACAGAGGGTCAAGACGCATATCGATCGCTCCTGCTTTCGTAGCGGTCTAGCCGCTCCTGCGGCGGGCGACAGCAGGCGCGCAAAGTTTGCGTCGAATTCGGCCGGTTCATGTTTGGCCTGTCCAAATCGCCATTCCGGCCCCCGGAGAACGTGCCGCCGTTTGAATTTGCGAGGAAAATGTGGCGGACAGGGTGGGATTCGAACCCACGGTGAGCTTGCACCCACGGCGGTTTTCAAGACCGCTGCCTTAAACCACTCGGCCACCTGTCCGCACCGGCGCGGCCCTTGGGCGCGCGGCGTGGAGGGGCGATAGCGGCGAACCGCTCCGTCGTGAAGAGGATTTGCGCCGCGGGGGATTCCCAATCGCGGCCCCCTGTGCGAGTGTCGGTCGGATGACGCTTCTTGCCGGTTTCCGATCATCGTGGCGCGTGACTGCGGCCGCGCTTGCCGCCCTTGCGCTGGGTGCGCCCGCCAGCGCGCAGAACAGCAGCGAGGAAGCGGGCTTCCAGGGCTACCTCCAGCTGCTCGCCGCCAAGGCGCGCGCCGAAGGGGTGCGCGAATCGACGATCAACAGCGTGCTGCCGGGGCTGACTTTCAATCCGCGCGTGATCGCGTTCGACCGGAGTCAGCCGGGCGGCGGCCCGTCCTCTTCGATTCCGGCGTTCGAACCCTATCGCCGCAAGCATGTCGACGCGGCGCGCATCGGCGGCGGCCGGCGGCAGTACGACGCGGTGGCGGGGCAGGCCGGCGCGCTCGAGCGGCGCTATGGCGTGCCGCTGCCGATCATCCTCGCCATCTGGGGGCACGAGAGCCATTATGGCGGCTATACCGGCGATTTCGATCTGGCGCGCTCGCTGGCGACGCTGGCCTACGAAGGGCGGCGGCGCGACCTGTTCACCGAGGAATTCATCGCCCTGCTCAAGATGATGGACCGGGGCGTGCCGCGCTCCAAGCTGGTCGGCAGCTGGGCCGGGGCCTTCGGCAACCCGCAGTTCCTGCCCAGCGTCTATCTGCGCGTGGCGCAGGATGCCGATGGTGACGGGCTGGCCGACATCTGGAGCAGCCGGGCCGATACGCTCGCGTCGATCGGCAACTATTTCCGCGATGCCGGATGGCGGCCAGGCGAGCCCTGGGGCATCGCCGTCAGCGTGCCGGACGGGCTTGACCGCGCCGCGCTGGGCACGGCGCTGGCCAGCCCGCGCTGCCCGCAGGTGTTCGCGCGGCACAGCCGCTGGAAGACCATGCGCGAATGGCGCGCGCTGGGGCTGGCGCCGAAATCGGGCGTCTGGCCGGGCGACGACGTGCTCGCCTCTCTGCTGGAACCGGACGGGAAGGGGAGAACCGCCTACCTGCTAACCGGAAATTATCGAGTTATCCTCGATTACAACTGCTCGAACTTTTACGCTCTGTCCGTAGGACTTCTTGCAGATGAGATCAGCCGTTAGCCGCTTCGCTTCCGCCACCGCGATCATTGCGGTGACGGCCCTTGCCTTTTCGGCGCCCTTGATAGGCGAGATGGCGCTGGCGAAAGGCCCGCCAGCAGCCGTTGAAGACCGCGCCGGCCCGGCGGGCGATTACCCGATGGTGCTGGGCGCGCCGTTCGTGGTCGATGGCGTGACCTACACGCCGGCCGACACGATGAACTACGACGCGGTCGGCTATGCCGGTCGCGACGACGGCGCTGGCATCAGCGGCGCGCACCGCACCCTGCCGCTGCCCAGCTACGTGGAAGTGACCGCGCTCGATTCGGGCAAGACCATCCTCGTCCGGCTTGAACGGCGCGGGCCGATGTCGGGCAAAATGCTGTTGGACCTCTCGCCCGCTGCGTGGACGCAACTGGGGCTAGTGCCGGGATCGCAGGCGCCGGTGCGCGTCCGCCGCGTCAATCCGATCGAGCCGGAACGCGCCTTGCTGCGGCAGGGCGAACAGGCCCCGGCCCGCATGGATACGCCGCCGGGCCTGCTCACCGCACTGCGCCGCAAACTGGGCACCGCGACCGGGGTGACGCTGGCGCCTGCGGGAGCTCCGGCCCCGGCGGCCACGCCACACCCCGCACCTCCCCCCGTCGCGCCGCCCAAGCCGGCGGCTTCCACGACGCCAAAGCCGACGCCACGCCCCGCTCCTTCCGCGCCGGTAACGGCGGCAACGCCCACGCCGAAGCCGGCACCAATCGCGAAACCGGCTCCGCGTCCGACGCCTGCGCCGCATCCTGTCGCCACGCCCGCTCCCCCGCCCACGCCGCGGCCGGCGCCCATGGCGACGCCTTCGCCCAAGCCCACGCCAAAGCCGTCTCCCAAGCCCGTTCCCGCCGCTGCGCGCCAGACTGCCGGCCTCTACGTTCAGGTCGGCGCGTTTTCCACGCGACCACGGGCCGAAACGGTCGCCAAGGCCGTCGGCGGAGGCGTGACGGCCGTTGGATCGCTGTGGCGCGTGCGCAGCGGCCCCTTCGCCACGCAGGCGGAAGCAGATGCGGCCTTGGCGAAAGCGCGTCGCTCCGGCTATGCGGATGCGCGGATTCTGCGCGCGCCCTGAAAGGGGCAGGGAATCCGCAAGCCTCCGGGGATGCCGATTGCCTGAACGCCCGACTCTTTTACCGCTGATGACGCTGATGGCGCTGGCCGTTGGCGCGGCGCCTTCGGCCGCCACGGTGCAGGCGCCGCCGGCCATGGCCATGCCGCAACTCGATGCGCCGACGGCTTTTATGATCGATGTCAGTTCCGGGCGCGTGCTGTTCGAACGCGACGCCCATCGGCGGTTCATTCCGGCCTCGCTGACCAAGATCATGACGAGCTATGTCGCCTTCGAACTCGTCGCGCAGGGCAAGCTCTCGCTCGATCGCAAGCTGCCCGTCCGCCATGAGACCTTCAAGCAATGGCGCGGCGTGGGCAGCACCATGTTCCTGGCCGACGGCGCGGAAGTGACCGTGGCGGACCTGCTGCGCGGCATCGTCACCGTCTCCGCCAACGATGCCTGCGTGGTGCTGGCGGAAGGCGTCGCCGGCAGCGTGCCCGCGTTCACCGCGATGATGAATGCCGAGGCGCGCAAGCTGGGCATGCGCGATACGCATTACAACACCCCCAACGGCTGGCCCGACGGGGGACAGACTTATGTCTCGGCAGCCGATCTCGCCACGCTGAGCCAGGCGCTGATCCTGCGTCATCCCCAGCTCTACCGCCGCTTCTATGGCCACGCGAAAATGGATTGGGATGGCATCGAGCAGGAAAACCACAACCCGCTTTACGGCTACACCGCCGGCGCGGACGGGGTGAAAACCGGCTTCACCAACGAGGCCGGCTACGGTTTCGTGGGGTCGGCCATCCGCAACGGCCGGCGCATCATCATGGTCGTCGGGGGCTATGACAAGCCGGCCCTGCGCGCGAAGCAGTCGCGCGATTTCATGGAATGGGGGTTCGCCGCCTGGCGGGATCGGCCGCTATACGGCCCCGGCGCGCTGGTGGGTGAAGCGCGCGTGCGAGGCGGCACAACCCGCGCGGTGCGGCTGATCGCGCCCCGGGCGCTGGCGATTTCGATGCCGGCGGGCGCGCGCGCGGGCTATACGCTCTCGATCCGGTACAAGGGGCCGCTGCGCGCCCCCATCGCCAAGGGGCAGGAAGTCGCCACGCTGATCGCCAAGGTTCCCGGCTTGCCCGATGAACGCCTGCCGCTGATCGCGGCGGATGCCGTGGGCACCGGCGGTCCGGTGGCGCGGATGCGCGATGGCCTGCTTTCGCTGGTCGGCCGATGACGCCGATAACGCCGATGACAGGGCGCTTCATCGCATTCGAGGGCGGCGAGGGGGCTGGGAAGTCCACGCAGGCCCATTTGCTGGCCGAGGCACTGCGCCGGCGCGGGGTGGAAGTGATCGTCACGCGCGAGCCCGGCGGTACCGCCGGCGCCGAAGCGATCCGCGCGCTGTTGCTGTCCACCGAGGGCGAGGGCTGGGGCGCCAGGGCCGAAGCGCTGCTGTTCGCCGCGGCGCGGGCCGATCATGTCGAACGGCTGATCCGTCCGGCACTGGCGCGTGGGGGCTGGGTGATCTGCGACCGGTTCCTCGACAGCAGCCGCGCCTACCAGGGCGGCGGTGGCGGCCTTTCGGATGACGACATTCGCACTCTGCACCGGATCGGCAGCGAGGGACTGCTCCCTGACCTCACGCTCCTGCTGGAACTGCCGGCGGATGAGGCGGAGAGAAGGCTGACCTTGCGCGACACGAATGGCGCGGATCGCATCGGCGGGCGCGCGGCTGCCTATCACGCGCGCGTGGCCGGCGCGTTCCGGCGGTTTGCCGAGGAAGAGCCGACCCGTTTTGTCCGGATCGACGCCGCCGGATCGCCCGAGGCGGTGCACGATCGCATCGTTGCCGCGCTCGATCGGTTGCCACGGTCATGACGCCGCCACCCAGCGGGCCGATGGTCGGCCATGAGGAGCCGTGGCGCACGTGGCGCACGGCCATGGCCGGGCACCGGATGCACCATGCCTGGCTGCTCGCCGGTCGCGAGGGGCTGGGCAAGGCCGGCTTCGCGCGGATGGCCGCGGCGGAACTCGTGGCGGAACGGGGAATCCCCCAGCCTCCGCCGGATTCCCATCCCGATATTCTCACGCTGTCGCCCCTGCCGGCCAACGATGACGAGGCGAAAAAGAAGGCCGACGGCAAGCCCTATCTCACCAAGCGGAACATTTCCGTCGACCAGGTGCGCGAGATGCAGCGGCGCCTTGTCACCCGCCCCACGCTGGGCGCGCGGCGAGCGGTGATCATCGACGCCGCGGACCAGCTGGAAAAGAGCGCGGTCAATGCCCTGCTGAAAAGTCTTGAGGAGCCGCCGCAAGGCACGTTCTTCCTGCTGGTGGTGCATGGGTTGGGCCGCCTGCTGCCGACGATCCGTTCGCGCTGCCTTGTCATGCGGTTCCACCCGCTCGACCGGGACCAGCTTTCGCAAGCGGTCGATGCGGCAATGCCGGGGCTGGACAGCGCGACGCGCGCGGCCGCGATCGCGGTTGCCGGAGGATCACCGGGTGCGGCCATCGCGTTCGCGGAGCAGGATCTGGGCAAGGTGCACGGCCTGTTCCGAAAGCTCGTTGCGCAGGGCGATGCCGATTTCGCCCTGCGCGGAGCGCTGAGCGGCGCGATGGGGCAGCGGCCCGACCGGGAACGCCAGCTCGCGGCGATAGAATGCGCGCGCATGGTGCTGGTCGACCATATGCACGAGGTGGATGACGCTTACAGGCTGCGCATCGCCGATACCCATGCCGCGCTCGTCCGCCTCGCCGGACAGGCGCCCACCTATAACTTCGACCCGGCCTTGCTGATGATGGAAATCGGCGGGTTGCTGGCATCGGTCGCGCGCACTAGGGAAGGGGCGCATTAAGCGCATGTCTCCAGAGTGAAAGCGACCGGCCCGATGGGCGAACCTTACTACGTTACCACTGCCATCAGCTATCCCAACGGCAAGCCGCACATCGGCCATGCCTATGAGGCGATTGCCGCCGACGTCATCACGCGCTTCCAGAAATCGATGGGCCGTGACGCGCGGCTGCAGACCGGAACGGACGAGCACGGCCTCAAGATGGCGCAGAAGGCGCGCGAATTGGGGGTGACGCCGAAGCAACTCAGCGATGAAATGTCGCAATATTTCATTGATATGTGCGATGCCTTGAATGTCGATTATGATCGTTTTCAGCGCACCACCGAACCGGGTCATCACCTTGCCACGCAGGAACTGTGGCGGCGCATGGAAGCCAATGGCGACCTGTATCTGAGCCGCTACGAAGGCTGGTACTCGATCCGCGACGAAGCCTATTACGACGAGAGCGAACTCGTGGCCGGGGAAGGCGGCGAGAAGCTCTCCCCCCAGGGAACGCCGGTCGAATGGACGGTCGAGGAAAGCTGGTTCTTCCGCTTGTCCGCCTATGGCGAGAAACTGCTGGCGCACTATCGCGACAATCCCGATTTCATCCGGCCCGAAAGCCGCCGCAACGAGATGATCGCCTTCGTCAGCCAGGGCTTGCGCGATCTGTCGGTCTCACGCACCAGCTTCGACTGGGGCGTCAAAGTGCCCGGCAGCGAAAACCATGTGATGTACGTGTGGGTGGACGCGCTGACCAACTACCTGACCGGCCTTGGCTGGCCCGAGGAAACGGCGGAATACAAGGCCTACTGGCCGGCGGACCTGCACTTGATCGGCAAGGACATCGTGCGCTTCCACACGATCTACTGGCCGGCTTTCCTGATGAGCGCCGGCCTGCCGTTGCCCCGGCAGGTGTTCGGGCACGGTTTCCTGCTCAACCGGGGGCAGAAGGAATCGAAGTCGCTCGGTAACGTCACCGATCCGCTGGCGCTGGCCGCCCGCTTCGGCGTCGATCCGCTGCGCTATTTCTTCCTGCGCGAAGTCGCGTTCGGGCAGGACGGCAGCTATTCGCCCGAAGCCATCGTTACGCGCTGCAATGCCGAGCTGGCGAACAGCTACGGCAATCTCGTGCAGCGCGTTCTTTCCATGATCTTCAAGAACCTGGACGGCGAACTTGGTGCGTTTGCGAGCACCGAGGCTGACGACGCGCTGCTCGCTACCGTGGCGCTGGCCTGCCGGGACGAGCTGCCGTCCGCCTTCGCCGATCTCAACTTCTCGGCCGGGATCGACGCGTGGATGCGCGCGGTGTTCGCCTGCAACCAGTACATCGACGAACAGGCGCCTTGGACCCTGCGCAAGACCGATCCGGAGCGGATGCGCGCGGTGCTGCTGACGCTGTTCATGGCCATCCGCGATCTGACCATCGCGATCCTTCCGATCGTTCCTGCCGCGGCGAACAAGGTGCTGGACCAGTTGGGCATACCGCTGGACGAACGCAACATTGCCAATCTCACCGATGCGGACTGGTACATGGCGCGCGTCGCCACCGGCGAACGCTTGGCGCAACCCGTTGCCGCGTTTCCGCGCCTCGAACTGCCGGACGATGCCGCAGGGGAAACGGACGCCTGATGCTGATCGATTCCCATTGTCATCTGAACTACAAGGGCCTTGTCGAGCACCAGGACGAGGTGCTGGCGCGCGCGCGCGAAACCGGGGTGCGGGGCTTTCTGAACATCGCCACGCGCGAGCGCGAATGGGCCGACATTATCGCCACAGCGCATCGCGAACCGGACGTCTGGGCTACGGTGGGCATTCACCCGCACGAAGCCGATGCCCATGCCGACCTGGGCGAAAGCGTGCTGCTCGAGGCGACGCGCGACAGCCGGGTCATCGGCATCGGCGAAACCGGGCTGGACTACTTCTATGATCATTCGGATCGCGCCGTGCAGCAGGACCTGTTCCGCGCGCACATCCGTGTGGCACGCGAGACCGGGCTGCCGGTGGTGATCCACACGCGCGATGCCGAGGAGGATACCGCCCGCATCCTGACCGAGGAAATGGGGAAGGGGGCCTTCCCCGCACTGATCCATTGCTTCACGGCCTCGGCCGATCTTGCCCGGACCGCGCTCGACCTTGGACTGACGATTTCGCTTTCCGGAATCGTGACGTTCAAGAATGCCAAGGACTTGCAGGCGATCGCGGCGGAACTTCCTGAAGATCGCCTGCTGGTCGAAACCGACGCTCCGTTTCTGGCTCCCGTGCCGCATCGCGGCAAGACCTGCGAGCCGGCCTTCGTGTCCGATACCTGTGCGTTCGTGGCCGGATTGCGTGGCATCAGCAGCGAGCGTCTGGCCGGCGTGACCGGGGAAAACTTCTTCCGGCTGTTCGGCAAGGCCAGCCTGTGAAAGTGGCCCGGTGAAACTGACCGTACTCGGGTCCGGCACGTCGACCGGCGTACCGCGCATCGGCAACGACTGGGGCGAATGCGATCCCGACGAGCCGCGCAACCGCCGCACCCGCGTGGCGATTGTGGTCGAAGGCGCCGATGGTTCGCGCCTGCTGGTCGATACACCGACGGACTTGCGCCAGCAATTGCTGGCCACCGGAATAGACCGGCTCGACGGTGTGTTGTGGACGCACGATCACGCCGATCACACGCATGGCATCGACGATCTGCGACCGCTGCGCATGGGCCGGGGCGGCCCGTTGCCGGGCTATGCGGCCGAGGAGACCGTCCGCCGCCTGCGCCAGCGCTTCGGCTATGTCTTCGCCGGGCAGCACGGCTATCACACGATCTGCAATCTCGATAATCTCGACCGCGTGCGCATGATCGCCGGCATCGGCATCAGCCATTGCCAGATGCCGCACGGCCCCGCGCAATCCACCGCGTTTCGCTTCGATCAAGACGGAAAATCAATAGGTTACGCAACAGATTTCAGCGAGATAAATACAGATATGGTGGCGCTGTTCGATCGCGTGGACGTGCTGGTTGTCGATGCCTTGCGCCGGCAGCCGCATCCCACGCACGCGCATCTGGCCATGGCGCTCGAACTGGTCGAGGCGTGCCGCGCCGGGCGCGCCGTCCTGACGCATCTCGACAAGAGCATGGATTACCGTACGCTTTGCGACGAGACGCCGCCGCATGTCGATCCCGGTTATGACGGGATGGAGATCGAACTCTAGGACCGAAAGGGTCGCCGCGATGACCGATCAATGGATCAGCATTATCGGAATCCTGGCCGCGCTGGTCCTGGTGCTTTCCAATCGTCGGCTGACACGATTGCCGCTGGGAACGAAAGCCTGGATGGCCTTGGCATGGGTCGCCATCATCGCTGTCGCGGCGCTGGCGTTCAGCCGGTTGAGGTAATCGGGGCGCCCTTGCGCTTCGATGTTAGTTTACATAATACTTATTATCGCATTTAACGGGTGTAAGCGCCAGATAGAAATGACACCCCTCCGCTAGATAGAGATGACACTGTCTGGCGTTGTTTGCGGAGCAAAGGTGGCATGGTTCTCCCGTCGGTCGGGAGGACGCGCTTATGACGGTGTTGGCG
>Ga0310344_10001460_pt1 | contig 18097 bp, 17 predicted proteins | sample HC15DNA20200_MG_FD_203801 | JGI IMG/M metagenome (GOLD analysis project Ga0310344, IMG submission 203801) | Marine microbial communities from station ALOHA, North Pacific Subtropical Gyre - HC15-DNA-20-200_MG | ecosystem: Environmental > Aquatic > Marine > Oceanic | place: Pacific Ocean: North... | reverse complement strand
TCTCGGCATCCACTACTGCTTCGAAATCTTGAACTAGGCCAACGATGTCCCCCATCCCAAGAATTCGTGAAGCAATGCCTTCTGGTCTGAAAGGTTCCAGCTTGTCTAGGGTCTCTCCTGTGCTCAAAAACTTGATTGGTACCCCAGTTACTGATTTGATCGCTAAGGCTGCGCCTCCTCGCGCATCGCCATCGAGTTTGGTGAGGATGAGACCATCGAGAGGGAGGCTCTCATGAAATGCTTTCGCAACATTCACAGCATCTCGGCCCATTAGTGAGTCGCAAACAAATAAGGTCTCGGAGGGAGATACCGTTGCCGATATTTCTTGAATTTCGGACATCATATCGGCGTCTAATACTGTTCGTCCTGCAGTATCATACAAGATGGAGTCGAACTTCTCGGTTTCGAGTCGCTGCTCAGCTTCTCCGCATATATCCACCGGTGTCTGATCTTTTGATCCTACATGAACAGCGACATCGATACTTTTGCCCAAGGTAACTAGTTGTTCTGCAGCTGCAGGTCTGTATGTATCGGCTGCTACAAGAAGGGGGTACCTACCTTCTTCTTTTAGATGGCGCGCCAGCTTTCCTGCAATGGTTGTTTTCCCAACCCCCTGAAGTCCAGCTAGCAGTATTGAAATTACTCCTTTTTTCGACTTGAGTTCCGCTCCTGTAGGGCCCATCAAGTCAATAAGTTCTTCCTGGCATATGGCTATAAAATGTTGACCGGGTGTTACCTTGCGCAGGCGTCCCGAAGAATCTCGTGTTCTTGTTTCGACTTTCTCCCCTAGACTCCGATTCTTCACTCTTTCCAGGAAGTCTTTTACCACCTCGAAATCGACGTCTGCCTCAAGAAGGGACATTCGCACGTTGCGAAGAGCCTCCGAGACGTTTTCTTCCGAAAGGTTCTTAGCGCCGGTCAGGCGATCCCGAGCATTTTTGAATCCGGTTGTGAGCGTTTCGAGCATCAAATATCTCCAGTACTGCAGATTAGCGGTCTGTACATCACGGCCAAGTCTCGTTATCGGGTTATGATTATGACTGGCCAGGGAAATTGGCCGGTTTCAAGGAGGTTCTCTAGTGGCAATTGAGGTCGAGGCTCAGATTACTGGCAATATTTGGAAGATTGAAAAGGCTGTAGGAGACGAAGTGGCAGAGGGTGATATTCTGCTCATCATGGAGTCAATGAAGATGGAGATCCCAGTTGAGTCCCCCGCTGGCGGTAGGTTGAAAGAGTTCAAGGTCCAAGAAGGGGACAGTGTTGAAGAGGGGGCAATTCTCGCAGTTGTCGAGTGAGTCGAGCGTGCACCTTGATATCCGCCCAATGCAGGCCAGAGATCGAGATTCTGTAGTGGATCGTTTGTCGCGTAAGCCTCTGGAGAATCTTTTACTGATTGACGCGGCCTCCAGAGTAGGAGAAGTGCCTTCAATAGGTGACCCTGCGGTGCAGGTGTTACTAGCTGAGTATGAGGATCGTTTGGTTGGAGTGGCAGCTTTGCAACCAATCGTGACCGTGGAATTTGGAATTTCAGAGGCAGTTCTAGCAGCATTACTCCCCCACCTCGGGGCAGTGTCGTCGGGTTTATTGAAGACACGGCTTGTTATTGCCGATAGCGTGTGGCCTCTGCTGGAGTCGTCTGGTCGGCGAAAGGTTTTGGATCGAATAGAGCAAGGATATGCCGTTAGTGGGCGTGATCTTCGACCCTATGAAGTTCCCGGAGGGGGGCACCTGCGGTCGGCTAGTGCGGAGGATCTTCCAGATTTGGTCGACGCCGCTCGATCTAGTCTCAAAGAAGAGGACCGACGTGACCCTTTTGATGGTAATCCTTATGCGTTTCGTGGATGGGTGGCATCTCGCATGCCCAGGGCTCGGGTTATAGATTTTGAAGGCGAACTTTGTTTCGTGGGCTACGCCGATGTGCAACTCGAGTCTGGGTGGCTCCTTCAGGGGGTGTACACTCCAGGCCCCCGCCGTCGTAGCGGTTTCGCTGCGGCGGGAGTCTCGGACCTTTGCAGGTGCGCGTTTTCTTCGGGTGCTTCACACGTACAGCTGGCAGTTGTTCAAGGAAATAAGCCAGCCGAAGAGCTTTATCGTAAGCTTGGATTTCGAGAAACTGAGCAGTTTCGTACAATTTTGTTTCGCTGAGATTTGCCTCCACAAGCAGTTTGCCCCTCTACTTGCAGCATGTCACCATCTCTGGCGATGACAGGTTCAGAAGAATTGAACAATCGTTCCCTAGAGCAGGTGGCCCCCTCCGACCAGCCAACGTTTAAAGGGTTGCGGGAAGACCCTCTTTCCGCGATGGCTGTGAGGTTCAACTGGTTCTTTCGAGCATTTGCCACTCGCTATTTTAGACACTTCAGTATTTCTCAGGAAGTTGTCAAAAATCTGCGAGCTCTTGAAGCTCGAGGGAGCGTGGTTTATGTCATGCGATATGCGAGTCGTCTTGATTATTTTCTATTCAACTTTCTTTTTCTCCGCGAAGGTCTCAGACTATCGAAATATGCGAACGGCATTCGGTACTACTACTTCCGAACCTTTGTAGATGGGATTAAATGTTGGTTAAAGCAAGGTGATCGGTCGGCTCAAGTAACTTCCTCTCGTCTCCGGGGCCTTATCGAAACGCGACAAAGTCTGTTTTTATTTCTCCGAACTTCTAGCGCGACAAGTCGCCTTCGTAGCAGAAGGAAGACAATCGAAAGAGAGCAAAGACAGCTCGAACTTCTCGCCGAAATAGTTCGAAGCCAGCAACGCGGTATAAACTTAAGTATTGTTCCAATTGCTCTTTTCTGGCGAAAGGGCCCGCAACCTGCACGTCGCTTTGTAAATTTTCACAACTCGACGGTAAATCGCCCATCTGACTTATCAAAAATTTCAGCTTTTTTAATTGCGTACAGAGATATGACAATTAAGATCGGAGACTCGATTGATCTCGAGACTTTTTGCTCAAATCAAGACACGGAAAAGCTATCGGAATTAGTCAGGCGTTTACGTCGACAAGTTATACGTTTTCTAGCTACAGAAGAAAGGGTGGTAGAAGGGCCAAGGCTCATTTCCAGAAAGAAAGTTCAACGTATAGTTCTAAACAATGAGGATGTTAAAGAAGAGATTTTGAAACTTGTCTCGAGAAATGGCGGAAACGAGCAACTTGTTCGTTCACAGGCCGAGAAAATGTTCAGAGAAATTTCGAGCAACATCAACCCTACACTTCTTGCGATTTCCAATACAGCTGTAAGCTGGCTATTTCGTAAACTTTTCGTAGAGATCAATCCGATTGGAATTGATCGCGTAGCAAACTACGCGCGCGAGCAACCAATAGTGTTAGTCCCGAGTCATCGGTCCTATTTCGACTTTTTGATTCTGTCGTGGATTTTCTACCGGAATAATCTCGTACCTCCTCATATAGCTGCTCGCGAAAATATGGGTTTTGGTCCATTCGGCTTTATTTTTCGTCGTCTTGGAGCGTTCTTTCTTAGGAGGTCTTTCGATTCAGATCTTTACAAATCCATATTTCGTTCTTACTTGGGTTACCTGGTTAATGAGGGGTTTACCCAAGAGTTTTTTATTGAGGGGGGTAGGTCTCGTACAGGCAAAAGTCTATCCCCGAAGCTAGGTGTCTTGTCTTGGATTTTAGAGGCCTTTGCAAAAAGTGGAAGAAGAGAACTTCTTTTTGTTCCAGTTGGAATTAGCTATGACAGAATTGTTGAAGAAAAGTCCATGTTAGATGAACTCGAAGGTGGAAGTAAGTCACAAGAAAGTGTTTTTGGCCTTTTACGTGCACGTAGCTTATTGAGATACCGGTTTGGAGACGTCCAGGTGCGTTTCGGCGAACCAATTTCAGCCGCAGATCTCCCGAGAGAAAATTGTATTTTTGATGGATCTGACTTTCTGCGCGAACGCGAAAAAAGGACAGCAGTTGCGGGTTTTGCTAATAGCCTTGTTGAACGAATTAATTGGTCCATGGTTGTTAACGGTACATCTGTGATTTCGTCTGTTCTAATAGGGGGTAATGAAAGAGGACTGTTTCGTGATGAACTTATCGAACGTGGCCGACAGATTGTTACTTTGCTTAGTTTGCAAGATGTACCGATGACTAAAGAACTTACTTTAAGTAATCCAGAATTCTCGGATTCAATAGATTTTTTGCATCGATCAAGTTTGATAGGTAAGTCTAGTGACTTGCGAGGTGAGATTTTTTACTTTGAAGAGAGCAAACGCAAAGTCCTTGGCGTGTATAGGAACGTCCTTACCCATTTTATCGCTGCCTCCAGTTTTTCGGCGCGCAGTATTCTTGGTGGTACTACAACATCAAACCTTCGCGAGAATTTGAGTCTATGGCTCGACGTCTTTTACTTGGAACTTTTTGTACCGAGCAGCACAGTGTTAGCTCTTCATGTGGATGCTTTTTTGGATTACTTTGATCAAGTAGGGGTGATTGAGCAAGAAGACGGTCAACTTAATCCCACTGGAACAGGTCTTGAATATCTGAGGTTTCTCGCCACTCAGACTCGCCATTTATTTGAAGCGTACGGAGCGAGCTTTCGAGCTGTCTTGGAGATGCCAGAAGGAAGGATGTCGCGAGAGGAATTGGAAAAACGTGCTGAAGAGGGCTTCAAGCGATCAGGAATTTTAGGTGAAATAAGATGTAAGGAGGCCTGGAGCTCTGTCACCTTTCAAAACTCGTTAGACTCTTTAGTACGGAGGGGGGTCCTGTTGGTTAGCAGCGAGAAAGACGGCAGAGATATGCTCTACGAGCGGGATGAACGGTATGTAGAATTGTTGGGTTTGGAAAAGCGGCTGGCGGCTGCACTAAGTGACGGTTAGATTCGGCTGTTCATGAAATATGCAACTTCTACAATCGATGACGTGCTTAACGGTTCAGTTTTGGACTTTGAGAAAAGAGGAGGTCTGATCACTGCGATCACTCAAGATGCAGATACCGGAGAGGTACTCATGGTTGCCTATATGAATAGAGATTCTCTGCGTAGGACTTTAGAGACCGGTGAGGCCGTCTATTGGAGCACTTCACGTAAGCGTTTATGGCATAAAGGTGAAGAAAGTGGAAATGTTCAGGTAGTGCGGGAGATTCGCGTGGATTGCGATGGTGATGCGATACTTTTAAGCGTCGATCAACATGGGGGTGCAGCATGCCATACCGGGAAACGGAGTTGCTTTTTTAACAGGTTGGATAAGGATGGCTTTTGCGACGATGGTGTAAATGTTTTTGATCCTAAAGAGGTATACAGTAAATGATTTCGCGGGATATCGGTTATGAATAACAAACGCATCCGGTTAGGACTTCCGAAGGGAAGCCTCCAGGATACAACCGCAAAGCTTTTTCATCTGGCCGGCTATAACATCGAATTTCCATCTCGTTCCTACTATCCCCTCATTGACGATGATGAGATCGAGTGTGTGTTAATCCGCGCACAAGAGATGGCGCGTTATGTTGCTCAAGGTGTGCTTGATTGTGGGATTACAGGACTTGACTGGGTTCGAGAAACAAATGCTGACGTACGAGAGCTTGCTGATTTAAAGGCTCCTTGGCCGAATTATCGTACGGTACGTTGGCTTTTGGCAGTAAAGGACAGTTCTTCCTTCGAAACGGTCGGGGATCTGGAAGGCAAAAGGATTGCAACTGAAGCGGTCGGGCTAACCTGCGCATTTCTGAGAGAGAAGGGTGTGAGTGCCGAGGTGGAATTTTCCTATGGCGCGACGGAGGTCAAGCCACCGCTCTTGGCAGATGCCATTGTGGACGTTTCTGAAACGGGATCAAGTATTCGCGCGAATAATCTTAGGGTTCTAGAAACCGTAATTGAAAGTACACCTCGATTTATTGCTCACGGACCATCGCTAGATAACACATGGAAGGAAGATAAAATTGAGAGGATGCTTCTGCTTTTGCGCGGAGCTATCGCGGCATCTGGGCAAGTGGGTCTGATGATGAATGCGCCCAGGAAAAATCTTGAAGTTCTAATAGCTCTTCTGCCAGCCTTAGGTACACCTACGGTTTCGAGCCTTACTAACCAGGACTGGATAGCCATTAATACCGTGATACCAGAATCGGCCGTTCGAGATCTGTTGCCAAAGTTAGTAGAAAACGGCGCGACTGGAATAGTTGAATACCCGCTAAGCAAGATTATCGCGTAGGCCGGTATGCATTCTCTCCTGATTCGAATTCTCAGGATATTCCCAGACTATTTTGAAATCGCTCGAGAGTGTTTGTCGACCGGATCGAGTCGGCAGTTAGAAGTCGTGCATGCAGTGATATTTAGAAAGGATAAAATTCTGTTTGCTCTTCGTGCGCATTTGAGAGGGTGGGAACTTCCCGGTGGAGGTCTTCTGCCTGGCGAGTCCGAAGAAACTGCCCTGATTCGCGAGGTCAAGGAAGAGACGGGTCTGGAGGTCACGATTGAAAGAAAAGTAGGGTCGTATCGCCGCACCGGTCTTGTACCTCACAAGGCCTCGGTATTTAGGTGCCGAGTAGATTCCGGTTTAATGACGCCAAGTGAAGAAACACCGCATTTGGCTTGGTTTAGGTTACAGGAACTCCCTTCCACACTGTTTCCATGGTTTAGAAGCGAGCTGGTCGATGCGCTAGCCAACTATGAAGAAGAAGTGAACCGTATTGAGTCTCAGGGTCTGAAGGTGGTGATGGCGGCAATTTGGATTGACTTGGCCATGAGGTTTTCAGGTGACAGAGCTGGTGGGGTGGTCCCCGTTGAAGAGTCGATTCTGCACGAGCCCTAATTCGTATAGTTCCCTCGCAGGTTAGGACGTGCGAGTTGTCTCAGTTTCCGATATTTCTAAGACCACTTTGTTCAAGCTCTCTTCCAAGCTGGCGAACCTTCTCGCGAAAATCATCGAGCGGGTCATCAAAAGAGAGAATTATCTCCGTGGTACGAGGAATTTCGTCGCCGTTAAGTAAACCTCGATAACGATTGAGATTAGCGAGGATGGCTTCAGCTACTTTTAGCGCGCGTTTTTCAGTCTTTATGAGAGGCGACTGCAGAGTGTACACATTGTTTCTTCCCCAGAGACTCTCGTCCCTAACGATTCCGATTTCGCGATATACACTGTTGATCGGATCGAAATTGTACTCGACACGAACTTCTTTAAAGATGTCAGAGTTCCCGGTGTAAAACCCTCTTTCTTTTTCGACTTTTCCGAGTTGACGACAGCGGGGACAGTAGAAGGTGTCCCCGTGATTAAGTAGGAAAACTCCCTTCCCGTAATCTTCACAGTCCGTGTTCTCGCAATAGCCCACACCACGTTTCATACTTGCCATTGTTTTCTAGTGCCTTTGAGGGTCAAGCAATCGGACCCGGTTTGGAGGAATGGTATCGCGGGAATATTGTCCCGCTGGGGATCTAATTGGTTCTCCGTGCTCGAGTGGTAACAACTGGATAACCGGATCTTCTTCAGTCCGAAACAGCCTTATTTGAGACGTTATGGATCTTAAGTCTTTGTATTTGTTGATGGAACATGTCACTTTGGGGCCTCCGGCTCGTGCACGATGGCCCTCCAAAGGGAGGGGGGGTTGTTTAAACTAGCTCTACTTTGAGGTGCTACTGCGATTTTATAGTCATGAAGGCTTCGGGTTGTCAACCGCGATCTCACTTTTGGTCTGGTTGACGCCGAGGCGGCGGTTCAAATCAGCAACCCTCTTGTTTAGTGACCAGGAATATAAGCTGAGTGAGCCCAAAACCAACACATATGTGGCAATTACGTAGATCACGATCGTTTTCTGGCCTCTAGCCGAGCATGAGCGACTCTTAGCGAGACTCTCTTCGCCCAGAGGTAGAAAAAGACAGAAAAAGCTGTGGCTACCCCTAGAAGAAATGGGAGGGTCATTCCCGAGCCCAAGCTATCTCCTTTAAGGTTCTCTGGATGCATTGTTCGCCCCCCCGCGAGGTCTATCGCAAAGTAATTGATGGGAATCACGAACAATCCCGCTATTCCGTAAACCGCCGAAAAACGTGCGGCACGCTCGCTATCTCCCGTAAACTCTCGGAGAAGCAGGTAGGCCACGTAAATTAGGAAAAGCAGCAATGTTAACGTGAGCCTCAGGTCCCAAGACCACCAATGTCCCCAGGTAGCCTTCGCCCATATTGGGCCGCTCACTATGACGAGTCCGCAAAACAAAACTCCCACTTCGGCTGCGGCAGCTGCCAGGTGATCGTGGTGTCTTTTGTTCGTAGCGAGATAAAAGGCTCCAAAGATCGCCGTCAAAAGAAAGCCTAGATAGGCGGCGAATGCGCAGGGAACATGTACGTAAAGGATTTTTTGGGCAACTCCTTGAATCGCGTCTACCGGCGCTTGATATACGGAGAAGAGGTAGGCCGGGACGAGTAGTGCTGACAGCCAGCCAGTTGTACGTAACCAAATCATGTCAGAAATTTACCTTTTCGTCGGTTGGTCGTCATATAAGGTTACTTTATTCCTCTAGGACAAACTCGAAGGTTAGAAAAGATAGGACGAGGTAGACAGCATCGCTAACGACTAGAAGTCGAAGAGACTTCTCGGAAGTTTCTTGTTCAATTAGCAGACTCGTCGTAGCACCCACGGCGCCAAGCAGTACCGGAACAAGTAGAGGCAGCAGAAGGATGGGAAGTAAGATTTCTTGGTGACTAGTTCGTACTGTCATTCCTGAAAATAGAGTGCCGAGAGTTGCAATTCCGATTGATGCAAGTGCACATGTTCCTAAATACGGCCAAATGATGTTGAGAAGAGAGAGTCCAAAGCCCATCGAGAAGCATGTTGAGATCAGAACAGCATTCGAAAAGAGAAGAATCGCTGTTGAGGATGCTTTTCCTAAAAAAATGAAACCTCGATCGGTAGGAGCTAAGGCCAGGCCCGAGATTGCATCATTTTCCATTTCGAGGGCGAAAGATCGATTCAATCCGATCATCGATGCAAATAAGATAGCCATCCACAGGAGTCCAGGGATGAAGTGAGTTTTCTGTTCCGAGACTGTTACTCCAACCGCGAAGTAAAATATTACAACTACGAGGACTCCGAAAATCAACATTGATGCGAAGCGTGCGCGGGTCCGCCACTCAATCATCAAGTCCTTACAAAGGATGATTAGAAAAGTATTCATTCCGTTTTCTCAAGAGAGTTCTGTGCGTGGCGATACGCTTCGGACCAGTCGCCTTTAGTGGGAGCGCCCAGTACAGTATGGTTTCCTTTAGATAAGAAAAGAGCGTTATTTGTCAATCGGGCAGCTCCCGACAAGTCATGGCTAACGAGTACAAGTGCGCGGTCAGGGTGGGAATGTGAAATTTGGCTTAGTAGTTTTTCTAGGATTTCTCCTGATCGGTAGTCTAGTCCTGCGAAGGGTTCGTCGAGAAGAAGGACCTTTGGCTCGTGCAATAAAGCTCTAGCAATTGCGACACGTCTTAATACGCCGCTCGATAAGGTTCCTACTCGTTCATTTTTAAATTCCAATAATCCGAGTTCATTCAAAAGGAAAGTGCCACGTTCTTTTGGATGAGGAATACCGTACAGCCTCCCGGAGAATTCGATATTTTCAAGAGGGCTAAGTGCGGGATAGAGCATACTTGAGTGCCCGAGGTAGCCAACAATTCCCCGAAGATCTTTACGTAGGCGGCTTGGTCCTGTATTAGCTGTTTCAATGTACCCTGTAGAAGGGCGCGAAAGACCAGAAAGTAACCTCAGGAGAGTAGATTTCCCGGCACTATTCGGTCCTAGAACGGCGAGTCTGTCGCCACATGAAATTTTTAAACTCATAGGTAGTAGTGCAGTTCGCTCCCCGAAGTTTTTTGAAATACCGACACTATCTATCAGCACGTTTGTCATGTAGTTAGCCGGGCTCCGCACTGGGGACAAAAAAGTGATTCCTGGGGGGGTACCTTACCGCAGCTCGCGCATGTCTCCGGAGATTTTTCTATCCCTATCTTGGACGTCTCTTCGTAAGTTTGAGATGTTCTGTACCTAAGTGAGTCTCTCAGTTGACGGTGATCTTCAGCTGAAATTTTTCCTGTCTCAAAATCATGTTCGAGATCTCTTAGTGAAGCTAGTAGCGCGATCTGTTCTCGTTCCAAGGGGCTCTCACTTAAAACGTCAAAAGTTGATTTCCCGCCTAACAAAGGAGAACTTATTAAAAATACTATGCCTAACGTTCCGGCTAGAAGACAGGAGAGGAATAAAATTTTTGGCATATTTTCTGAAATTTTCAATAAATCGATATTAAGCTCCAAAATCTGCCCACTCCCAATAGAAAAACTTTCCAGACTTATGTAGTTACGATCTGCGGTCTTTACTGGGCGTTTGCGATGGAGTTGTGGTGAGTAGGCATGGGTCTGACCGTCATCGACGACGAATACCTCTAACGTCTCAATAGCAGAGGGTACATTACGTAAAATGCGGGTCGAACTGTCTTTTGTGGGTATTTCGTATTGAATGTTCAGGTTAGTCTCGCCGGGGTGAAGTGGGCCGTCGAGGGCCAAGCTTCCATCTTTATCAACCCGCATTTCAGTAGAAGGACCGTCGCTTAAGAATCGGATATTTTTTGCACCATCGGGGAGGTCGACTTTGATCAAGGGGCTCCCTGATGGCTGGTAAACAGACTCTGCTCCAGTTACGTGGATTTTGTATTCTTCGTTCAACCGTATAATTACGGGATCGCGCTCTATTATCCATCTTCCCGTTTTAATGCTGGCTCTGTCTGGTTCTGGCTCGGCATCCGGTAGTACGAAGCTTACTTGAATGGGACTGTCATTCTCGGAGTTAAATTGGTAACTCTGATAATCTCGCTCGTCAATTTCAACTACGGAGGAGGGGCTTTTCGATGTTTTCAGCGAAGGTCCCTGATTGGGATTTAGGAGAGTTATAGTTTTCGCATTCTTCAGTAGCGGAAGATTCAAACTTATTTCGTGATCCTTTGCGTTAACCATAAAGCCAAACCTGAAGATCTGTTTTCCGGGATAAATGGGCCCGTAATAATTCAGATTTTCGGTTTCTCGTATCACGCCTTCTGGATCTACTCCGAACGGGAAGGCGATGTTCTCTGCATTGTTAGCGAGTGGTACCTTGAAAAGAGGAGGCTCCAGTGCACGTATATCTTCTGTAACGAAAAAAGTTTCAGTAAGGGGATTAGTAAGGTGAATCTCTTCGTTCACGATTAACCTTCTCCCTTGCCAGTCAAATCGAAAGACAACTTCATCGATCTTTAGACCGGAAGGGTCTGGACGAGCATCGGAGACAACTATTTCTACAAAAGCTTTTTTCTCTCCAGAGTTGAATGAAACTTGAGCTCCAGGGAAAGGTATTCCCTTATATCGCGCTCCGAGCAAATAGCTAACTTCCGGAGAGTTTGAGGTGCTTTTAAAGAGAAATCGGCCCTCGTTATCGGTAGTAGCTTCCGAGAGAACGGGTTGGTCTGAGGAAGAGAAGGTGTAGAGTACGACTTTAACACCTTCGACAGGTTCCCGAGTACTAGCGTGGATTGTCCGTCCTGAAATCTCGGGATTTTCGACTGAAGTCGGAGGTTCTAGGGCCTTTGAGGAGGTCGAACTGAGAAAACCTAACATAAAAATACACAAAATACGTGCAGTCATTGCTCTACAGTAATGCCTTCTCGGGAGGGATGAGGCCATAGGATTGTAAGTGCACCAAGAACAAAGATAATCCCTCCAAGCCAGATCCAATTCACTAGAGGGTTAAGATAGACTTTCAGGGTAGCTGATCCATTACTTTCTATGCTGGTCAGTATGACGTAAAGATCTTCGGCCATTGTCGAGTAAACCGATGGAATCGACGCCGGTTGCTGCTCCAGCCAGTACATTCGTTTCTCGGGAGCCATTATCGCGCGAGGTATTCCTTCTTCATACAACGCGAGGCGAGCAACGGCGCCACCGTAATGTTGCTCAGGAATTGGTCGGGCAGTTAGATATTTCAATTCATAATCCGCAATTTTAATCGTTTGCCCGGGCTTCACGTTCTCTAACGTTTCTTGATTGAAGGCCGACCCCGAAAATCCAATTAACATGGATACGATGCCAAGGTGAACTATGTATCCTCCATACCGTCGCTGGTTTTTTCTGAAAAGCACCCTTAAAGCAGTAGTCAGAGTCTCCCCATTTTTCATGCGACCTGAGGTTGCGCGAAAATATTCTTGAAATATTGCTGCCACTACAAAGGTCGCAAGGCTCCAGGTCGTAATAGGATAGAATGATTCGCGAAGCCCAAGGGTGAAAGTAAGAAAGGTCAGCGTAACGATTCCTGCACCAAAGGGGAAAAGCAGCTGTTTCCGAAGGTTTGGCCAGGAGGCTCGTCGCCAAGCCACGAGTGGGCCAACTCCAGTTAGAAAAAGAAGACCCAGGGCGAGAGGGGTAACTAAGCTGTTGAAAAATCGTGGCCCAAGAAGAATTTCGCGACCGGTAAGCCAGTCAGTAATTTTGGGGAAAAGAGTGCCCCAAAATACAACCAAGAGGATTCCCATAAAGAGCCAATTGTTAAGCAAGAAGCCCGATTCGCGCGAAACTACTGATTCCAGCCTTTGTGTGCTTCTTAGGTGGGAGCTTCTGCGCAATAAGTAACCAAAAAATGCAAAGACGGTGAGCATCACGTAGCCCAGAAAGAGAATGCCAAAAATTTCTGTTTGTGCGAACGCATGTACGGATTGAACTAATCCGCTGCGAGTTAACATGGTTCCAAAAAGGCATAAGCTGTAGGTAAGGCCCACAAGAGCAAGGTTCCAAATCTTGAGCATATCCCGCTTTTCTTGAATCATGACCGAGTGCAAATAAGCTGTACCTGCTAACCAGGGCATCAAGGATGCATTTTCGACGGGGTCCCACGCCCAGTATCCTCCCCACCCCAGAACTTCGTAAGCCCATCGCCCTCCTAGGAGGATACCAATGGAAAGGAAAGTCCATGACCACAGGGTCCAACGTCGAGTAGTTCGAAGCCATGCCGTACCTAGGTCATTAGTTATTAAGGCGGCCAGCCCATACGAAAAAGGAACAACAAAGCCGACTAGGCCGATGTACAACATAACCGGGTGAATGATCATTACGGGATGTTGGAGTAGCGGGTTCAATCCGGCACCGTCTGACAGTAGTTCTCCGATGGGAACTCGGTCGAACGGATTGGAAATAAAGTTCAGAAGAACGAGAAAAAAAGCTGCGTTAATAAGGATTATAGATGTTACCCAGGGCAAGAGAGAAGCGTGTGCCTTTCTGCAAATTCGAACTGACAACGCTCCGTAGCTGATAAGAATGAAAAGCCAAAGAAGGAGTGATCCCGATTGTCCTCCCCAGAGAGCAGCGACCCGGTAGGGAAGTGGCATGCTCCTTGCGGAATGAGCTGCGACGTAGGCAAATCTGAAATCTGATTCTATGAATGCTACGAACAAAGAGATTATAGAGAAAAAAGTGAGTCCAAATACACATAAAAGTGCGCGTTCCGATACCTTGGAAAAGTCCTGGCGCCGTCGAACCCCCGAATAAATCCCTGCGCCAATCCCGATGATCGACACAACCAATGCTAAGCGAAGGCCGTAAAATCCAAGTTCAGTAATCAAAGAAGTCTCGTTTGCAGTGCTTTCTGAAATTTAAAAGGGTTGGTTCAGAGAGCTTTGGTTAGAGAGTTATTTTCATTTTCACCCACGCCTTCGAACTTCGAAGGGCACTTAGCAAGGACATTCCTGGCGATGAAGATGCCTTCTCTATTGAGTACCCCTTCCACTACTACCTCCGCGCCGTCTTTGAAAAGGTCAGGTGTTTCGAGACTGGCATAGAGCACGTCCAGAACCTCTCCAGCCGCGATATCAGGTTGGACAGGGTCGTTTTGCACCTGGAAAAGCACCTGCTTATCAGAGACCAATCGCCGAATAGATCCTTTCGCTACGTACCCGTGTACGCGTGCGGATTCTCCAGGTTTTCCTTCCGAGGAGAATTCTTGCAGGTTCTGGTAGTACACGAAGGATCCTTCACGAATCTCTCCTGCTCCGTACCATACGAGTAGGGCAGCTACTAAGCCTGCTCCAATGCTGATTCTTATCCCGTTTGACAAGACGATCTCCCTGGCTTCCAAGCTATCCGGCTCAGGCGCTGCCGTCAAACGACTATGTTTCGAAAGAGTTCTCTTATCGACTCGTTACGTTTGGAATGGTTGTTGACATGTGTGGGTCGCGCGCTACCCAGCCAAGGTGACCTACTTTTCCGATAGAACCGACGTGATGGCTCCGTTCCTTGCAATGGAGGTGTTTGAGCGAGCAGTTGCTCTTGAGGCAGAGGGGAGATCGATTCTCCATTTTGAAGTCGGAGAACCTGACTTTGCGGCGCCTAGCGGTGCAATAACTGCTACCTGTGAGGCATTGGGAAGCAACCGGACTCGGTACACGGATAGCAGAGGGCTTCTTGAGCTACGGGAAGCCATCGCCGAGGAAAAGGAATTCCGAACAGGAATTCAGGTTGATCCTGATCAAGTCATTGTGACCCCTGGGACATCACCCGCAATGCTTCTCGTCTTTTCTTTGCTCGTTTCCCCAGGTGACGAGGTTTTGATTCCGGCCCCCTATTATCCCTGTTACCCGAACTTTGTTAGGTTTTTTGGGGGGGTTCCTGTCTATGTGCCTTGCGATCCTGAAAAGGGATTTCGGATAGAAGCAAGCAGGGTAAAATCGCTCATGACTGGTAGGACAAAAGCTTTGATTCTTTCCTCACCTGCAAATCCGACGGGGGCAGTTCAGGAGCCGAGTGTTTATGAGGAATTGTCGAACTTGGGTTTACCAATCGTTTCTGATGAAATTTACGATGGATTATTATATGACGAGGCGCCTTCGTGTACCGCGTTAGGCTTAGATTCTCCAAGTTTTGTGTTAGATGGTTTTTCCAAACGATACGCAATGACAGGCTTTCGACTGGGGTATGTGATTGCACCTCAAGAAGCAGTAAGGAAGCTCCATGTCCTAGCTCAAAATACCTTGATTTCAGTAAGTGATTTCGTCCAACGTGCTGGAATTGCTGCGCTTCGTGAAGGGCTTTCAACTTTGGGGGAAATGAAAGATGCGTACGATGCCCGAAGGATACGCATGGTAGATGGACTTCGAAGAATAGGTTTTTCTATTCCAGTATTGCCTCGCGGAGCTTTCTATATTTTAGCTGGTGCCAAAAAATTTGGAGAAAGCTCCCGTAACTTGGCCTTTTCTCTCCTTGATCGGACAGGAGTAGCCGTGACGCCTGGGGTTGATTTTGGAGATGAAGCTGAGGGTTTCTTGAGGTTTTGTTACGCGGTTTCTGATGAAACTATTGATGAGGGTCTTATTCGCTTGCAAAAGGTGTTGGGATGAAGGTTTTGCGAGCAGAGGTGGGGCCGGTTGTAGCGGACTCCAAAAATTTACCCTGGCCTCAGGCTCCTGAGGTCGCTTTTGTCGGTAGATCTAATGTGGGCAAGTCCTCGCTCTTAAACCGTCTTGTAGGTCGAAAGAAGCTGGCATATACGAGTTCAGCACCGGGCAAGACTCGGCTCATCCATTTCTATAGTGTGGATAGAAGTACGGGCCGGATCTGGTTTGTAGACCTTCCAGGGTACGGCTATGCGAAAGTTTCTAAAAGGGAGAGTAAAAGCTGGAGACCGTTAGTAGAGGGCTATTTAGATTCCGAAAGGCCCCTTGCTGTAGCCATTCTACTGCAAGACATTCGTAGGAACCCTGGAGAAGATGAGCAGAGACTTTTGGACTGGTTAACCGTTCGCGGAATTTCTGTTCTCGTAGTAGTAACTAAGGCTGATAAAATAAAACCTGGACGGAGAAAACAGGCACTGCGTGGTATTTGCAGCAAGCTAGCGTTAGAACAGACTCAACTTGTAGTTACTTCCAGTCAAACGGGCGAGGGTACTGAGAAATTGTGGCAGGGGATTAATTCTGGTTTAGAGCAAATGAGGACATTGGCTTAACGAAAGAGGTCCTCACTGGGATTACGGATTAGATCTGCTACGCAACCCTCCCCAGTAACGGGTACTCCAGTCACCCAAACCGCTGGTATGCCCGAGTCCTTTTGCATAAGCATTCCTGCCGCCGCAGCGAGCTGGTCGACCGTTGCTGCAGTTGTTACGACTAATTCGCGACCGGCCAAATCTGTCTGACCCCTAAAATCGTCGATAGGTGCGATCCCAGATGAACCTATTGCGACGTCTACAAGCCCTTCTCTCCAAGGCCTCCCGAATGTGTCCGTTATCACTACCGCGAGACGCTGCCCTCCTAACTCTTCTAATCCCTTTCTCAGTTGCTTTGCGGACTCGTCTGGGTTTAACGGAAGCAACACGGCTATGTCCTCTCCAGGCGCGTTGCTCAGATCCACACCAGCGTTAGCGCAAACAAATCCATGGCGAGTTTCAGTTATGAGCACTTTGTTGCCATGGCGTACAATTGCCTCGCTCTCCTGAAGGACGACTTCCATGTGTCGAGGATCTTTTTCGTCCTCGCGAGCAATTTTCCGAGCCTTTTCGCCTGGCGTTACTTCCGACATTGAGACGAGTCGATCCTCGGCCTTTGATATCACTTTTTGAGCGACAACGAGGACCCCGTCTTTTAATTCTAGGCCGATCTTCTGGGCACATTTGTTTATTACAAGTGCCAAGTCATCCTGTGGAGTAATTAATGGAATTCCAGGAATAGGGAACAGTGATATAGACGGAGTTACTTTCATGTTTTCCTTTCCAGGTCCAACCCGTTGAGAACTTGCTTTGTGTACTTGGCTCCGGGGTTCTCGAGAAGAGCAGCGACATCGGTTACTCGATCCAAGTCAACTATCATGGATGGCAAGTTTAGTTCTGTATAGGGTATACCAGCTTTTTTGACTAAATCTCGATGTGTACTAGCGCTGTTTTTACCGAATCGATTTGGTAAGGCGTCTGCAGGAGCCCGTAGTAATGCCGAGGAACCTCCGTCTCCCGAAGGTGCCAAAACAACCCCTTTTCCTCCCTGCTCATCCAATGATCTGAAGAGTTTTGAGACTTCTTTAGGTAGTGCCCCCGCGACGTCGCCTAAAGTTATTAGAACTCTTGAGGCTCCGAGAGCACAGATTCTTCGAGTGGCGACATCGAGGGAGGGGTTTAAACCGGGTGTCTCTATTAGCATTGCTTCCGCCCCACGACCAATTGCAATGTTCGCCAATGTTTTGTCTGGCGTTACCACAAAAACTGTATCAACCTCGGGAACATTTTTCATACATTCAACGAGGTCTTTAAGCATTGCGACGGTGATCAGCTCAACCGCGCGTCGAGGCAAGTCAACTGCAAGACGGGACTTGGTGCTTTGCAGTTCTTTTATGGGAAGAAGGACTGGGGTCATACAATTCTTTATCTTTTTACTACGCGCATCAGCTGAGATTTTCGGCCAAACGTACAGCCGCTAAGGCAACAGCTTCCGATTTCGCTTGGTCCACCATCAACGTATCTAACACCGAAGTTTGGTATCCGAGCTTTTTTATTGCATCCAATTGTTCCACATCCTGCTCATCAAATATCATGCCTTTGCAGAAGTCCGAATACAAGCTCGCTATCCCGCGCGCGGACACTTCCACTCCGATAGCCTTGAGCAAACGATCCGCTGGGCCCTTAATTGGAGATCCTCCTACGATGGGGGAGACCGCAACCACAGAAGCTTGAGTCCGATGAAGTGCCTCTTTCACGCCCGATAAAGCTAGAATTGGCCCGATAGAGACAACTGGATTACTCGGGCAGATGAAGATAACGTCGGCGTGCAAAATCGACGGAATAACCTGGGGACCGGGCCGTTGAGTTTTAGCCGCGGATAAGTCTATTTCAGAGACATTGTCGGGAGCCCCATCTCGGATGAGGTATTCCTCAAAATGCATTCGCCGTCCATCGTTCAACCTTATAAAGGTCGGGCATGGCCCGTCAGACATCGGCAAAATTAACGAACCAATTTCGAAGTACCTCCCAAGTTCCCGGGTAACATCCGTTAGTGACGCACCTTCCTTCAGCTTGAGGGTACGGTGCAAACACGTAGAAAAATCGAGGTCGCCAAGGCGAAACCAAGTATCGTGTCCGAACTGACTCAGAGTGTCGATAATAGAGAAGTGGTCTCCCTCTAAACCGAATCCTG
>Ga0310344_10001459_pt1 | contig 18098 bp, 13 predicted proteins | sample HC15DNA20200_MG_FD_203801 | JGI IMG/M metagenome (GOLD analysis project Ga0310344, IMG submission 203801) | Marine microbial communities from station ALOHA, North Pacific Subtropical Gyre - HC15-DNA-20-200_MG | ecosystem: Environmental > Aquatic > Marine > Oceanic | place: Pacific Ocean: North... | reverse complement strand
CCATTCTTTCATCATGTTCATCCGCAAACCTCTTCACCGCATTGAATATCGATTCGGGATCCAGATGAGCTTCCTTAATCACCTCTTCTTCCGAGCCACCGGTAAGCCATTCATCATGCCAGTCAGAAACAAGAGAATACTCATCAGTGAGTGGTCCTGTGTTGGCTACCGGCCACATGCGTTTAGTCCCGGTAGTGACAATCATTAAATCAAATTTAGCCGCATCAGGAAGTACGCTCTGAATATATTCAGAAGACTGGCGTCTAAAAAGCTCTTCAGAGATTGCTGAAATTATCCTTACATTTAAACCGGCTTCATCAATTCTTTGAATCTGAGAAACAAGGTTGTTGGTGGAAGAGGAACCCTGCACCACTACATAACCTTGCTTTGGCTTATTAGGATCGAAGTCCCTCAACAGATAAAAACCCTTTCTGGCAGCAAGTAAATCAGTATCTGCAAATTTAGACCGGTCTGCCACTGCAAAGTCAGGGCGGGCAACCTCAAGTACAATAACCCCCACTTTCGGATCCCGTGCGGCTATGGTAGCTGCTTCAAGATATCCTGGGGCAACATCGTTGTAGTCCCAGAAACTAAGATTGATAATCTGGTCCCTTGGGAACAACTTCCACACCTGAGGAGAAAATATTCCAAAATGGGTTCGCGCATCAGCCGCGGTCTCTGGGCCAGAATGTCCTGCGAGCACGTTAAGCACCCCTAATCTGAAAGGACTGTCTTGATTCTGTTGGCTCCAGATTCTTACCGGTAGGTACATCAAGGGAGTGAAGGCCCCATAGGTTCCACTTAAGGCCCAAACTCCAGAATGCATCTTAGGATCGAGAGAGGCACTCTGACTCACCAATCCAATCGCGGTGGAAACATTCCCTGCCTCTTGTATTGCTGCCCTTAAACGATTGCCTGCTGGATTCTTAACAGGGTCAAAATCTCCCCAAATTGATCCTTTTTCAACATTAATAGAATCTGCCAGATCAGCAGCCAATACTACTAATCGATTATCCGTGACATAGTTAACCCATTTGGCGATTTCTGAAATAGCACGACGACTTCCTCTCTTCACTCCTGGTTTCTCAAACAGCGTAATAGAAATATCCTTCTCTTCATTAGTATCTGGATGAATCGCCGTAACTGTGATTGGGTCCGTTGGTACGTTAGCAGGACTCAATCGCTCATCCAGAAAAGGATCATTTGAATTGTCTATACGGAGAGGTACATTGTCGTCAACAGAATCTCCTATCTCAACCAATCGATTAGACAGCCATTCACCCAGTCCATCTTTCTCCAAAACAGACATTACTACGTCAATATTGGCCTTGTATTGCAAAATGCGCTCTTTTTCACTGGAAGGTTCTCCGTCTGACAAACCTTCAAATTTAACTCCGAACCTATCTTCGAATGTTTTAGCTAAAGCTACGAAGTAGTCTGAATTCATGGCAAAAGTGTATGGGTGGCTCTGGTAACTGATGATCTGTTCACCATAGCCAGGTATCTGACCCTCAATGGCACCAGGCCACCAACCTTTGGTTGTTCGACCTACCACGATCATTGGACGACGATCATTTGGATCCCAATCTTCCATGGCCTTCATTACAGCAACGACCTGATCAAAGTCGTTAGCATCCTCTAGGGAGAAAACATTCCACCCATATGAACTCCACTGGTCAGCTATTCTGTAGGAATCGATCTCCGGAGGTACGACTCCTCCTATCAGCTCAGCGTCGATACCGGCGTTGTTGTAAGACAACAATATCCTGAGTCTCTTACCTACCTGTTGGGCTACAGCTTGGGTTTTCATCTCTTGAGAGTGACCTGATGTCATTGCGAACTCACCCTCAACACCAATGATTTTGGGAGATAGGTCAGCGCCGGCTATATCCCAAAAAGCAGCTTTACCTGCGGCGGTTGCTATACCTATTCCTGAGGGGCCCCCATTAACATCGTTGGTCAAGTCAGTACTTTCCGAATGACCTGATAATGCCTTTATTCCTCGAAGCTTGGCCTGCTCCATCAGAGGGTGGTCAGCCAGGCCAACATCATTGAGCAAGTTTTTAAGGCCTTCTTGTCCTCTTCGAAATCCAAGACAGTCGATTGACATAAAACTGCTTGTAGGATCCGAATAATATTTTGAATCTCCTGTCAGTTGGTGGGACCTATATAAGGACTCACCCAGAATCATCCAAAGAGCATAAGTCACCGGAGCATTATGGCCTCCAGCCAACAGAAATTTGTCAGAAAAGGGATGTTTGGGGCGTCGGTAATCGTACTTTAGTCCACCAAGTTCAGGGCCTACTAAATGGGTAGCGACGGTGTAGGGAGTATAAGCCAAGGGACCCCCAAAATGACCAGTTTGGCAATAATTGCCCATCAAAACAAGGGTCATAGCCGTCATGTATGCTACGTCGTCCATTCTATCCCGGTCATAGTCGGGAAGAGCGATCTCAGTGTGAACTAAATCTGATGATAGTGTTAAGTTGCTTATTGTTGCCATAGCGTTGCACAGAACCTCAGGACAATGTGTTTATGTGATCTAACATCCAAGCAAGTAGTCGATATCGCTTTCAGATTCAAACTTCGCTACCAGGCTTGAGAATTTGAGTCACACTTTTCCTTGGATCATGTTATTGGAGCCTACTTGCACAGTCAACAACATTCTAAGGGAATCTCGTTGCTTTCTTTACGAAAAGGGATGTCTCATATGCCATTCCGTAGAGCTCTCGTAGCTATATGCTATTTTGCATATAAGCTCCTCAGAAAGGGGCTTACCTACAAGTTGAAGACTGGCTGGCATACCACGGGACCCAAAACCACACGGGAGAGAAATGGTTGGATACCCATTATAGTCAAACGGAACAGTAAAACGCTGGAAACTCGTGCCCCTCATACTATCCATCGGGCCATAGTGGACGCTATCGTCTACTTCGTGAGGAAAATTTATGGTGGAGGGACATATCATGGCATCAATTTCACTGAAAGCTTCGGAAATTAGAGTGTTGCATTTTATTCGATCATTGTTCGCCGCAATGTAATCCACTGCGCTTACCTCAGCCCCGTTTTCAAGCCATCCCTTAAACCATAGACCGTAATCCTCGGACCTTGAAGGATAATGCGCCGAGTGCGCGTCAAATGCCTCAGCCGAGCAGAGAACTTTCCATGCTCCTAAATAATCTTCTACAGTTGGCATCTCCATATCTACAATCACCGCCCCTCTGTCCTTGAAAACTTCTAAAGTGTCTAAGACAAGGTTCGCAATTTCCGAATCCACATCGTCATAGGAGTAAGCAGGGTCATACCCAATCCTGACTCCATCCAAATCCGTATTCTTGATCTCATCAACTGATACTGGCTGACTCGCACGGGTCGTTGCATCATTCTCGTCCAGACCACTTATTGCATTCAATATAATTGCCGCATCAACAACATTTCTGGTCATAGGTCCGACATGATCCAGGGACTGAGCAAGGTCAAGGACTCCATACCTACTAACTCTCCCATATGTCGGTTTTATCCCAACAATTCCGCAGGCAGCGCTTGGAAAACGAATTGATCCTCCAGTGTCACTTCCTAACGAACCAGTACATAATCCTGCCGCCGTTGCGGAACCAGACCCACTGGAGGACGAACCAGCCCATTTGGAAAAATTCCAGGGATTTTTTGGAGCCTGTCTCCTAGGGTTATATCCACCCATTGCTCCCTCAGTAAGATTTAGTTTCCCTAGTAATACGGCACCTGCAGACTTTAATTTAGACACAACTGTAGAATCAAAGTCGGGAACAAAATCCTCAAGAACAGCAGTTCCCCCCATCGTTTTGGTACCTTTTGTGTAACAGAGGTCTTTAACAGCTATAGGAATACCATGCAGTGCTCCCAAATCTTTACCGTCTTTAAGCATTCGAGTAGCCGCTTCTGCCTCTTCAAGTGCTTGATCCCTCATGACAGTTGCGTAACTTAGTAATTCTCCATCGATTTGTTCGATGCGAGACAACAAACTCTCAGTAACATCTATCGGGGTAATATCTGAAGTTCTATAGGCTTGTCCTATTTCCTCAGCCGATTGATAATGAAATGTCATGTTCTAACCGCAATACCGGCAGCGGGTATTATCACCACTAAAAATAAGTTCGGTGTCCGACTCCTCTAAAGCGTAGTCTAAGAGAATCCTCATGGCTTTTGACTCATCGGGAAGACCGAATTGCTCCACTTGTTCATTTATCCAATCTGCTTGATCGCTTTCAATCTCAAAACTAACTGTGATTTTTCCTTCTGACATCATTAAACTCCTCATTTCTCTTGGTCATCAATATACTGCCCAAGATCTATCTTGACTCCGACGTCCCCATCATAATGGAACCGCATACATAAAACTACGAAATGTGGTTAAGATCCAGGAAATGGATATAATCTCAGTGTTGGCATGCAAAAGAAGCTTTTAAAAAGGGGTCACTAATGACGGAAAAAGAGCACGATTGGGAATTTGGAGTAAGAGACGACGGCCATACAATAGCTAGCGAAGCAGACCTGACTCCAGTGGTGTTAGGGGAAGGGGATTTCCGGTACGAAGTTTCCGGCCATGACTGGGGAAATTTGCCTGATGGTTGGACCTACAAAGAGGCAACTGCTGTGGATGTCGACTCTAACGATAGAGTCTATGTTTTTAACCGTGGAACCACCCCTATGATCGTATTTGATTCCAACGGAGATATTGTTGACACATGGGGAGAAGGAGTCTTTGCAAACCCTCATGGCGTAACAATTGGCCCTGACGATGAAGTTTACTGCGTGGATAATGGCGACCACACAGTTCGTAAATTTACTTCAGACGGTAAATTACTAATGACAATTGGAAATCCCGGAGAACCATCCGCTCCAATGAGCGGCATCCCATTCAATAGACCAACCCATGTGGCAATTGAGCCTGACACAGGAAATTTCTACGTGGCCGACGGCTATACAAATGCAAGTGTCCATAAATACTCTCCTGACGGCAAATTGCTACTTTCATGGGGAGAATCAGGAACAAACCCTGGACAATTCAACATCGTACATGGGGTTAATGTTGATTCAAACGGCTGGGTATACATTGCAGACAGGGAGAACCACCGAATCCAGGTTTTTGATAGTAACGGGAATTTCGAAACTCAGTGGGTTAATCTCTCACGCTCGGCTATTACAACCATCAATTCGGTTTCTGGACAAGAGTTGATGTACATCGGGGAATATTTTGCAGGAATAGCATCCAACGATATGGGTACTGATCTTGGCCCGAGAATATCTGTCGTAAATCTCAAAGGCGAAGTCCTTGCTCGCATAGGGCGCCAAAGCTACGGAGAGCAAAGTGGCAGGTTTTTCTCACCCCATGGAATCGCTGTTGATTCTAAGGGAGACATATACGTCGCAGAGGTCTCCTGGAGTGACTACGGCAGCAAAATGGAACCCCCACGTGAGTTACGGTCCATGCAAAAATTAGTGAAAGTCTCATAGATTAAGTTTGAGAGGATTCAAGGGATTTTTTTCCTGCTTCTAAAGTTTCTATAATTTTATCTACGTCGAAGACACATCCCCCCCATGTGCCTCCAGACGCATCCTGTAGCGCCGCCCACAAGCGAGAGTCATCTGGGATTCGCTCATGTGGTTTCAGGTCGTCTGGAGCTTGGCGGCGATTAAGTTCATCTTGACCCCAGAGTGCTCCTCGATTCTCCCCATTCTTTCCTACAAGATCTATCGTTCCTTCAAGATTTGTTCGATCAATAACGATATTCAACATATCACCATCCTCTATCTTCCCGATGGGGCCGCCCGCTAAAGCTTCGGGTCCCACATGACCGATACAGGCTCCTGTAGATACACCGGAAAAACGCGCATCTGTAATGAGAGCCACCTCTTTTCCATAGGAGAGATGCTTCAAGGCAGCAGTTATCTGATAAACCTCCTCCATACCGGTCCCGAGTGGTCCACCACATTTAAGAACCATTATTTCCCCTGATTTTATTCTGGCTGTTTCATCGCTACTCTTGATCGCTCTAATAGCTTCGTTTTCAGTTGTAAAGACCCTCGCAGGGCCTAGATTTCTATATACGCCATCATCATCAACAACTGATGGATCAATAGCTGTACTCTTTATTACCGACCCTTCAGGAGCAAGATTACCCATTGGGAACGTCACTGTACTGGTCAATCCACTCTTCTTTGCTTCCGAAGGTGACATAATAACTTTCCCAGGATCAACCCCATTCTTCTGTCTTAACTGTTCTCTCACCTCATACCTGCGTTGTGAATTCTCCCACCAGTCGAGATTGTCGCCCAGAGATTGACCACTAACCGTAATGACAGACAGATCCAACAGGCCAAGTTCCCTTAAGTGAAGCATGACTTCAGGGACTCCGCCCGCAGCATAAAGCTCAGATGTTGGGTAACCGGCTGGTCCGTTGGGGAGTACATCTACAATCCGGGGAGTCTCCTTGTTGATTTCGTTCCAGTCACTGACCTCCATTCTCTTTCGGCCAGCGGCATGGGCTATTGCAGGCAAATGTAACAATAGGTTTGTTGAGCCACCACATGCCGCATGTACAAACATGGCATTTCTTAACGCGGCGTCTGTAATTATGTCGGCTGATAGTATTCCATTTTGTTCACAATGAACGAGAGCCCGAGCAGAACGTTTAGCTACGCTTAACCAAGCGTCAGTACCGGAAGGGCTCAATGCGCTGTGTGTAATTGCAAGGCCAAGAGACTCAGCGATTACTTGCGAAGTACCTGCTGTTCCAAGGAAATGGCATCCGCCGCCAGGAGAGGCACATGCTCTACACCCGACATCCTGCGCATAATCCAATGTCACTTCCCCTTGAGCGAATCTAGCACCGATCGACTGGATCATCCCAGTATCTTCTCCATCTCTAACAGCCAAGGTTGACCCGCCAGGCACCGCAACCACAGGCAAATTTTTTAAACCTGCTAGTGCCATCATCATTGCCGGCAGACCCTTGTCGCAGGATGCGATTCCCAACACTCCTTTTGCACTAGGTAATGACCTCGCATGCCTACGAAATACTTGAGCAGCATCGTTTCGATATGGAAGCGAATCCATCATTCCGTCAGTTCCCTGTGTGCGTCCATCACACGGATCCGAACAATAAAGTGAAAATGGTATGGAGTTCAGTAATTTCAATTCCCTCGCAGCAGCTTCAACTTGAATCGAAAGTTCAAAATGTCCTGTATGTAAACCAAGGGCAATTGGTGAACCATCTTCTTCTCTAAGTCCACCCGAAGTTGATAAAATAAGAAAATTTTTCCTCAACAACTCTGCCGGGTTCCAGCCCATGCCGGCACCCTGACTCATGCCAAAATGAAATCCACTGGGTTGGTCGATGAGGATTTCCTCAGTAAATGGAAGAGTCCCCTTGGGGCCATCCGAATGAGTTTCAAAACTGTGGGTAGCATCTTCAGGAAAAAGAATATCTGCAGTAGAAACAGTCTTTGAGTTATCTGACATTTAATTCTCTCTTGTTAAAATCAATTTTATATAGCGTGATTCTATATCAGGATAGAAAAACAGGAGAAAAAACTATTTATGGACAACCCGAACATAGCTGGCTGGAGTGCTATGGCGCAAAAATATCAGAGCGAAAGTGATATTAGTACCCATGAGATACATATCTCCCCATTTGGGCCCGGTGCTTTAAGTCTAGGTTTAATCACACCGAAGGAGGGGGAGAAGTATTTGGAATTGGGATGCGGTGCTGCCCAAAATTCCATTGCACTGGATAGACGGGGAGTAAACACATATGCGGTAGACGGTTCAGAAATACAGTTGAAGAATGCTATATCGCTAATTTCTTCTTCAGGGGCACGTACTAAGCTTATTAAGAGTGATCTAGAAAAGTTAGATTGGCTAAAACCAAATGCATTTGACGGTGTCGTCAGTTGTTTTGCCGCCGAATTTGTAACAGATTTTGAAAAATTTATAGATTCTATTTATTACACCCTAAAAGAGGGGGGAGTAATGCTACTAGCAACAGTACATCCCTTAGGGGCTTTTGAGTGGGATGAATTGGAAGGTTATCTGAGAGTAAATGACTACCTGAATCCCCCCGTGGAAGTATGGAATGAGCAAATCAACTCTGATGAGAGTGCTCTAACAATATTTAGAACTCTTGAAGATATGTACTCTGTCTTAATTTCATATGGCTTTACAGTAGAAAGTATTCTGGAGCCGACTCCGCTTGAAGACCCTCTTCAAAGCCCCTACAAGGGAAGATATTGGGAACCCTATTTACAAAGATTCAAAAAAATACCATTTTCATTAGTGTTTACAGCAAGAAAATAGTTTACCGAGCAAGGTTCAGCCTCCCCCAATAGCCCTCACAACCTCCATGGAATCTCCATCTTGTAATTGAGTTTCAACGTATTGATCTTTGGAAATAATCTCTCCGTTAATAGCTACTGCTATGCTCACCTGTTCGTCAAAACCTATTGAAGCAAGATATTCAATAACCGACATTGATCCATCAAGCATAGTTTCTTTTCCATTAATAATTAACCGCATATTATTGTTCCATTTTTTCACGCATGGCTGTCATTAACTCAGAAGCTGCTAATCGAGGATCAGGAGCAGCCAGAATAGCAGAAATAACAGCCACACCATTCGCACCTAACTCGATAAGCCCACCCGCATTAGAGGCATTAATACCTCCTATCGCACAAAATGGTATGGAGAGGCGCCTATTGCACTCACACAATATATCGGTTCCTACAGGGTTTCCTCCTGGGTGACTTTCTGTAGAAAATATGGAACCAACTATGACATATTTGGCACCTTTTTGCTGGGCAAGTGTGGCCGATTCACAAGAGTGCACAGAAAACCCAAACGAATCTATGTTAGTAGTGGATATATCCAGTTGAGACTCAGGCAAATGTAGAAAATCTACTCCTGATATATGACTTGCTTCCACGCTGGAATTAACGGCTATCTGAGCACGCCCGTTAACCACTTCGATTATATCCAGAACCAAACTCTCAAGCTCATCTTGATGCAAGGTTTTTTCCCTTACTTGCACGAGGTTAACCCCACCCAAAACAGACTCGTCTATTATTTTTAATAAATTATCTTTTCCTACCTTGTTCAAGTCAGTCACAAGACAAAGAGTCGGGTATGCTAAGGTCTCTGACACCTTACTAAGAAGCGCCAGCCCCTGGACTACTGTCAACTGCGGATGAACGTATAGGAATTCTTCCCGCAAGATATGCTTCTCTTCCCGCTTGCACCCCAAGTTTAAATGCTCTACCCATACGTTCCGGATCTGGTGACTGTGCGATAGCTGTGTTCACCAATACAGCGTCCGCTCCTGCTTCAAACGCTTGAGATGCATCTGATGGAACAGCAAGGCCGGCGTCCACCACTACTGGGACTCCCGCTTCCTCAATAATCAATCTGATTTCTTCCATCGTAAGAATCCCTTGACCCGTTCCAATGGATGATCCCAAAGGCATCACTGTAGCGCAACCTATATCGCACAAACGGGCCGCCAGCACAGGATCAGCGTGAATATATGGCAATACAGTGAAACCATCCTTTATTAGCTCTACGGCGGCCTCGTAGGTTCCCACAGGATCTGGAAGTAAGTGCTTTGGATTTGGAATAACTTCCAATTTAACCCAGTCTGATCCAGTGACTTCCCTACCAAGTCTTGCTGTAAGCACGGCCTGTTCCGCAGTAGCACTACCTGCTGTGTTCGGTAACACCGTGTACTTGCTCCAATCAAAGTAATCTAAAATGGTTTTTTCGTTGGGTTTGGATAGATCCAACCTACCTATCGCAACGGTAATTATCTCTGCTTCAGAGGCAGTTATAGAAGAAACCATTTCCTCCATACTCCTGTGACGCCCAGTCCCAACCATTAACCTCGAATTAAATGTTTTGTCGGCAATTCTCAGCAGGTCTGTCATACTCTTGCTCACTGTCCTTGTTTCAAGATAACACCCTCCATAAGGCGGGTGGATGCTGATAAAAGTCATTCCCTACGCTAGCATTACCCAGTTCAGGTGACGGGTCGGCAAAATTAATTACCCTCTCAGCAGGCTTCAAGCTCCCCGATCTCGAAGCATTATATAACTACTAGGTCCAACAGTTAAAATAGCAACAACTCCAAGGTATCAATAGCGCCACATATTAGTTACTATCAAGACCCTAGCTAACCTACATATCTAGATTGTGGTTACACCAGACGCAAGGTGCAATTGTGAAAAGACATTTTACAGCCAGCGCATACGTAGTAAAAGATAGAAAAATTCTCCTTCACCACCACGAAAAAGTTGGTCTGGTGCTACCACCTGGTGGACATGTAGAGCCAAATGAGACCCCCGCTGAGTCCGCTATAAGAGAAGTCGAGGAGGAAACAGGCTTTAAGGTCAAAATTATTAAGTCCGGCAGCGATTCCGATTATATCGCGCCCAGGACCACCCCAAATCCCCGTCTGATCCAAATCGAGGACATAGATGATCCAATAGAAGGGCCACATCAACACATAGATTTCATTTTTTACTGCTCTCCAACCGCACCAAATCCCCAGCCGGACGGTTGGTACTGGTTTTCTATAAAAGACCTAAAAGCAGGAATCGTAGACAATAGGGGAAATTTATTGCTACCGCCAGAAGACGTCGTAGAATTGGGCACAGAAGCAATTAGGACAGGCTGTTGAGGAAAAAGGGGCTAAGCTCGAATTACTTCTGAGTTATCATGTAACGTCTAATTTTCAAAATTGGCCAAAATAACAGGAAAGGGGAAAAAATGGGAAGTCATCGCATCGCCGTTATAAGGGGAGATGGAATTGGTATAGAAGTCGTTGAAGAAGGATTGAAAGTACTAAAATCTGTTTCAGAGAATCATCCTTTCGAATTGGAGGTGGACGAATTTCCCTGGGGCTCTGACTATTACAAGGCTAATGGGTCAATGATGCCAAGTGACGCCTTGGATACCCTCTCTACTTATGACGCGATCTTTCTAGGGGCAGTTGGACACCCAGACATTCAAGACCATATAACCCTAAATGGATTATTACTACCAATAAGGCGGAAATTCGATCAATATGTTTGTGAGAGACCAAGCATTTTGTATCCAGGTATCGATTCTCCTCTTTCCGGTAAAAAACCATTTGACATTGACATGGTGGTAATCCGTGAAAATACTGAAGGGGAATATGCAAATGTCGGTGGGTTTCAATACATGGACTTCCCCGAAGAAGTAGGTATCCAAACGGGAGTATTCACCAGAAAAGGATGCGAACGAGTGATCAGATATTCTTTTGAACTTGCCAGACGGCGCAACAAGAAGAATCACTTGACATCTATAACAAAATCCAACGCTCAGGGATATGGAATGATAGTTTGGGATCGGGCCTTTGAAAGAATTGCGTCCGAATATCCGGATATACAGACAGACTCTTTACTTATCGACGCAGCCGCTATGGATTTCATACGTAAACCTGAAGTGTTCGATGTGGTAGTAGGAAGCAATCTGTTCGGGGACATTCTCACAGATATAGGGGCGATCATTACCGGAAGTATGGGGCTTGCATCTAGCGCCAATTTAGACCCAGACGGACGTTACCCATCTATGTTCGAACCGGTGCATGGGAGTGCTCCAGATATTATGGGACAAGGAGTTGCAAATCCCATGGCTCAGGTCCTCACGGGTGCTATGATGTTGAGGCATCTTGGGGAAGAAACCGCAGCAAGTGAAGTCGAAACCGCCGTTCAAAAATTACTAACTGAGGGAGAAATACTTACACCCGATCTCGGAGGGACATCATCCACGGATTCAGTTGGTACTGCAATTGCAAACGCACTTTGAATTGAAGATCACACCATAACCTAAAAAGGAAGTAGGTCGACCGAAAACACAGATGTTATCAGTAAAAGCAATCGAAACCCGTTTTCCTCACGAGGAAATAGAGGAAAAATGGCAGAGTATATGGGAAACCTCTGAAATATATAAAGTCGATGATGATGATCCGAGGCCCAAATGGTATGAAGTAACAATGTATCCGTACCCATCGGGCGACCTGCATGTCGGGCATTGGTTTGCAATGAGTGGGGCTGATATTCATGCCAGATTTCGGAGGATGCAAGGATTTAACGTTTTGCATCCAATGGGTTTTGATGCTTTTGGCTTAAACGCAGAAAATGCAGCCATTGAAAGAGGAATACATCCTCACACATGGACCATGTCCAATATTGAAAGAATGAGAGGCCAGCTAAAAACTCTTGGACCCATGTATGACTGGAATAGAGAGGTAATAACCTGTCTCCCGGAATATTACCGCTGGAACCAGTGGTTTTTCCTAAAATTTTTTGAAAAGGGTCTGGCCTACAGGGCAAATGCACCAGTAAATTGGTGCCCTTCTTGCGTGACCGTCCTTGCAAATGAGCAGGTAGTTGATGGTCTCTGCGAACGATGTGATACTCCAGTAACACAGAGGGATATGAATCAGTGGTTTTTAAAAATCACTGATTACGCTGAAGAACTTCTAGACCAATCCAATATTTCCTGGCCAGAACGCATAAAAACAATGCAGACAAATTGGATTGGAAAGAGTCAAGGAGTCGAATTTGAATTTGATATTTCAGAATACGGATTGGAAAGCGACTCCCTCGTAACATTTACCACAAGAATAGATACCGTCTTCGGAGTTACATTCGTCGTAATGGCACCAGAACATCCGCTAGTTGCCCAACTTACTACGGCAGATAAGAAGGAGGAGGTACAAGACTACATCGCCACGTCAAGGCTTTCGTCTGAAATTGAAAGACTGGCGACAGATCGAGAAAAGACCGGGGTTTTCCTCGGGAGTTATTGCGTTAACAAACTCAACGGAGAAAGAGTACCGATCCTCATAGGGGATTACGTACTACACAGCTACGGTACTGGCGTCGTTATGGGTGTACCGGCTCACGACGAGCGAGACTTCATATTTGCAAAAAAATATGACCTGCCTATAAGGGTGGTCGTTGCACCAAAAGATTTTTGTGAAGGACAAGATCTCTCCGAGGCTCACATAGGTGAGGGTGTAATAGTTAACTCAGATGACTTCAACGGATTAAGTAATCTCGAAGCGAAAGACTCAATAGCTGATCGCATTGAAATGATGGGTCTAGGAACCCGAAAAATAAACTACAGAATGCGCGACTGGCTAATCTCCAGACAACGCTACTGGGGCACACCTATTCCGTTTATCCACTGTCCAGATTGCGGTACCGTGCCAGTGCAATATTCAGAATTACCCGTAATCCTTCCAGAAGACGCTGAGTTTTTGCCTACTGGAGAGTCTCCGCTTGCCCTGCATGAGGAATTTGTAAACACAAATTGTCCGGAGTGTGGAAAGGCAGCAAAGCGAGAGACAGACACAATGGATACCTTTGTCGATTCATCATGGTATTTTCTTCGCTATGCCAGTCCAAACTTCGAAGAGGGTCCGTTTGACCCAAGAATAGCTAGCTTATGGAACCCAGTGCACCAATACACAGGCGGCGTAGAACACGCAGTCATGCATTTGCTTTATTCACGTTTTTTTGTGAAAGCAGCTAGAGATCTTGATCTGATTGATTTTGATGAACCTTTTCAGAGGTTATTTAATCAAGGAACCATCATTTACAAGGGCAGTAAAATGAGTAAATCAAGGGGCAATGTTATAGCTCCTGATGATTACGTAAAGGCGGTGGGGGCAGATGTAGTTAGGACATATCTAATGTTTATTGGCCCCTGGGACCAAGGAGGCGAGTGGAGCGACTCAGGAATAAATGGTGCGGCCCGTTGGTTAAATCGGGTATGGGACATTGCCCACCTACCGGACCCAAGGCTTAATGAATGTGAATCAGGTGATAGGAAAATCGATAGGTTCATACACAGAACTATTCAGAGAGTCACAGATGACATCGATCGTTTCAAATACAATACAGCGATATCATCTTTGATGGAATTTACTAATCAGCTTTCATCCGCTCACTCGACTGAATCTATCTCCGTAAGCAAATGGAAAGAGTCAATCAAGTATCTTCTAATCTTGATGTCACCCATAACGCCCCATATAACCGAGGAGCTTTGGGAAAAATCTGGAAATGACTACAGCATACATAACCAGGAATGGCCTAAGTTTAAAGAGCATCTTCTCATTGATGAAGAAATCACCCTCGTTGTACAAGTTAACGGAAAAGTACGAGATAAGATTGCAGCACCTGCAGAGATAAATCAGGAGGGAGCCGAAAAAATGGCCCTGTCCAGCAGTCGGGTCATTACACATATCGGTGACCAAACTGTCCGAAAAATCATTTACATACCAGGCAAACTAATAAATATCGTCGCAAACTGAAGGAGAATAACAAATCCATGAGAGCATCAATAGCGGTTTTACCAGGTGACGGCATAGGACCAGATGTTGTCGCCGAGTCGATAAAAGTTCTACATGCGATATCCGATCGATTTGGGCATGAATTCTCATTACAAACCGCGGAAATAGGCGGAGGATCAATTGATAAATATGGTGACCCGCTGCCCAGTCAAACGATTGAGGTCTGCAACGATTCCGACGCGATACTTTTCGGCGCAGTCGGAGGGCCAAAATGGGATGATCCGTCAAACAACGTCAGACCAGAAGACGGTATACTGGCAATCCGAAAATCTCTTGGGCTCTTTGCCAACTTACGCCCTGTAAAAGTATATCCTTCTCTAATCAACTCAAGTCCTCTCAAACCTGAATATTTGAAGGGAGTCGATATGTTGGTACTGCGAGAACTAACAGGAGGCCTGTATTTCGGCAAACCAAAAAGGCGCTGGAATACAAGTCGAGGAAGAAGAGGGGTGGATACGCTCAAGTATACCGAAAGCGAGATCGAACGTATTCTGAGAGTGGGATTTGAACTCGCAATGGGTAGAAGAAAAAAATTAGCATCAGTGGACAAACAAAATGTGCTTGAATCATCCAGGCTATGGCGAGAAATTGCCGTGGAGGTATCTTACGAATATCCAGAGGTAGAGCTCGAACACATTCTAGTGGATAATGCGGCCATGCAGTTGATAAGAAATCCAGCAGATTTTGATGTCATTGTATCGGAAAATACCTTCGGCGATATTCTTACAGATGAAGCTTCAGTCCTTTCTGGCTCCATGGGAATGCTCCCTTCGGCAAGCCTATCAACTCTTCCTGGAAAGAAGAGAAGTAAAAGGGTAAGTCTATACGAACCTATTCATGGAAGTGCTCCAGACATTGCTGGTAAGGGAATAGCAAACCCAATCGGCTCCATTCTTAGTACGGCGATGATGCTGCGCCTGTCCTTTGGCATGGTTGAGGAGGCTGACGCCATTGAAACGGCGGTAGACTCTGTCCTCTCCGAAGGCTATCGCACTGCTGATATCTCGGGGGATGGAGGAGATGTAGTTGGGACCACACACATGGGGGACGTAATAGCGGGACAAATCTGAATACGAATGGATATATCCCGCTATCTCATGATCAAAACAACAGGTTTCTAAAACCCGAGCTGGTCACTAACCCCATATTTTTCAGCCAATGCCTGTAGTTCGGCCCAGGTACTATCCTCAACGAATATTCCGTCCACCCTTTTCTTTTTTTCGCTGAGATATTCTAATTCCCCCGGGTAGTAAATTTCGTCAAATCCAGCAGCAGTTTCCGAATTCTTGAGGTATTGTGCGAATTCGGCAACCTCATTCTTAAAATCCCCAACATCACGAAAAGCAGCAAGGTTAAACACTGCCATAAAACATCCATCGTTATGGCGACCGGAAGGGTCATGTCCAAATCCTAAGCCGGGAAGTATCCCAGAAAAAATTTCCACCATTGATGATAGTCCATATCCTTTATGACCTTGATCCCCACCCAATGGCAAGATTGCTCCCCCTTCTCCGAGATCATTCGGGTCAGTGGAAGGGTCCCCATTTTTGTCAAGAATCCAGCCTTCCGGTATATCCTGCCCTCTCGCCTTTGCGAGATTAACTTTCCCTCCAGCCACAGCACTTGTAGCCATATCTATGAAGAAAGGTCCGTCTAGATCGCTAGGCATCGCAATTGAAATAGGATTAGTACCTAGTCTTTTTTCTCGCCCGCCAAACGGAACGACTCCCTTTGCTGACCTACCTGAGTCTGCTGTTATCATGGCAATCATATCTGCCTGCGCCCCCATCAGCGGATAGCTAGCTAGTCGTCCAATATGACTTTGTCTATGCACTGTCGTAGCCGCTACATTTTGAGTTTTAGCCTTCTCAATAGTCATTTGCATAGCACGTTCAGCAACAACATAACCAAATCCCCAATGACCATCAATCACAGTCGTAGTAGGAGTATCCTTCAATATTTCAAATTCTGCTCCAGGGACAATATGTCCTCTATCAACTCTGTCAATATAAGTTGGAATTTGAATAATTCCATGAGAATCATGTCCGGCTAGATTAGCCGAAATTGACAGTCTAGCAACGGTTGCAGCTTCGTCATCAGAAGCACCGGCACCCTTAAGTAATTGGGAAGCGATTTCCTCAAGCTGATCTGGCATTATATTAGGCATTCGTAACTCCTTTAACTAATCTTGTATCCAATTCCCGGCACGACCAATTGCCCGTGACCAATCATCCTTCAATTTTTCCCTAACAGAGGGTAGCATGTCAGGCTTCCAGGTGTTGCCCGATACCCAGAGCGAAGCTATTTCATCCATGTTTCTCCAAAAATCACAGCCTAATCCAGCTAAATATGCTGCCCCTAATGATGTGGCTTCCGCTGTCAAACTTCTCTGTATCTCCACCTCAGAAAGATCTGCTTGAAATTGCATCAATAAAGCATTGTCGGTGGCTCCTCCATCAACTCTCAATACGTCCAGTTCCTTTTTCATATCGTTTCGCATCACACTGAATACGTCTTGGCATTGGAAAGCAATAGACTCCAGAGCTGCTCGTGTGATGTGAGCAGCATTGGTTCCTCTCGATATACCTGAGAAAGTCGCACGCGCCCTAGGGTCCCAATAGGGAGCTCCTAGTCCGGAAAATGCTGGGACAAAATATACTCCACCGTTATCAGAAACCTGCTCCGCCAGTGATTCACTTTCGTCAGAATATTCTATTATTCCTAATTCATCACGTAGCCACTGTATCGTGGAACCTGCTGAAAACACAGATCCCTCCAATGCATAAACACTCCGACCCTCTAAATTCCAGGCAATTGTGGTAAGTAGGCCGTTTTTGCTGGAAATTGGTTTAATACCAAGATTCGCTAGAATGAACGCCCCTGTACCGTATGTCGTTTTAACCATCCCCTCCTTAAAACAAGCCTGACCAAACAAAGAGCCTTGTTGATCTCCAATAATTCCAGCAATTGGGATTGTCTGTCCCCCAAAATAATTACCTCCGGCTTCAGCTGAGACACCAGAAGAGGGCACGACTTCAGGAAGGAGAGATAATGGAATGTCCATCGCCTCAGCCAATTCCTCCGACCAACATCCCTGTCTGATATCAAATAACATTGTTCGGCTAGCATTTGTGTAGTCAGTTATGTGTCTCAATCCATTGGTCAGATTCCAAATTATCCAAGAATCTACAGTGCCAAAAGCCAATCTCCCCTTTACAGCCAATTCCCTTGCGCCATTAACATTTTCCAAAAGCCAAGTTATCTTGGAAGCACAGAAGTAAGGATCTACAGTAAGACCCGTAACATTATGAATCTTGTCCTTCAAGCCCATATCCTCATACTTTTGGCAAATCTCTGTAGAGCGTCGACATTGCCAAACGATTGCGTTGTAAATTGGTTTGCCAGTTTCCCTATCCCAGATCAGTGTTGTCTCCCTTTGATTCGTTATACCAATGCTTTTGATATTTGTGGGAGAAATCTCAAACTCATCCAAGAGATTTTCTACAGTGTCAATAACACTTTGGAAAATCTCTTCGGGATCGTGCTCAACCCAACCAGGGGAAGGAAAATACTGTTTGATTTCCTGATAAGACGATCCGATTATCAATCCAGATGAATCAATAAGAGATGACTTTGTACTGGTGGTGCCCTGATCAATGGCGAGTATAAACCCGTGTTTATCCAATT
>Ga0310344_10001458_pt1 | contig 18105 bp, 11 predicted proteins | sample HC15DNA20200_MG_FD_203801 | JGI IMG/M metagenome (GOLD analysis project Ga0310344, IMG submission 203801) | Marine microbial communities from station ALOHA, North Pacific Subtropical Gyre - HC15-DNA-20-200_MG | ecosystem: Environmental > Aquatic > Marine > Oceanic | place: Pacific Ocean: North... | reverse complement strand
GATATGCTTGGCAATGTCAATTCCCCAATCTCGCACAAATCCGAGTCCTATACGCAAGTCATTTCCTTCCGCGGTACATACCACATCGCTTTTATTTATATGCGGAAGTAACGTCCGAATCTTATTTCGGCGTGCATCTCGGCCGAGGGCATCGAGGGAATAGAATCCCATTGGCTGGTTATTGAAGAGTGCAACGTAGAATTCGGTCGGGTAGTGATGGCGTAACCAAGCCGACTGGTATGCCAGCAACCCGAAAGCAGTAGCATGGGATTTTGGGAACCCAAACTCAGAGAAAGCTGTCACCTGTGCGAAGACTTCACGTGCTTTTACCTCATCAACTCCATTAGCTAACGCGCCTCTCTGGAAATTTTTCCAGTGGGCTGCGAGAGCTTCTTTGGAACGTTTCCGGCTCATTGCACGTCTCAGCTCCTCTGCTTGACCATCCGAGAAGTTTGCAAGTGCCTGACAAATCTTGAGGACCTGATCCTGAAAGATTACTACACCGAGTGTTTCACCGAGTGCTTCTTTCAGGGAGGGATGGGGGTAGGGGACTTCATAGTTAGGATTCTCCCGAATCATCTCGCGTCTTTTTACATATGGATTTACCGCACCACCCACGATTGGTCCTGGTCTTACAATCGCTACCTGAATAGCGAGCTCAGCGAGATTTCTTGGACAAGTACGTCGAAGCATCTGGATTTGAGCACGACTCTCAACCTGGAACAGACCGACTGTGTCACCTGAGCAGATGCGATCATAAATTGCCTTTTCTTCGAAATTGATGCGCGATAGGTCGGGGGTTTTATTATGACGCTGGGCGATCAGATTAATGCTGTCCTCAACCAGCGAGAGCATACCGAGCGAGAGGAAGTCAATTTTGATGAATCCTGCGTCTTCACATGAATCCTTATCCCACTGGCAGATGACTCGTCCTTCCCAGGCAGCGGGTTCAAGGGGAACAATCTCCGTAAGTGGACGGCTTGAAATGATCATCCCACCTACGTGCTGAGAAATATGGCGTGGAAGTCCAGAGATATTTTCAGCAAGTTCGCCGAGTAGCTTCCAGAGATGAGTATCCGCTCGCGCTTTAAATTCAGGTAGGGCACTGATTTCCTCAGAAAGCATACAAGCTGAGTGGTGCTCAGAGAGTTTGGACAACTTTTCAAGTTGACCCATAGGTAGATCAAGTACTTTACCGATTTCGCGGACTGCTGAACGAAGCTGGTATGTAGGGAAGGTACAAACGAGCCCTGTATGGTTATATCCGTATTTTTCATAGATACGAAGAATCAGCTTCTCTCGGATGTCTCTCGGAAAATCTAGGTCAATGTCAGGCACGTTTCGAAGTGCCTCATTAAGGAAGCGGCCTAGGAAAAGGTTGTTTTTTACTGGGTCGATGTGAGAAAGTCCGATCAAATAGCAGATGATTGACGATACCGAAGAGCCTCGGCCTCGACCTGGGGGTAGTCCAGATTGAGCCCGAGGGGTATCTCCACGGACTTCCCGTGCAACCTCATTAGCCAGTGACATGATATCACGGTAGACGAGAAAAAATCCTGCGAGTCCATGCAGATCTACGAGGGCAAGTTCGGTATGTAGGCGTTGCTCAGCCTCTCTTATCTCAGTGCCTCTAGGATTATATAGTGTGGAAATCTTTGCCTTACAAATTGCTGTGAGTGTTTTAAGAGCATCGCTATGATCTGATCCTTCAAAGTTGGGAAACTCGTACTCAAGATTTTTGGTCAGATCAAAATTTGCACAACGTTCAGCAATCAGAAGTGTGTTCAGCAGCGCTTCTGGACGATTTTCAAAACGGTGCTGCATCTCCCAGGGCTCTGGAAGATGGAAGAGACGGTTCGCCCGGCGTGCTCTGTGTGCGCCTTCGAGTGTAGTTCTGTTCTTAATCGAAACTAGTACATCTTGGAGTTGATGCCGCTCCGGCCTGTGATAGTGAACATTTCCTGTGGCGACAACTCCTAGACCTAGACGACCTGCAAGGCGGGCCAGCGCCTTGTTACGCGATGTATCTCCTTTAACACAATTGTCCTGTAATTCGGCAAAAACATTCCCGGGACCGAAGGATTGTACGAATTTTTTAGTTAATGTTTCAGCTTCGGATACGGAAGATTTAAGTGCTGCCGCAATCGGACTTTTTCGGCATCCGGTGAGTAGGATCAATCCTTCAGAAAGATTCAGTAGGGAGGACAGTGGGAGTCGAGGATCACCTCGTTTTGAACCCATGTGTGCTTCGGTTAGAAGCCGACATAGGTTGGAGTAGCCAGAAGAGGATTCGGCTAGAAGAGTGACATGGTGGCCATCTTGGGGCTCCTCCACATTCGGGAAGCACTCACGGAGGGTAATCTCAGCACCGGTAATCGGTTGGAGACCGGATAGGTGAGCCGCCTGTGCAAACTCCATTGAACCGTAAAGGCCATTATGGTCAGTCAGAGCTAAAGCCGGGTAGCCAAGTTCGACGGCGCGCATGACCAACTCCTCCGGGTGGGATGCACCGTCCAAGAAAGAAAATCCAGAATGACAGTGTAGCTCAATGTAAGGATTCATTACCGGGTTCTTAGCCTCCGCACATACCCACCCGGCACATCACCGAGTGCTTCAAATTTATTTGTTCCCACAGCTGTGGGCTCACCTCATTTGATTCTGAAGTGGATAGACCGAAGATAAACCGAATATCTTACTCTGCAAATAGGTAAAAGTGATTTATGAATAAGCCTTAAAATCTGAACTTAGGTGCTGTTGCCTGGATGCCTGGTAGAGTTGTACGATGCGCTCAACTTTAAGGGAGCACACCTATGTCTGACGTTGTATATACCTCTGCTATTGAGATTGTGCGTATCAAAGGTCCACACCGCCATGCCTGGCTTCCAGCTCATGAAGGGCCAGTTGAGTTTGGTGTTCACGGTGCGATACAAGAGCACTATGGCGTGGAGCCTGAACGTGAAATTACGACTACGCTGGACTATGTGATTGCATCAACCGGTGGCTGACTATTAGGAACCTTCGGAGGCGCGCTGGAAGCGCGCGGGATCAAGGCCAGTGACAGCGTACTAACTGCTAGGGTCAGAGGAGAAGTTGAGACAGAGGACGGGATACTTGTCATCCGTCGGATTCATGTCACATACCAACTAGAAGCGGGAGAGGAATACCGGGAAACTGTTCAGCGCGTGCATGATATGCACGCTGATAAATGTCCGGTTTACAAGACACTTTCATCTGCAATAGACATCACAACGGAGTATCGATTAGAGACAGTTATCTCCTGAATGGAGCTGAGTTAATTAAAGGTAGATATCATCCGTATTAGGTAGGGTGTCATATCTGCCCAAAGAGCGTTTGGCCTTCACTGCGGAGATCACCACATGCAATCGATACTCTTTCTGACATTCCCAATTCTGCTTTCTTCAGGTACGATCGTGGGTCATAGACTTTTTTGTTACCGATTTCACCATCTATCTTGAGTACGCCCTCATAATTTGTCATAACATGGTCTACGATCGGTCGTGTGAATGCGTACTGGGTATCGGTATCCACATTCATTTTTACGACTCCATAGCCCAGTGTCTCACGGATCTCTTCGAGCAAACTTCCACTCCCTCCATGGAAAACGAGGTCCATTTCAGCTTCTGATCCGTACTTTTCAGTTACGGCATCTTGTCCCTGCTTGAGAATTTCTGGACGTAGCTTTACAGCCCCTGGTTTGTAGTGACCATGCACGTTCCCGAAAGTTGCAGCAAACGTGAAGCGGCCGATCTCATGCAGTGCTTCATATACAGAGAGCATATCCTCAGGAGTAGTGTAAAGCTTCTCCTCTGGGGTATCAGCAGTTCCGTGTGCGCCATCTTCTTCACCTCCTACAACCCCCGCTTCTACTTCAAGTATAATCTCTTGCTCAGTGCACATGCGCAGGTACTTCTGTGACAAAGCCATATTGTCATTCAAGGACAAGTTTGAGGCATCTAGCATATGGTTCTGGAATAAGTTTGTCTCGCCTCTGTCCCGGCGCTCTGCTGTGGCGTGTATCAGAGGTTTGAGGAAGTCCTCTGCTTTATCCGGTGGGCAGTGGTCGGTATTCATCGCGATCAGGATGTCGTACTGCTGGGCTAGGATATGAGCCGCTTCTGCTAGCACGATGCATCCATACGCTGCGTCCTTGTTGGCAAGGCCAGATGCGAACTGCCCTGCTCCCGTCGAAAACTGAATGATGCCGTCCGATTTTGACTCCGCAAAGCCCTTCATCGCAGCGTTCAGCGTCATAATTGATGTACAGTTGATCGCCGGATATGCGTAGTTAGAACTCTGAGCGGAATCGAGCATTTTCTTGAACTGATTAGGTGTAGCAATCGGCATTCTAGATTCTGGGTAGAGGGTTGTTATCTAAACAAGGCGCTAATGTAATAAAAACTGAGAGATAGATGTGACCTGACGGTAGCTTCGAGGATGTTGGCACTAATCTAGACACTTTAGATTCTGAAGCATCCATATAGATAGGAATCTATAAGCTGAACCTATTGGTTTCTTTTTCGGGTACGTGTATGACGCACTAAAAAGACGAGGTAAAAAGCAACGGCTGATGCGATGATGCCTATCAGTGTGGGGTCAAGTAAGGTGGAAATATCACTGAGATGCGAGAGACGAACAGCGAAAAGCACAGCGATTCCCACACCGATTGCAGAGAGAGCTTCAGGCACACCCGCTTGTCGCGTGTGTAAACCGAAAACGATTGGTACGAATAGACCTACGCTTAGTATTGAGTAAAATACCTTGAGTGAATCAATCACTGTTGGGATCACAATTGCTAGTGCTATTCCCATGATACCACTAGCGATAGCAGCATAGCGGGCGACCCTAAGAACTTGTCTATCCGTTGCCTCAGGAGCTATAAAACGCTTATAGAGATCTTTTGATAGTGATGTAGATAGCATAAAGAGAATTGCGTCTGCGCTACTGACTTCTGCTGAGAAGACTGCGGCAAGACCCAGCGCACCAAGAAATGTCGGTAAGCCGAGTGTTAGCACTGTGGGAACTGCAAACTCTGCTTGTTCTAGGTCCGGGATGTATACGCGAGCAATCATACCAAGAAGTGGTGGCGCTAGCGCAAATAGAAGAAGCACAAATCCTTGTGTGGCAATCCCAATTCGCAGTGCCCGTTCATTCGCAGCACCATATGCTTTTTGGAGCAGGCCAGGGGAGATTATGAAAGCTGGAGCTATCAGGGCAACTAAGATGATCCCCGATCCAGATCCCGTCCAAAAATTCAAGTGTTCTGCTGTGGGTGCTGCCGCAGTCACTGCCTCCCACCCCCCAGCAGTCGATAGCGCGAGCGGAACAGCAATTGCAAAACCAAGCAAAAGAACAACGAGTTGGACCACATTCACCCAGGCGGAAGTTAGGAGTCCACCAGCGCTGAAATAGATGGTCATTACAACGCCACCGATAAAAGCTCCCACCCATCGGGGTGCCCCGACTACCCACTCGAGGATTTGTGACATAGCAATGAGTTGCGCAGCTAAGATTACTAGGGTGAGGACCCATAATAGGACCGCAATCGTTGCACGCACCGAACTCCCATATCGGTGCTCTAAATAGTCACCAGCCGTATAGAGTCCGTTAGCAGAAGCAATCCGCCAAATGCGAGGGCCAATCCAGGTAGCAAGAAAGAGTGATCCAATACCAGCTGATCCAACCCACCACCATGCTGAGATACCGTTTGAGTAACCGAGACCAGCTGCAGCAATGATTGATCCTGCTCCAATGTTTGCTGCAAGAAATGTCGAGAAAATTAGCCCGGTCCCAAGGTTTCGATCTGCAACAAAGAAGCTTTTGCTACTGCGAACACGCTTTGAGACCCATAGACCAAAAATAATGAGAGCGAGTGAATAGCAGATAAGGACGCCGAGGTGGAGTGAGATACCCTTTTCAACCTCCAAGTTCAATTCCCTATCGTTTTAAGTCGCATTGGCTAGTGGTTTGCCACTACCTGCGGAGATCGGAGACACTTGGGATGCCTGGTAGGCCTTCAGCCAATCTTACTGCCCGAAGAATTGCCTCAGCCATGACATCAGCTGCTAGTGCTCCAACGAGGGTCACATCCTGCTGGCCTTCGATTGTTCCAGTGGCCAGAGTGAATACTATATCTCCGTCCCCCATCGTATGGGCCGGATAGATTGTCCGCGCGAGCCCATCTTGTGCCATCTGTGCCACTTTTGTCGCTTGAGCTTTTGTAAGTCTTGCATTGGTTCCTATAAGCCCAATCGTAGTATTTGTCCCATCCTCAATACCGAGTTCAATATCTTTGTCGCTAACTCCACTTCTTAGGACCGTGCGTGCATCTAGGAATTCCGAGCCATCAGAATTAAGAATTCCTGCTACGATCTCACCGGTTGCTGGGTCGATGATATCGCCTACCGCATTCACCGCGACTGCCGCTGCGACTACCAGACCATTTCTAAGCGCTATGGATGCTGTGCCGAACCCACCTTTCATGGGGTTTCCACCACCCATCTTACCGACGGTAGCACCTGCGCCTGCTCCGACTGAACCTTCCTCCACAGTTCTACCCGACGCAGCTTGAGCAGCGATGTACCCACACTCCGGTCCCGGGCGGATTTTCTTATCTCCCTCTAGTTGCAAATCGTACAGGATTGCTCCTACAACGATTGGCACAACCTTTTGTCCAACACGGTAACCGATATCCTTTTCATCGAGATAGCGCATAACACCTGATCCTACATCAAGACCAAAGGCACTTCCTCCAGAAAGAACGACAGCGTTCACATACTTGACACTATTAACGGGATCAAGGAGCGCCAGTTCCCTGGTTCCTGGGGCGCCTCCACGAACATCTACCCCTCCAGTAGCACCATCTCTAGCAAGAATCACCGTGCATCCTGTTGCTCGTTCGCCGAGCGTGTAATGCCCGAGTTCAAGCCCGCTAACAGCTGTTAGCCCCCAAGCGTCTGTCCCGGTAGTCTCTTGAGCTATTAATAACTCAAGAGAGATCGGGACCCCCCAAAGGAGAGCCCCGATCCAAAGTTGTCTGATATTCAGGACTTACTACTCCTTAGGTAGCCTTGGCTCCCCTTCCATTAGTCGATTTGGTGAGCCAAAGCAGTAATAGAACCCGTTTCCTCCAGTAGCCTGAAGATTTTCCTGGCTACAGCCCCTTGAATTATGTGCAGAGTTCCAGGATTCGGGGTTTTCACCTCCACCCTGACGATCGTGATGGCCAACACGTGTACTTCCATCGCCGTTGCTGGTCCAGTTATCACAATTAGTGTAGCCCTCATCACCTTGGTAAGATGTACCGTTGAGATTCGATCCCGTCAGGATATCGTGCATGTTAGGAGAATCACCACGGCCATTCACAATGCTACCTCTCTCGTTTAACTGTGTCTCTTTGGTAAGATTTACGTCTTCGGCGTGTAGATGAGTCACATCACGCGCAACCATTACTCCTGCGTAGTTATACCAAGGTCCATTACCGATACGGTCACGTGCATTGACCGCAGCCGCACCGTTTCTAGCAACGGTGCTAAGATAGGCTCGCCATAACAGGTCATTACCCAACCCGGCGGTGTAGGCTAGATCTGCACATTGCTGATCTGCACCCTCTAGGCCACCAAGATTGGCGCCGTCTCCAGGTCCGGCACTCGTGATGAAGAAATTCATCCTACCATCCTGAGCAAATGCTGGAGCAGTGTTCAGTAGGGTCAGCGCTACTAGCGCCCAAGTCACCTTTTTCACGTTGTTACTCCTTTTGAGGTCGAGAAGGTACGCTCTTATCATACTGTGTACCGCCTCTGCATAGACTGGACAAATGTCCTTTGCTGTTCGGATAGAGGCAAGGAGTACCGATTTTTTGCTAGATATCAGTTTCAATACGATGAACCCTGATAAAGTAGGTGACTCCTACGTAATTAATGGCTTACCATATCTCATCATGTAATGGCTCGCGCAGTGTTTGAGCTAGCAAGGTGGATAGTTAGGCTCTTTCTGCCCCTGGGTGTCCGTCCTCGATCACAAATTTGGCACGTGCTTCAAGAGAGCCGCCAATCTCAGTTACAACTGGAACCACCTTGAATTCTGAGGTCCAGAGATCAGGCGTGACACTAGCTGTAACGTAACCACGTTGTCCGTTATAAAACTTTAGGTGTGGGTTACTGCGAAGAAGTCTTTCGCCGCCAGCAGTCATGTCTTGCCCATCCCCGTCTGAGCTGAGGGAGGTACACACGAATTCAGTAGCAACCGTCTCGGATGAGGGATCGTCAAAGTCCCGCTTAAGGTCGGTTACCCAGTTTGAGTGAATATCCCCTGTCAAGACGACTGGATTCGGGGTTTCAGCATCTGCCATGCGGTTGATCAGGGCACTGCGCTCTAGAGGATATCCGTCCCACTTATCCATTGACCATGTTTCTTGCCCTTCGGCATCACTGCCACGGAGCCTGGCGACCATGACCTGTTGAGCGAGAACATTCCAGCGCGCCTCAGACCTCGTTAATCCCCGAAACAACCACTCCCTTTGACTCCTGCCAAGAATCGATTGATCAGGTGAGATATGGGTTGCGCAGCTCGGACTAATTCCGCCGAGACATGGCTGGCTGCTCCGGTACTGTCGGGTATCGAGGATACTCATTTCCATCAGGTTCCCGAATCGGAGTCTGCGGTGGAGTTGGATGTTCGGGCCACTGGGCATTGAAGCTTGGCGCAGGGGCATGAACTCGAAGTATGCTTGAAAAGCAGCAGTTCTGCGAAGAAGGAATTGCTCTGGAGATTGATCATCTTCCGGCGACTCATCAGCCCAGTTGTTGTCAACTTCGTGATCGTCCAGGGTCACGATCCATGACGTAGCTGCATGGGCTGCCTGTAAATTTAGATCTGAGCGGTATTGTGTGTGTCGGTTACGGTACTCCTGAAGCGTCTGGATCTCTGGGCCTGTGTGATGTCGCACGGTATCCCGATCATGCTCTGCATACTCATAGATGTAGTCGCCGAGGTGGATGATAAAGTCGAGGTCCTCCTGGGCGAGGTACTGCAGAGCAGTGAAATACCCATCCTCATAATCCTGGCAGGAAGCGAACGCAAACCTGATACGGTCTGGGGTATTTTCGGGAGCTGGTGCTGTCTTGGTACGTCCTACAGGGCTGACTTCACCACCAACGATCATTCGGTAGAAGTACTCATGCCCCGGATGCAGTCCGCCAACTTCGATGCTGATTGAGTGTCCAAATTCAGGTGAAGCGATTGCGGAACCAGTTCGAACGATCTGTTTGAAATTGTTGTCTCGAGCGAGTTCGTAATTGATGGCCACTGGCTTTTCGTGTACACCGACGGTTTCTAGGGCTTCCGGATCCAGACGCGTCCAGAGGGCGATCAATTCTGGCTCAGGATCACCTGATGCGACTCCTAACTTGAAGGGATATGAACCTATGGATCGGAGCCGAGCATCAGCTCTGCATCCAGGAACGGAGGCCAAGGCCAAGAGTCCAGCAGCAGCGCCACCAACTCGCAAGAAGTCGCGCCGGGTACCCCTCCTGTGAAAGAGGTCGTACCACTGAGGATCTCCCATTTCTATCCACCTTTCATTTCTGAAACTAAGTGCTAATGAATCATAAACGCTCGTTCGATTTTAGCGAGTGACACATCTAGTGATTTTTGTTAAATACTACTTGGCGGTTCGTATCAATGTATGATTTCTGGATTTCTACGACCCAACACCTGTTGCGGCTTCATCATTTTGTACATCTTCGCGCTTAATGAAGGCAATCACATTCCAGGGTATCCAGTCTCTTGCTTACGAGGATATCCCCGACCCAGGACTTCTTGATTCGTCGGACGCGATCATTCGTGTCACGGCAGCTGGAATATGTGGCTCAGATCTTCATCCTTATTTCGGCAGGGAACAAGGTTTGGACCAGGGAACAGTTATGGGGCACGAGCTACTCGGTGAGGTTGTAGAAGTGGGTTCCGCTGTTCGGAGATTCTCACCAGGTGATATTGGAGTGGCTCCGTTCACTACGAATTGCGGTACCTGTTTCTTTTGTCAATCGGGGTTAACCGCTCGTTGCGAAATCGGCCAGCTTTTTGGCTGGATCGAAAATGGTGTGGGTTTGCAAGGTGCACAGGCAGAGTTCGCTAGAGTACCGATGGCAGATTCAACACTTGTTGTTGTTCCAGATGGACTTGATGAGGGAGTGGCTCTTCTAGCAGGGGATATCCTGTCTACAGCGGCTTTCGGAGCAGAGTTAGCTGGAGTGCAGCCAGGAGACGTGGTGGTTATAGTTGGATGTGGTCCCGTCGGCTTGCTTAGTATCCGCGCAGCTCGAGAGAAGGGAGCCGATCAGGTCGTGGCTATTGATTCAGTTCTTTCGCGACTTGAGCTTGCCAGCCGCTTTGGAGCAACTCCAGTTAACTTCAAAACTGAACAGGCATCTGAAGTCGTGATGGCTTGTTCCGAAGGGCGAGGTGCTGACTGCGCAATCGAAGCTGTAGGCTCACCCGAGGCGACTCGCGTGGCTGCTGAGTTGCTTAGATTTGGTGGATCAATAGCAGCGCTGGGTGTCCATACAGAAGCTCATCTCGCACTCTCACCGGGGGAGATCTATGATCGTAACATTCGCTATGCTGGAGGGCGATGCCCCGCACGCTATTACATGCCAGCCGCACTAAAGATCGCTGAGCGTGATATGGCTTTGGTCAATGAGCTGATCAGCCACAGACTCCCGCTTGCGCAAGGTATAGAGGCCTACAAGAGCTTTGCGGCAAGGGAGGAAGGCTGGTCGAAAGTGGTGCTAATGCCTGGAAACCCTCATTCTTAGCTGTCGTCGATCACAAAGTGGAGCCTGATATGAGTCGAGTGCGTTCCTTGTTCTGCAAGTTAGCAGCTGTAGCTCTGCTTACTGGGTGTGTGGATAGCGGTGCACCCTTTAACAATTCGATCACCGAGTCCAGCCTGTCGGACGATCTCTACTTCTTGGCTTCACCTGAGATGCGGGGACGGCTCGTTGGCTCTCCTGAAATTGCCGCCGCTTCAGAATGGATTGCTAATCGATTTGAAACGTTGGGCCTTGAACCTGCTGGAGACGATGGGTCTTACTATCAGGATTTTGATTTGGCTTGGTTTAGCCTGGATACCCCAAACCTTCTCCGTTTTACTGGAGCTGGGGGAGCACGTCAACCTGGTGATGGGTGGACGCCAATTAACTTTAGTGCATCAACTAGTGCTGCTGGTCCGGTAGCTTTTGCCGGGTTCGGCATTGTCGAACCTCGCCTGGGCTATGACGACTACAGGGGGCAAGATGTACGAGGGAAATTCGTACTCGTGCTTGAACGAGAGCCGGGTGTCACTGATCCATCAAGTCCATTCGACGGTGTAGTCACTGCAGAAGCATCCCGTACCTGGCGAAAAGCGCTTTTTGCCCAAGAACGTGGGGCGGTTGGCATTCTGTTTGTGCGAGATGTACACAACCGTCCGGAAACTGGAGATTGGCAAGAGGCACACGCTAGCAGTTGGCCCGAAGAGCCACGAAGAGTCGAACGCTTTCTTCTTGGTGCGTGGGTTGAAGATATCACAATTCCAGCAGCCCAGATTTCAGTTGAGCTTGCAGAAACACTCGTCAGCGGGTCCGGGAGTACGCTTGAGGAGCTTTCCGTGGCTTCTGAAGAAGCTGGCGGGGGGCTTGGTGTCATTGCACTACCAGGCGCGGAAGTCAGCCTAACGGTCAACATTGAACGTCATATCGTTACGGGTCGGAATGTTCTAGCTATGGTTGAGGGCTCTGACCCAGATCTCCGTGATGAAGTAGTCATTATTGGCGCTCACCATGACCATGATGGCACTGATGGTGAGACCGTATTTCCGGGGGCAGACGATGATGGCTCAGGGACAGTCGGCGTAATGGGTGTTGCGGGCGCTTATGCTAGAGCTATAGAAGCTGGTGAACGCCCTCAACGGTCTGTGATCTTTGGAATTTGGGATGCAGAAGAGCGTGGACTACTAGGTGCATGGTACTATACCCTAAGGCCGCTCTTTCCTCTGCAGAGCACAGTGGCAAAGCTCAATCTTGATATGATTGGACGTCACGAGGAAGTTCCAGAAGATGGTGGGGGTCGTTTCAGAGGGCTTGAAGCTCAGAGTGCCGAGTCTAACTCGAACGCGACTAATATTCTTGGTTACAGCCGAACACCTGACTTAGCAAGCGAGATTGAAGCGGCGAACACATTCGGGCTTGAGCTAAAGATGCGTTACGATAACAACGAATCCAATTTGTTACGCCGCTCAGATCACTGGCCATTTATTCAGAATGGCGTCCCGGCGGTTTGGTTCCATACCGGATTGCATCCCGATTATCACCGTGCCGGGGATACCCCAGAACGAATTGAATATGAAAAGATGACGCGTATCGTACGACTTGTTCACCAGACCAGTTGGAACGTGGCGCAAGGGGATGCCAGACCCACACTCCAAGAGATGGGCAGTAGACCAAGAAGCTGAGCTAGCTAGGGTTTTTGATTTGGGAGCATAGTCACTTGGTCACCATGGAAGAAATTCAGATGATTAACAGTTACAACCAAAAACAATCAGTTACGGCGCCGTAACCAGATCTATAGGTGGTCCCCCACAGACCCAAGTAAGAAAGCCTGCCGTTTCACCTGGACTGCTACAATTCCGATCCGTGTATCGGATCCCCTCGCCAATCTGCTGAAAATCTTCTCGGCAAGCGCCGTCTATTGAGGGGTCACATTGATCGATAGACCATGGGCCAGCGCTATACCACTCTTCTTTGCCAGATATCGGCTGACAGCTGAAATGAATATTAGTCCTGACACCGCCACCAGCCATGATACGGAAATCACCCTCGGTGGGGTCTGCTTTTGGATCCCAATCCCAGATTTCAGCCACTTCGAATTCCCGTGAAGTATCACCGGGAATAAGCGGCTGTTCGGGTCGGTCTCCGGGGAGAGGGATCCTCCAAAGTCCTGTACTTACGGACACGTGCGCATTCAGTAGACCGATAACTCGGTCGCGAAGCAGATTCTCTACATAGACCACACGAAGCCCTAGGGACACGTATGCCAGTGGTAGTGCTGACCTGGCATCAAGAATTCTGACAGCATCGTCTGACCAAGGGATCAGTATTGGTCGGTTGACTGTCCGCACCACTGCAGATCCTGCTATGGTGCCATCCGACACTTCTTCCAATTTCGAAGTCCGATCCCCTATGCAACTAGCCAGTGGAAGAGCCAGCCCAGCCGAACTGGCTTGCTTAAGGAATGTGCGTCGGTCCAATCTCAAGCGAATGAAACCGCTGTCGTCCATTCCTTTCATTCTCCTACTACTATGACGTTAAAGCTCTGACAGTGCTCGACGCTGATGCTCAAGCCGGTCTTCTCTTTTCCGAGCGAAACGCTCGATGGCTTGATAGATAGAAGTCGGGTCTAGCTTTGCCTCTGCGATCACATCGTCCTCTGTGCCTCCACTTAGCCAACGATCGTCCTGATCTGCATAGAGGGAATACTCTTCGGTCAGTGGACCCAGGTCGGGTAGGGGCGGGACCCGTTTAGTCATAGTGCTGATGACCATGCTGTCATAACGGGAAGCATGTGGGTAAATGTGTTTCTGGTACTGCTCAGATTGATCGGCAAACAACTCCGGACTGATGACTGCTGCAACACGGACATTGATGCTGTCAGCAGCTAGCTTGTCTAGTATGCTAACCAGATTCACAGTCGAGCTGGCGCCCTGGACCCAGACGGTTCCCATCGCTGGTAAATCAGGGTCGAAGTCACGAATAAGATAGATTCCTTTGGCGGCGGCCTTGAGATCCGAATCTGCAAACCTACTTCTGTCCGCAACTGAAATATCTGGTCGAGCAACGTGTATGGTGATGATGCCAACTTCCGGAGTTCGGGCCGCTTTTGCCACAGCAGCAAAATAGCCCGCGGCAACATCGTTGTAATCCCAAAAGTAGAGGTTGATCACCTGTCCACGTGGAAATAGGGTCCAAACCTGAGGAGCAAATATACCGAAGTGGGTACGTGCATCCGCTGCGGTTTCCGGTCCAGAATGTCCTGCGAGAATTGTTAGTACGCCCAGCCGGAAGGGGCTGTCCTGATTTTGTTGGCTGAATACTCGAGCAGGTGTGTACATGAGTGGTGTGAATGCACCGTAGGTCCCTGAAAGACCCCACAACCCAGAGTGAACTGATGGGTCAGTAGAGGCAGACTGGTTTACTAATCCAATGATTGTAGAGGCATTTACAGCTTCTTGAATAGGTGCCTTAAGGCGAGTTCCGCCTGGATTATTTACAGGATCATAGTGCCCGAAGAAGTGAGATTTTTCTACGTTGATTGAGCTAGAAAGATCTGCGGCCATAGTAAGGAAGCGTCCTCCCGTTACGTAGTTGAGCCATTGCCCAATTTCGCTTATCGCTCTTCTCGTTCCTTTCTTTTCCCCTGGTGGTAGAAAGAGGTTGATTGTTCCTGACGCCACGTCTCCTGAGTGAGGGTCGGTCGCCGTAAATTCCACCGGTTCAGTCGGTAATCCTGCAGGGGTAAGTCTCTCGTCCAGAAAAGGATCTTCAAGATTGTCAATATTTACGGGTGTCTCACGGTCCAGGTTTTCCGCGATAGAAAGCAGTCGATCGGAGATCCAGTCGCCCAATCCTGGCTTGCGGTCCATCACGGAAAGTAGGACGTCCACATTGGTTTTGAATTGAATGAGCTTATCAGCTTCTGATCCTGGGTCTCCATCTCTTATGCCGTCGAATTCTACCCCATAACGTCTCTCGAAGGACTCTGCCAATGCTACGAAATAGGGGGAGTTAATCCCAAACCCGTAGGGGTGACTGGGGAACCCAACAATCTGATCTCCGATGCCTTCCAGTTCTCCGTTCTCAGCTCCGGGCCACCATCCCTTAACTGTTTCACCTATAAGTACCATCGGTCGCCGATCATCCTCTGGCCAATCTTCCATTAGTTTTAAGCCAGCGAAGATATCGTCGAAATCATGGCCGTTGGGGACATCTAAAACATTCCAGCCATAGGAACTCCACTGCTGCGCAATGTCGTAGCCCTTGAACTTTGATTTAACCACGCCCCCTATGAGTGAGTCATCAATGCCCGCATTGTTATTACTTAGGAAAATCCGCAAGCGCTTGCCAACCTGCTGCGCAACCGCAGCGGTCTTTAACTCCTGCGCGTGTCCTTCAGTCATCGCGAACTCACCCTCTAGCGCAATGACTTTCAGGTTTGAAGGTGCGCCAATGAAGTCCCAGAACATTGCCTTTCCAGCTGCTGTGGCAATGCCAATACCTGACGGTCCCCCGTTCACGTCGTTCGTGACATCAGTACTTTCTGCATGCCCCATGAGAGGCCGTATTCCACGTAACTTTGCCTGAGCGAATAGCGGATGGCCTACAAGGTCATTCTCTTCGAGAATCTTATCCATCGCTCCCTTGCTTCTCCTAAATCCCAAAGCATCAACTGAGAGTATTGCAATCTCCGGGTCACAAGCGTAGCGATCATCTCCAGTGGTAGCGTGCCTTTTGGCCATTGCTTCATAGAGAATCATCCAAAGCGCATAGCAGGTGGGGATACAATGCCCACCTGCGAGCATGAACCGGTCAGCAAAGGGGTGCTTGGGTTCTCGAATGTCATAGGAAAGCCCACCGAGTTCAGGCCCGCCAAGATGGATGGCTACGTTAAACGGGGTGTAGGAAAGGGGTCCTCCGAAGTGGCCTGATCCTCTGTAATTGCCAAGCAGAACCAGTAGCATTGAGGTCATGAATGCCACATCATCGAAGTGCTCTTTATCAAAAGTAGGCACTTCAACAGCGTGTGATGAAGGAATTCGCTCTGACTCTAATGTGGTCACGTTTGTGACTCTAAAATCATTCAGGGCTTCTTGGCTCATCTTCTTCCGGGTTCGTTGTCAGTCAATAGACTGGTCAGAGGTGTGGTATGCTGTTTCGTCGTTACAAGGTTAGTTGCACGCCTGAATCCAGAAAGGCCTGAAAACCGTCAGCATCCCTCGATGCAGTGCCGATACGATTGATGGCTTCAGCTAATTCCTCATCTGAATTCGCTGTTGATATACGCAAGAAGTGTTGCCCTTCGCTACCGAGTGTTCCAAACGAACGTCGATCCATTGTTGCGACTTTATACTTGTACAGGAGGAATAACTGAAAGAGAGTCGCCGGACTGGAATTCAGACGAGTGTCCTCAGGTAGTTCATCAAATGCTTCGATTCCACCCATATTTCTCAGTGCGCCTTCCACATTTGGAAAGGCGTAAAATGCACCCTTCGGATTCTGGCATGTAATTCCACCGATATCATTTAGGTTCTTTACAACTAAGTCACGACGACGCTGAAACGCCTCAACCATTGTCTGAATAGAATCCTTACTCTCAGGTGACTCTAAAGCTTCAACAGCTCCCCATTGATTATACGGAGGGATTGAGGCGAAATAGTTGATGGCAAGTTGCCGGTGGGCCAGGGCTTCTTCGACTGTTGGGTATACCGCCCAGCCAACCCTCCCGCCGGTCCACGCGTAGGTTTTTGAGCAGCCTGATGCGATGATGGTTCGCTCTTGCATTCCTGGCATCGAAGCAATGGAGATATGCTTATCCCCATCAAATGTGATTGCTTCGTATGACTCATCAGAGAAGACCCGCACGTTTGGACTTGTTTTTTCGAGTATGACGTCAGCGAGTTCACCAAGTTGCTCTGCCGTAGCCACGCCACCGGTTGGATTTGATGGAAAGTTGAAGAAGATGAGTCCGGTTCTATCACTCAACACAGGCTCTAGGTTGTCTCGCTTGAGTGCAAAACCATCCGATTCCGGCAGCACGACAGGGACTGGTTTACATCTGAAGTAGGGAATAAATGACTCAAATAGCGGGTAGCCGGGTGAGGGGTAGATGACTTCTTCTCCTGCCTCACTGTAGGCCATATGAGCGAATCCTATTGGAGGGCGTCCTCCCGGATAGATGACAACTCGCTCTGGATCGACGTCTAGTCCGTGCTTTTCCCCTATTGATCTTGCTACTGACATGCGTAGCTCAGGAATCCCTTGGGGGTCGCAGTACGTGGTTAGTCCCGTGTCTATAGCTTTTTTTACAGCGACTGTGATGTGGTGAGGTAGGGGGAAATCTGGCTGGCCAAGGTTGCATCTGATTACTTGGCCGCCATCTGATTCCACCTCAGATATTCGCCCCCCAAGGGCGAATGCTGCCTCGGTACCGATCCGGGTTACTCGGTCGGCAAAGAGTTTTTTGGGTGGTGGGACATTTACCATCGGCCCAATTCTCGACTCTCTAAGGTGATCTGCAATATGCCACGAGCATCGGAGGATCGCTCGGTGTCATCCTTCAGGCAAGCGTTGGCTGAAGGACAGAATATCTAAAAGCGTAAGTTCTCTCTCCTAGCATTTCGCTAGCGTACTAGAATTGCGACTTATTAATTAATCAATTTCCTGCTGGTCTAAAAAAACCATGAAGCAGAGATATAACCTATGGCTGGGATGAAACCGAATTCAGATCCCAATCCCAGCGTTCCTGGTGATGTCAGTTCCGTCCCCAGGCCTCTGAACGCTCCAGCAGTCACAGTTAGGGAGCCGGTTGCAGACCAATTTAGGCCCGGCGAGACCAACACGCTTTTGTCACGTGCATTTACAAGCGTGAGTCCACTCACGCCCACGAGTGGATGAATTTGGTATGATAATTGGCTCGCAACAGTCCATTGACCTATAGTTTGCATATCACCTTGTATAAATGGCTTAGAGCTCATCGTCTCAAGTAATTTCGATGTGTTTTGGGCTCCGAATCCGTCATACTGTAATTCAACCGCGAAGTAGACATCCTTCCCCCCTGGGGTGAAGAATCGATCGAGTCCAATCGCACCCCGCACCGCCACTTCATGGTTAGGATGTTCTCGAATCGCGACCTCTCCTCTAATTGCATTGGTCTCTAGCGCACCGGTAGCGAATAGGGCACCGGCTGGCTGATCATGGAGAATGCCGGCCCAGGTTCCGAACGCCCAGCCACCCCTAGATGTTTGCACGCGGCCGAGTGCAGTGACTGTTGTGCCAA
>Ga0310344_10001456_pt1 | contig 18117 bp, 12 predicted proteins | sample HC15DNA20200_MG_FD_203801 | JGI IMG/M metagenome (GOLD analysis project Ga0310344, IMG submission 203801) | Marine microbial communities from station ALOHA, North Pacific Subtropical Gyre - HC15-DNA-20-200_MG | ecosystem: Environmental > Aquatic > Marine > Oceanic | place: Pacific Ocean: North... | reverse complement strand
ATGAACCCATCCCCGCATTATTTACAAGTACATCGAGTCGGTCGTACTCACGCAAAATCAAGTTTCCGAAGGTGCGCACCTCTTCAAAGGAAGAAAAATCAGCAGCGAAAAATCGAGCACTCCCATGACCTTCGCTCTCAATCTCGTCGATGAGTGCCGCACCCCGTTCTTGATTACGCCCATGTACAATGACATGAGCACCACGCGAGGCTAATCGACGGGCGACTTCGCGACCGAGACCGCTCGTCGATCCGGTAACCAAAATGACCTGTTGCTCCAGATCAAGCGCCTGAACCGATTGCGCCTCGGCTTTCATAAGACCCAAAAGCGTACCCCCCACTACACCAACCCAGATAGCCATATATTTTGAAGCGCTCATTTTCAACCTCAATACCCTCGCCACGTTACTTCCTCGCATGGTCTGACAACTCCGTCTTCGTTTCTCTATTCAGAACAACACAGATAGACTCAATCGTGGCCTCCTAAGCCCCACAAGACAAGCTTGCAGGTCACCAGGGGGAACGCACGGCATAAATTATTATAATTCGGTGACCTCTAGCGCAGTTGACCATACCTTAGGAACGTCAGACAGCAAATATCACACTTTTACGGCTTCTGAATGGGAGAAATGTATTCATGGCCCTCCTTGCCAATCGACTGACGAATCTTGGCACCGAGAACGCGTTCAAAGTGGGGGAAGACATCCAGACCTGCGTTGACCGAGGCATGGACGTTATCAAGTTCAACCTCGGTGCTCCAGATTTTCGCAGCGCACCTCACTTGAATCAGGTCTCCATTACCGAACTAGAGGCCGGAAACTCCGGCTACTGCGACCCAGCAGGTATTGCATCCTTTCGACAGGCGATCGCCAACCACGTCCGACTCTCCCGTGGCATCGACGTAACACCTGATCAAGTCATCGTAACACCCGGTGCCAAACCACCCATCGGATATACATTTCAAACGTATGTGAACCCTGGCGATGAAGTTGTGTACCCGAGTCCCGGATTCCCCATTTATGAATCGTGGGTAACATTCGTTGGTGCCACACCTGTACCGATCCAACTAAGCGAAGACACAGGATTCGCGTTTACCGCCGAAGAGCTAGCTGCTCACCTCACAGAGCGAACGAAGCTGATTATTCTCTGCTCTCCATCAAATCCTACCGGTGGTGTCCTATCCAGAGAAAATCTTCGGGATATCGCGAACGTCATTCGTGACCGCTGCAGACCGGACGTTCGGATCTATGCAGATGAGATATACGAACACATTTTATTCGATGGTCAAAAGCACCACAGCATCTTTTCCGAAGAAGGAATGCCAGAGCGCACCGTGCTCGTCAGCGGCCACTCCAAGGGGTTTGCTATGACCGGGTGGAGACTTGGGTGGGCAGTTCTACCTACAACCGATGAGGCCGCGATTTTCAAACAGCTGAACATCAACACCATTTCATGCGTCCCCCCTTTTCTTCAGGAAGGGGGCCGTGCGGCCTACGAAGACCCTTCAACGATAAAGACGGTTTCTGAGATGGTCACTGCGTTTGAACGGCGCCGAGATTGGGTGGTTCCAGCCTTGAACAGTATTACTGGCGTAACCTGCCAGTTGCCCAAAGGCTCATTCTACGTATTCCCTAACGTTGCCGGGGTATGCGACAGGCTTGGGATCTTCGAGGCTTATGAAGCCCTGTCGTCAACGGCTAAGAGAAAGACGACACCGGGAGGGATGCTCCAGATGTTTCTGCTCTATCGATACGGTGTCGCAACCATGGATCGTGCATCATTCGGTCGCATCGGCTCTGAGGGACAACATTTTCTACGACTTTCAATTGCTAACAGTATGGATGACATCCAAAGAGGCATCGCTCGGATTAAAGAAGCTGTTGATGACTCCAATGGGTTTACAAACTTTGTGAAAGAAGAACGGCTTTGGGATTAATGCAGTTTCATACAGGGGAAACCGAAAGCCATGGATGGGCCGTGTGAGAAAGCGAGCGGCGACAGTTGCAATGAAGCAAGAGACTCCATGAAGAGAGGCCGGAGTTCGATTGCCCGACAACTCGGACAGACGGCCCTATTACAGATAGGACTCCTAGCCGCTTCAACACCAGCGAGCGCCCAGGAGGTTGGAATGCTCGTCCTCGAAGCTCCGGCGAGCATTGAATCTGCAGCCTACGGAAACACTCCTTATTTCTTCAGCAATGAGGCAGCCCTCCTCTTTTATTCTCCGGCCCTCATCGAACAGTTGTCAGGTGTCGCCGCTGGCTTCCAGCGCTATGGAACAGAAGGAACACTCACGACCTTATCTGGAGCAGGGACCGGCCTAGGTGGCGGTTTTGCCGCTGGATTTCAGTACATGAGCTACGACACACCGCTCTCGTTCCTCACGGAGCGAGACCTTCAAAGTTTCACCTTCACCCAAGGAGAACACGGCGTAACTGAGTTCGTAGGATCGATCGGCTACGCCCGCACAGTTCTTGGTGTCCACACGGGGGTCGCACTAAAGTATATGCAGCAAATCGTTGACTCCACTCAAGATCAGACGTGGGCTGCGGATTTCGGCCTAGCGAAAGAAGTGGGGAGGACAATGATTAGTCTTACCGCCAAAAACCTCGGCTCGGACCTCAAGATCGTGGAGCATCTCTGCGCCACGTGCGACCCAACCGAACTACTCGTGACCCACGACCTCGAGCTACCAACACAAATTGTGGCAGGGGTTTCAGTGGAACAGTTTGAGGTTGGAGAGTTCGACATGATACTGACTAGCCAAGTCATGAGACGGCGAGACGGAGAATTCATACCAGCCGGGGGGGTCGAAGTCTCCTACTGGCCAGTACAAGGATACACATTTCGGATCCGAGCTGGTCTCCAACGCGTTACCGAAGAAGACCGAAGCCCATTTACAGTTGGAGCTGGGTTTACGGGAGACAACATTACGATCGAGTACGCCTTTCAATCTTTCGACGAGAGAGGAAGTGCACATCGATTTGGCCTCCGGTGGCACTAGCGAACATCCGGGATGGGGGCGGCGGATTGAAAAAATCCATGGTCCATCTTGGAGAAACCAATGTCATCAACAACCACCGTGCCAGCTCGAGTCTGATCGAAGATAAGCTCGATTTTCCGAATTGAACCTGGGTCAAACGTGGAATCCCCATCCACGAAATCTGACAGGGGGATGGAGTATGATTGAAGCACTAGCTCCCATTGTTTTTCAAACCTCTCATCGTCGTTGCGGCGGCGAACTTTAATGTCGAGTGGTTTTCGGATCGCACCATATGTAGAGAGACGCACCCTGCTCGACGTACCGGACGCATCACTGAGCTCAATCGTCAAATCGACTGGCTCATCGTTGATCCCACTGGACGATTCACCATCTACGGGTGACGAAATATCCTTGAACTCATCCTCGTCACCTCTTCCTACATTTACATGTCCTTTGGCATCTCGGAGTGGCGGTCTTTCGTCTAATGCAGACAAGAGAAGATCAAGCGTCGAGGTTGACGACAACTCCAATTCTCTCGTCAGCGAGGAAGGGATAACGAGCGAGTAACTAGCCGGCGATCTGACAAGGGTGTCTACACCAGCGATCATGTTGTTCCAGCCTAACCACACCCCATACGTCCCTTGATGTTTCGGCGTCGTGGACCGATTTCCCGAACGAAGCGGTAATAGGTCCTCACGCCAAGTCGCGAGTGATTTCCCTTCAATTCTGGTGCCCTTCGCCGTTCCTGAAGTGACGTCTATGTCCTCATCAAATGCAGCAATAGGGCGAAACGTGCTGGTTTGGAATCGTGTCACGTACATCGTCTTCGGAAGCCACTCGCCGATCATCCGGTGGTCGCGGAATAAGGGCATGTAATCTTTGTTTTCAAGCAATGTCGTTTCAAGGAACGCGGAAATGTAGATCTTACCCATCTCCCTCTGATCTTCCGGGTCAATCAAACCTCTGAGATCAAGGATACGACCGCTTCGTGGACCGACGTCTTTGTTGCCCCAACCCGTATTCCATTGTCCGTGGTTTGCACGGTACATGTAGATCGCAGTCTTGAAGTACTCCTCATCATCAGTGAATGCCAACCGATGGTATAAACGTAAGCCGTGAAAACTTGTCACATCACCATCGTGTGATCCGTGAAACACCATATAGTTCACATTTTCGACAGGAACGAGACGACCGGTGGGGAGGTATTGGCCATCTACGGGTGCAATCGCGATGATCGACCGGATTCCATAGCCGAAATTGAATTCGAGGGACGCGTCGTCAGGGTATCTCTCCAAATGATTGAATGCCGCAGCATGGCCAACAGCCTCTCCACCACGCGAGTGTCCGATTAATGCAATTCGTTCAAAATCAATTTTGCCCGCAAAGGGAGTGGAGTCAGATTCCGCAAACTTTTTCCACGCGTCGAGGTGTTTTAGCAGCAACCAACCTCGACCGTCATTTTCATTGCGGATACTACCGTTAATAAAGTTCATGTCGACGGAACTGAAAACGAAACCACGGCTGGCCAACAGTTCTCCGAGATATCCATACCCAGGATCGGAGAAGTCCTTCATGTTGTGGTTGCCGTGAACAATCAAAACGAGGGGGAATGGCCCACTTCCTTCCGGGTACCAAACACGCCCGTTGATTGGAAACTCTTCAGGCGTGAACCCCCAGTACTCGTTTCGCTCATCGCCGGAGGAACCCAGGCTCACCAGTTTTGAGGCGTCAACAGACTCTGTGACAATCGATACCGAATCTCGGTACTCGATCCGATTCTTATCGGTCCCACTTCCGTAATAGAGCCGACGCACCTGATATGGGCCTGGACGAGCTGGGTTGGGGTAATCAAGTGCTTGTTGAGCCAATACTGTAACGTGATCGGAGGGCGTAAGATTAAGTGAACCGGAACAAGCCAGACTCGTTGGAAGGAGAACTGCCAGACATAGTTGAATGCTTCTGGAAATCTGGACAAAAGAGCTGAACGAGGCGTTCGCCTGCACATCTTGTCGTGAGTCAGTTGGAGTGGGCGACACCAGTAGATGGTTCTGACGATTTGTGGGAGATCGCATGACCTTAAGCTGAAACCATAAACCCGGTAAGTGCAAGGAGTAGAGGTGAGGTTAACACTCTCTTGCAGACCTTGAACATCTGGCACATAGCGGGTTCACCTTACCAGATTGTTCAATAGCCTAACCAAGGAGTTATCGGATGCCTTCCCTTTTACGCGGTTCCATTCAGTTCGTCTTGTGCTTTCTAATCTTCGGCTCTGCACTATCACCGGGCGTTACGCCACTCGTATCACAGGAAATTAAGCCGGGGCTAGACCACGATGACACTTATCGATGGAACGCCGTTCGTGGGCGGACCTTGTCTGCCGATGGGAAGTGGCTGACCTATGTGATCGAACCTTGGGATGGAGACCCGACCCTTGTAGTCACGAGAACCGATGGCTCCGCGGAGAGTCGCTACCGTGGTCGCGCTGCGACTTTCACGCGCAACGCCAGATTTGTCTCCTTCCGTGTGCCACCCGTGAAATCTGTCGTCGACTCCCTAAGACGTCAGGGAAAAAACGACAATGACCTACCAGGCGATTCACTCGCTGTAGTGACGCTCGACAATTCTTTCAGTGGTAGTAATGAAAAGATATTCCGAGCGGGCCCGATTGAGTCGTTCTCGGTACCAGAAGATGATGGCGTTTTCATCGCCTATCTGCGCTCTGCAAATACCGATGAAGAGAAAGAAAGCGAAAACCAAGAAGAAAAAAATACGGAAAAGCACTCCGCAGAGTACAAGAAACGTCATGAAAAACGTGCTGGAACAACGCTCGTCGTTCGCAATCTCGAATCAGGTATCGATCAACAATTTGAAAATGTTGTGGAATACAGAGTTGCAGATGCGGGCACAGCCGTGGTGTTTGCCACTTCTACCGATGATGGCGAGGGTGATGGGTTCAATGTCATAGATCCCACAACTGGCCAAGTCACAGAAATCATGAAAGGGGAAGGCCACTATACACAACTCACATTTGATGAGTCTGGACGAAGTGTGGCCTTTCTCAGCGACCGGGAACAGTGGGAACTCGACCAACCATCATTCGCCCTCTACCGGGCCGACGCCAATGGTTGGGCTGTGGAGAAGGTTGTCGATAACACGACAGCAGGCGTCCCCAGCGATTGGTGGGTAAGTGAACATGGAGATGTGTCATTCAGTGAGGATGGCTCGCGAATATTTTTTGGCACGGCACCGCGGCCCAAAGCAGAATCCGACGAAAAAATTCTTGATGCAGATCGTGTTGAACTCGACATCTGGAACTGGCAGGATGACTATCTTCAGCCCATGCAGCTCGTCCGCGCGGAAGATGAACGAAACCGATCATTTCTCGCTGTCGTACACACCGACCAAAGCCACATCGTACAGCTTGGATCTGAGGACATCCCAGAGATTACACGCACACACCACGGGGACGGGGATCATTTTCTAGGCACGACCGACGTACCTCACCGGCAAGAACTGTCCTGGGACGGCCGCTATAGCGATGCATATGCAATCGACGTTTGGACGGGGGAACACAGGCTTATCGTGGAGCGGGTGCGTGGCTTTGGAGGTGCGAATCTGTCCTCTGGTGGAACCTACGCATATTGGTGGGACGATAACGAGCGCGCATGGAAGGTCACTCGGATGGACGGAAGAATCGAGATTCTGAACCTCACAAGCGACATTCCGTTCGCTTTCCACCGCGAATTAGATGATCACCCGCAAGGTCCTCCACCATACGGATTTCCAACCTGGACAGCAGATGAGGAGGCCCTTCTCCTATATGACAAACATGACGTATGGCGAACTGATCCGAGCGGCGCTACTGCTCCTCTACGCCTAACAGACGGCCGCGCATCAAATCAACGCTATCGAATCATACGATCCGATGTCGAAAAACCGTGGGTGCCGAATGGCGAAGTGTTGTTGTCATCATTTGACATGGGGACAAAAGAGTCTGGTTTCAGCCGTGGTCGAACTGACCGCGCAGGCTCCGTTGAACAACTCACCAGCGATAACGTTCGATACGGACCCCCGACGAAGGCTCGGGACGCTGATCGTCTAGTTTGGACCCGGGAAACTTTTGTCGAATTTCCCGATCTTTGGGTCAGCGACTCGGACTTTTCCGGCGCACACAAGATCAGCGAGGCAAACCCACAGCAGTCCGAATATCGCTGGGGTTCTGCAGAGCTTGTCGGATGGATGTCCAATGACCGTACCCCACTCGAAGGCATCCTCATCAAACCCGATGGCTTCGACCCAAGTCAGAAGTATCCGATGCTTGTTTACTTTTACGAGCGTATGTCAGACGGACTTCACCAATATCAGCCTCCTCTCCCAAACCGTGCATCGATTCGGTTCTCTTTCTATGCCAGCCGAGGATACCTCGTCTTCATTCCCGATATACCATACGAGATTGGATATCCTGGCGAGAGCGCACTTGATGCAGTCGTTCCTGGAGTGTTGACGCTGGTTGACCAGGGGTTCGTTGACCCCGACCGGATTGGTGTCCAAGGTCACTCGTGGGGCGGCTATCAAATCGCGTATATGATCACGAAAACAAATCTATTCGCCGCGGCAGAGGCAGGGGCACCCGTATCGAACATGACGAGTGCCTATGGTGGGATTCGTTGGCAAAGTGGCATGAGCCGCATGTTCCAATACGAGCGAACACAGAGTCGAATTGGTGGAACGTTGTGGGATGAACGAGATCGCTACATTCACAATTCTCCGCTGTTCTTTGCGGACAAGATCAATACACCATTGCTCATGTTACATAACGACGCGGATGGTGCGGTCCCGTGGTATCAGGGGATCGAGATGTTCGTGGCTATGCGCCGGCTGAGCCTGCCCGTCTTCATGCTAAACTACAACGACGAGGGACACGGTCTCGGTCGCAAAGCGAACCAAGAGGACTGGGCCATTCGGATGCAGCAATTCTTCGATCATTATCTAGTCGAATCCCCTGCAGCACGGTGGATGGAAGAAGGCATACCTGCAACGTCGAAGGGGCGTGATTCGGGGTTGGATCTAGTGGAGAAAAAGGTGCCTGAAGAAGGTAGAGAGGATTGATTCATGCCACTGCAGGGGCGAAGTAACCTTAGTTGAACTTAGAAAGTGAGGAGCTAGGGAATAAGGCTGCTGTTAGAATCGAGAAAGTGGAACAAAGAGCACCCTTAATATAAGGGCATACAGGCTAGTAGGACTCGGCTGGCAATGTCAGAAAAGGATGCGAAAACCGGCGAACGCCGACGTTTCGCGCCATGCCACGGAACTTCCCCATCGGGTCATTCCCGTGCCTATGATCTCGCCCAACGACCATAAACGAACCCCTAGGCTCCCTCCAACTTCCCAGCTCTTCCCCTCACGATCGGGGGCAAACAAATTCGTCGAACCCCGATCCTGGAACGCTACGTGCCAACGACCCCTGAGCCGTGCCTGCACAGCATCAATACCGCCCAAGAGACGGAACTCAGATCCATCCCCCCCTAAAGGATGTGCCAGCAGTCGACCCTGTACCGTCCAGTTATCCTCAAACACACCATGTCGGAACCACCGTCGGCCTGTGGCGCCCGGTCCCGCAAACGAGGCCCACTCAAACCCCACAGACACCTCCGGGAGTCCAGGCAATCCCCCAAGTTCTGCTCCAGCGATCAGGCCAGGATTTTCATCGTACGCTCCTGCCCAATCTTCGAATCCCCATTCCAGATATAGCGATACCGGCAGGTTTCCCAGCGGAGCAAGGTAGCGGATTTCGCCAGAGGCAACCTGGTTTTCGAAGTTGAAACCATCAGGAGGAGCTGCACCAAGCACAGCGTTCATAAAACGCCAAAAAGTGGTATCCAACTCGTTTCCCGTACCCCCAAACATCCCAGCACGATTGATTGCAAGTTCGAGCCGATCGTGCGGTGCAATTGAGAGTCGGTAGCCAAAGAACCATGGATCAAGAATTTCGCCACTTCGTTGGAGTCGGGAGAAGAAAATCTCGGACCGAAAAGGACCAAGGACATTAAGAAATCCAGGAAGATCCACACCGTCGGTCAGGACTACCCCACCACCATCCACTGCAACTTCACCGTCCAGCATTACCGTCCCACCAAATCCAGGTCCATAACCCGGCGCCCGACGCCCGACCCACAGAGCCACAGAGCCCACCTCGAGCGTGACATAACCTTCTTGAATTGTAAGGTTATCTCCTGCCAACCGCGGGGTAATCCGGCCCGCTAGAACAGGGAGATGAGGTGAAAGCTGAAAGGAGAGATCTGCCTCTACTACTGCAGAAACGACATCAGAAAATGGGACTGGCCCTCCTGAGATTCCACCTGTAGATACACCCGGACTTACATGAGCACCCAGCAGTGTATTTCGAGTTGATTCATAGCCCACTGACACTGAGCTTCCCCCCAACAAAATAGGCGGTACTGAGTGTCCTTCCAGGAGTCGTGCGGTTCGAGTGAACTCTTCCGAAAAACGCGCCCAATACAATTCCGTGAGAGAGAGAACTTCGGGAAAATCTTGGCGTGCCTTTTCAATGCTCCGTAGGAGCATCCTGCCCGCTTCCCTTTGAGTGATGGAAATGGAGGAAGGATCGAACCGCGCTGGCAGGAGATATAGAGCGTGGAGCTTTCGGAGGGTGTCATGGAGCCAACTCCCTCGTGGCACAAATGCCGAGGCGAATTCCGGGGCGACCTCATTGGTCTGTGAATCAGTTGATCGTTCTTGGGCGAAGAGAAATGAACTCGTGGTGATAAGGCCAACAACGACGATCAAACACCTTCTTGGGACAGGTCGTTTCATGACGTCGATTCGACTCATTGTCGACACCTAACCAGCAGAAATTTCGATCTGGTCGAAAATATGCTCGGTAAACGGCAACGCGCATGTAAATGCTGGAGACACACTATTAAGCACATGAAACGAGTTCTTGTCGGCTTCATAGCAAAAATCCATCACGAGCTTATTCTTCGTAATATTAACTAATTGCGCTCGGATTCCGGGTCGTCCCCACTGGGAGAAATGCTCTAGCTTTAACCCTTCAGCCAACTCTCCAGCAGTTCTTACCATGTGGCTACGCGAGTATTTCTGTAATTCCCTAATGGCGAGACGTCGAAACGAAAAATCATCGCGCAGGAAAAACAATGCCTCCCGGGACACGACTTCACTCATTTCGGCGAGACGGAAATTGGCCATCCCACGATAGTGTTCCTTCCAGAATGCTGGCGTTGCGGTAGGGCCAAGCTTTACACGACCTCCTACTGTGACCGTCAAGTGAACTCCAAGAAATGGCTGTTCTAGGTTTGGTACGGGATAAATGGCCGTACGAACCGGAGGGGCATCAGCATCTTGATAAAGGTATAGCCCCTTAAAGGGGAGGATTCGGTAATCCTTCGCAAAACCAAAATCCCGTGCTATGGCATCGGCATAAACACCCGCGGCGTTGATAACATATCCTGCCGAAAATGAGCCCCGTGAGGTGCGAATATCACTTCCGTTTCGGCCTATGTACTCCGTATCAGTCCGTACTTGCACCCCTAACTCTATCGCATCGGACAAAAAAGATCTCACCACCTCGGAAGGGTCGACCGCCGCTGTCGACGGCGAGTACAATGCTCTCTCGTACGTGCGAGCCCGCGGCTCAATTTGTCGAGCATCGTGCGCACTGATTTCCTCAAGCTGGACACCGTTTTTCTTTCCGCGCAAAAAAAGTTCGTCAAGATCTTTTAGTTCACCTTCATTCCTTGCCACAACAAGCTTGCCGTTCTGGTTGATCTGGAGTCCCCGTTGGAGGCAGTAATCAGTGAGTCGCTTGCACCCATCTCGAGTGAATCGCGCTTTCAGGCTATCAGCTGTGTAGTAAAAACCAGCGTGAAGTACGCCGCTGTTCCGCCCACTGGCATGAAAACCACACGACGGCTCCTTCTCAATGAGAACCACCGAAGATTCGGGATTTCGAGTTTTGGCTACCAAAGCCAAGTTCAACCCAATGATCCCACCACCGACAATGAGATAGTCGGCGGTTTCAGCCATCTTGGTGCTCAGCACTGACCCGCATCTCAACAGACAACTGACCGCTACCTCTCAAAGTCATCCCAATCGAAAGGGCAGAGCGCTTTAACAGATCGCCGAAGTTTTTTTCCCACGAGTTGATCATAGTCACAAGCTGCGATTCCATGAGCGGGACGAAGAACGGTTAGATCTTCCTCGGCAAGTCGGGTTCCTTCAGAAAGATCCCGAACGGGGTAAACCCCTCTTCGGAATGAGGAGACATGACCTGACTCTATCTCAGAACATACGGGCTCTTTATGGCTTCTTCCTCGGAGCGTTGTAATCCGCCCGATCTTATCCACCATTGCAGTCACTTCGTCAGGGGTAAGTGAGACTTGGTGGTCACGGAATGAGCGCCCTTCACGCTGGTCGGTAAAGTGAAACTCCAAAATCTCAGCACCCATGGAGACCGCCACCTCTAACGCCTCCATACCAACGGTATGATCGGAGTAGCCAACTGTGGCCGAAAAGTCCTGACGGAATACATCCATCACTCGAAGGTTCGCGTCTTCGGGAGGAATCGGATACATGGAAGTGCACTGGAGAAGTGCAAGATATTCTGGGTTCTCGTACCGAACATCCCTATCCTGCAATCTCTCTACAACACCTGTCACATCCTTCAAAGTTGCTAATCCTGTAGAGACTACAATGGGTTTTCCTGTAGCAGCAATGCGGTCCAGTAAGGGATAAGCAGTAAGGTCGCCGGATCCGATTTTATAAAACATCAGAAAAGGATCAACCCATTCAATTGCAGATGGGTCCCACACAGAGGCACAAAAAGTCACATCACGTTCGTGACACTCCTTTGCGAGGAGACTGTACTGGTCACGGGCAAGTTCGAAACGTTGAAAATGCTGGTGACGGTCCGGACTTTCGACTCGGCTCACAAGCGAGTCGCCAGTGTAAATTTGGTACTTAACGGCATCGACACCGCTATTACACGCGAGACGGGTCAGTTCTAGGGCGGAATTAAAGTCGCCTTCGTGGTTGCCTCCGATCTCAGCAATCAGGTATGGACCAGACCTACCCTTCCAACCTCGCCAATCCCGGAGCATCTCTGGCTGAGCCTCAATCTTTTCTTCTCTATTGGCCATTCTTCAGGACCAACTTAAGGGAAAAATTCCATCCGCAGTGCAAACTATCATCGCAACCCCAGGGTGGCAGAAGATTAGGCATGTGGAACCTTCACTTTCCCTTCCCATTATCAGTCACGTGAAGCACGCGTAACACTGCACCAGCAGAGTGCTGAACAAGTGACCGAACAATCTGCCATGCAGTCATTACAAAGATGGTGAGGTCGAACCGGAGGGAACGATACTTAATGTAGTAAAGATCGACCTGAAGCTTTTCAATGGCATTTTGATAGGTGTTGATCAACCCCCAACCAGCCATGCCAGGCTTTACAGTTAGTCGATGCGCGTAACCTGATATCACCCGGCTGCGTTCCTCAAACCCTCGCCGAGTTTCTGCTCGAGGGCCCACTGCATTCATATCGCCACGTATGACGTTGAGTAGTTGTGGAAGGTCGTCGAGCTTGTAACTCCGTAATATTCGCCCCACCGCTGTAACTCGACTCGCCTCACCGACCGACCAATCGGTCTTCAACCAATCCCCGGTCCATACCGTTTCATCGGGTGGTGTCATACTCCGAAATTTGAAGAGATTGAACGGTCGCCCGTTCTTTCCCAGCCTTTCCTGAATAAAAAACACTGCGTTCCGATCCTCGAACCACACAGCCACTCCAATCGCAAAAAACAAAGGTAGAGTCAAGATCAGGCCGCCAACTGCTAGAATTACACTGACTAGCCAACGCACAAAGTCGGCTAGAAGGTGGTGCGGAGTTGGGGGGATCTCTTTAGCATCGATCGCTGTATAAGAAACCTTGCGTGTGAGATCCTCATAGAGATCGCCAAGTTGAATATATTTCACACCACCCCCACGGAGGCGTTCTCGAGTCGATGGTGTTACTTGAGCCACATCAGCGACGGCTACCGCAGTAAATCCCCGTTCTCGACATAAACTGGGAAGATCTCGCAAATTTTCAGAATCCTCTATTGCTATACAGATCCCAAATTCATTCTTCCGCGCTGCAATCTCTTCAACCTCCCGAGAGAAGTTGGTCGATCTAAGAATGAGGATCTTATGCCCATGCCACACCCGGTACCTCGACCAGGGGAGCGAAGGTATTGTATCCTGCACAATCAAAATGATTTATGGATAATGCCTACTTGTGACGTAACGCCTTTTGACAACATATTTTCGTAATCCGACCTCTCGATAAAGACCTCTTCTTTGTACCGCATTTCAACAAGGTCCGTGAAACTCAAATCTTCATCCGTAATCTCTTTGCCAAACAGAAAGTTGTTGATCGCCATATCTGGGCCATTGAATCCAGCGACACACCGAACAGCTGTGGATCCAGAGAAGCGAGCATTAACCTCAAAAACCGTGACGCCTTTTTCAGTGATCCTAGCTTGGAGATTGCTGGGCCCCTGTACATTCATTTTTGCTACTATTTGCTCGCACACACGACGGATTTCCTTGAAGGGTTCAATAACAGCTCGAGTGGGAATTCCCTTCTCCATCTCTCGCCAGTTTGTAATTGACCCAAGGACCTTTCCAGCCTTGTCCGCCAGCACCTCAGTGGAATACTCATCTACCTGTTTTGATGCCTGTTCCCGAGTCAAATCACAGCCCTTCCACTCTATCGGAAGGAGATACTCCTGAATTATCGGGTCTTTAGTTTCCGCAATAGCTGCCTGAAGTTCATCATAGTTCATGACAATCCGAAGTCCCCTAGAACCCCAGCCAACACGAGGTTTGACTACAAGCGGGTAATCAACCTGCACCAACAAGTCTTCGATACCTGCTGGCAAAGATGATGCGGGAGCGGAAAATCCGTTACTCTCCAAGAACTCAAATGTGCTCCATTTATCTGCACACATTTTAACTGTAGCATTTGGACTGACTACGACCACCGCATCTGTGTTAGACTCGATATCATCCACGTGTGCAGCAATCGATACAACCTCTGGATCTGAGCCTGGTATGAGGACCTCTGCGCTCTCCCGGTTCATGATTTCGATTAGTGCTTCAAAATAGCTGTCTTCATCTGATGCAGATGGTACTTGATAGCCTCGATCCGCTCGATAAAGCCCCGCAGCAAGCGGATTAGAATCCACCCCAACTATGTGGTAAGCTCGGTTCATATTCCGATTGGCTAATCGGAGCCCTTTTATGACACTCTGGCCGACACCACCACCAACCCCCGTAACTACAACGCGTACACTCACTTACGAACCTCACAACTTTTGTCATGGTCGACTTTATTTAGAACATCACTGAACATTGAAAAATCGATATCTCCTACCTCATCCGCACGGTGGGCATCGCTTCCTATTGTAAACATGGCATCCTCTTCCAGAAGTATCTGGAGGAAGCGTTCGAGGTGGGGAACCTTTGCGTTGACTTCAAGAGGCTTTCCACACGCTTTTGCCTTTGTCGCCATCTCTCGAATGAGTTCGGCGGGGAATGGGTCACGGGTGTGTTCTGGGTAAAAGAACTTGTAATACGTCCGGGCCGGGTGACCAATTACACTAACGATCGGGTTTTCTAAGAGACGGCACGTGATAGCTGTTTCCATCTCGGCAGCCTTTACTGGCCCCAGCTTGGCAAGATCACCAGAAACATCAGGCTGATACCGGTGCACAACACCCATCACATAATCGACAAGACTTACAGCCTCTGAAGCGATATCTACATGGCCATCATGATCAACCGCCTTGGCTTCAACTCCTGTCAGAATCCGCAAATCAGGATTAGTGCGGCGCTGTTGTTCAATCTCTTCAGCGTAGCTTTCCACCCATTCGGATGACCGCCAAACGTGATCTGTAAACGCGATCTCCGTCAACTTCCGTCTTTGAGCAGCACGCACACACGCCGCCGGATCATCCGCACCATCGCTATAATACGTGTGAATCTGGTGATCAACCAAGGAAACACCCTGATCTACTAACTTTTGTCGGCTCAGGTGGCTGGGTAAGACGAAGTTCAAATCACGTCCCTTGAGTCACTTTATGAGTGCCGTATCATCCAATTCAACTTTAGATTCCGTGGAACACTTCTAGAACTTTATCCAACTCATCCTGGGAGAGCTTCGGGTGGTTCGGCAATCCAATCATTTTGCCAGCGACGGCCTCGACCACCGGTAGAGAAACAGACGTATAATCCGGTGCCCCGCTGTAGTGCTCACAACTGAGGGGATAGCCTGAACGATCAGTTAGCAGAGGTTGTCGATAGAGAGGCTCATCGTACCGTTGGCGCACCTCCACACCCCGCTCTCTGAGCACGCCAACAAGATCTTTAGTACTTACCCCTAGTGTCGGTTCGTCGATCTGAACGGGGCACCAGAAGTAAACATGCTTCGTGTCCATATTAATCTTAGGAACGCGGAGCCAAGGAATATCATCAAGATGACTTAGCAGATACTCTGAATTCCGGATGCGGTCGGCATTCATCAGATCCAGTTTGCGAAGCTGCACACTCCCAATCGCTGCCGACATCTCACCCATACGGTAGTTGTACCCTAAGACCAAATGACTATCTCGGCCTGCCATACCATGATTCCGGATCATCCGGCATTTTTCCGCGATTTCCTCATCGTCCGTGACGATCATTCCACCTTCGCCGGTGGTCATATTCTTCGTGGCATAAAACGAAAAACAACCGACGTGCCCAATCGAGCCTACTTTTTGTCCGCGGTATTCCGCACCGTGAGCCTGGGCACAATCCTCTATGACGACGAGTCCATGTTCCTCAGCTATAGCATTTATACCGTCCATATCCGTCGGATGCCCAAAGAGGTGAACGGGGATAATCGCTTTCGTCCTCTCCGTCACGTGGCGAGCCAAATCTTCAGGATCAAGGCAATAGCTAGCAGACTCAATATCAGAAAAAATCGGAATGGCATTTTGGTGCAAGACGGAAGTGACCGTTGAGAAAAACGTGAGCGGTGGAACGATCACCTCATCCGTAGGACCCAATCCATATGCTGCAAGCGAGATATGTAGGGCTGCCGTCCCACTGCAAACAGCAACGGCATGAGAAACTCCAAGGTACTCCGCAAAAGCCTGTTCGAACTCGGCAACGCGAGGTCCCTGCACATACCTTCCTGAGCGGAGCACTTCCGCAACGGCAGAGATTTCCTCGTCACCGACGATGGGTTGGCCAACCTTAATCACGTGGTTTTTACCTCTTGTGGTTTCGGATATGCAAAACAAATCCTTCTAAGCATGACTGACTCAGATTCAGTGATTCCAGTTCACTACGTGATGATGCCGAAGCTCTCTCCGACTCAACAGTGGTCAAGAATTCTTTCCACATAATCGATGGTCGACTCCAGGCCGCTCCGCAAATCTATTTCAGGTGCGAAATTGATGAGTTGTCTGGCCCTCTGAGTTGAAACCTCGAGGTCTAGACTCTCACCCTTCTGTTGCTGAGGCATGTGCTCGACCGTCGTTTCAGGATGACCTCGTTCAGCAGTAATCTCCGCTACCATACGCGCTAGCCCCGCAATCGACATCTCGCTTCCTGCGCCACCTGCCAAATTTAAAGTTTCACCGGCCACACTTGGCGAATCCAGTATGGCAACGTAGGCCGAAATCAGATCGTCAATGTAGATGAAATCCCTGACTTGCTCACCGGATCCCGAGATTTTGAGTGGCTGTCCGCTTAAAGCTCTCTGGACAAATATGTGGACCACAGAATCGAATTTCATCCCAGGGGAAGGGCCATAGACGTTTGACTGGCGGACTACCGTTAGAGGTAACCCCCATTTCCGATGCTCCTGTAATACCATGAGTTCCGACGCACGTTTTGCCACACCGTAGATATTATGTGGCTTAACAGGATGTCCTTCATCCACAGGCGTATACTCAGGGTCCCCATAGATGGCTGCCACGGAAGAAGAGAAGAGGTATCCCTGGATTGGCTTCTCCCTCAAGGCATCCAAAACGGCGTAGCGTCCATACGCGTTGACCTCAAAGCACTCTCTAGGCTTCCGCAGCGACTCGGGAACACTTGCGACACCGGCAAGATCGTAGACAAAGTCGACTCCTTCGAGAAATCGCCGCACATCGGGACCTTCAAGGATATCACCTTCAAACACCTGCACATCGAGATCCGCAAGATTACTCTGTGAAGAGGAGCTGAAATTGTCCAAAATCCGAACAGCATGACCCCTCTCGAGGAGGACACCTGAAAGCTTGGACCCGATGTATCCTGAACCACCTGTAATGCCTACGGTGAGTGTCATCTAGACCTCCGCAAAGAACTATCTATTCGAGCACTGCTCAAAAGCGATATTCCAAGGACCAAGAGATTTCCAAAGTTGACCCATTCTTTCCAACTGTACCCGCTTGGATCTCTCCCAAACGCGATTGGAGAAGTCCACGTCCATTCTTCCAGACTAACACGATTCATATAGGTTTATCCTGCGCATCTTTGAGAATCCGTTCGTAGGTATCAGCTGCCTTCTCTAGCGAGAAATTGTGCTCCGCATAAGAACGACCGTGCGCACCCAACTCATTCCGAAGGTCTGGGCGGCCTGCAAGTTCCTCAATACGGTTCCGAAGGTCCTCTTTATCGCCGGGGACTACTACGAAACCACACCTACTTTCTCTTACTACTTCGGCGGTATTTCCTTTTGATGGAACCACCGCAACTACAGGACGAGAAACCGCCATAATGTTATGCATTTTCCCCGGAATCGCGGGCGATTCTAATGACTCGGTCAAAGCAACAAGACCGATGTCTGATGCGCGAAGCGCATCGTAATATCGTTCCTCTGTCACGGACGGCAAAAACCTCACGTTCTCAAGACCAGCAGCAGAAAGTTTCCACTTTTCGGCATATACACCATCACCTATTAGAAGAAACACGATGTCGGACCGAGCCTGCAGCAGACGAGCGCAATCGATAATGGTAGAGAGATCCTGGGCAAACCCCATAACCCCCGCATAGGAAACGACGCAGCGCCCTTCCAGGCCATGCCCA
>Ga0310344_10001455_pt1 | contig 18119 bp, 19 predicted proteins | sample HC15DNA20200_MG_FD_203801 | JGI IMG/M metagenome (GOLD analysis project Ga0310344, IMG submission 203801) | Marine microbial communities from station ALOHA, North Pacific Subtropical Gyre - HC15-DNA-20-200_MG | ecosystem: Environmental > Aquatic > Marine > Oceanic | place: Pacific Ocean: North... | reverse complement strand
GATGGCAACATGGGTCGATCTCAGTATCCATGGGTCCGATTCCGTCACTGCTTCCGCAGCTATAGAAGAGATCGAGAAATTCTTGGGTACTTTCGAGCAGGATTACTATGCCTGGACACCCGGCGAGCTAACCAATCTCAATGCCGGTATTCAACGAGGTGAACCCGTACTCGTCAGCACTTCACTGGCAACCCTTCTCAACGAAGCACAACGACTATCGCAGCTTAGCGGTGGACTTTTTGAACCTGGACTTGGAGGGCTCGTAGAGCTATGGGGATTTCACTCTAGTGTCGCTCTCCCGGCAGGGCCACCTTCGAAGGAGGAGATCGAAAAACATCTCGGCGTGGGGTCACGCATCGCTTCCGTTCATATTGACGGCCAACGAATTTTAAGTGATTCACGCGAGCTAACCCTTGACCTAGGGGGGATTGCTAAGGGCGCCGCTGTTGACGCCGTCGTCAGCCTATTGCGTGAATGGGATATTGAGCACGCTCTAGTGAATGCTGGGGGAGACCTTCGCGTCATTGGCCGTTCCGAGGGAGGGACGAGCGAGCAGCTATGGCGAGTTGGAATCCGGCATCCACGAGAAGCGGGGCTATTAGGAATTGTCAAACTATCGAGTGGCGAGTCAGCGTTTACGTCCGGTGACTATGAACGTTTTTACGAAAACGAGGGATCGCGACTCCATCATATTCTGGATCCACTCACAGGCTACCCCGTGGCACATACCCAGGCTGTTACGGTAATAGCAACCGACGGCACCACCGCAGATGCGGCTGCTACCGCACTCTTTGTCGCGGGGCCGGATCGCTGGCGGAATGTGGCACGTTTGCTTGGGGTTGACTCGGTACTACGAGTCGATGCGAGCGGCAATATTGAGATGACTGAGACGATGCGCAAACGGCTAACACAGGCGAACGGTAATGAATCAGACATAAATGACACTATCCACACATAACAGACCGGATTGAGATTAGTATGCGGCTAACCCGATATTAGCTACTCACACCACACATGGTTGACAAAACTCCAGAACGATCGTGAAAGGTACGACAATCGCTAAGTCTCAGTTAAGATATCGTGAGTTACAAATACGGGCGAGTGGAACCGCATGCGGACACTACAAAATCACTTCCTCATCGCAATGCCGTCTACAGGCGATCCTAACTTCGAAGGAACCGTCACTTATCTGTGCAATCACTCTACCAAAGGAGCGCTAGGCATTATTATTAACAGGCCTCTCGAAATGAAAGTCGGAGAGGTATTTCGGCAGCTTTCTTTTGATGTGATCGATACCGCACAGGCAAATAGCCGCGTCCTTGGAGGCGGTCCGGTGCAGCCAGGCACGGGGTTCGTCCTGCACAGATCCGACGAAGAATACGAGTCAACACTAGACAGCAACGGTGCGGAAATCAAAGTCACAGTATCTAAGGATATTCTGAACGCAATGGCGCAGGGCCAGGGGCCAAAACCTGCTGCCGTAGCATTAGGTTATGCGGGCTGGGAGCCGGGCCAGTTGGAATCCGAGATCGCTAGCAACGCCTGGCTCAGCGCGCCCGCCGATGCCGCAGTTGTTTTTGATACGCCGTTTCAAGATCGGTGGGCCTCAGCTGCTGCATTGCTGGGAATAGACATTAGCATGCTCTCGATCTATTCAGGTCATGCCTGAACTAATTAGGAACTCGCACCGATGATATGTGATCAATCCTCAGGTGTCGTAATAGCTTTCGATTTTGGCTTCCGGCGAATCGGGATCGCTAGTGGCAATCTTCACACTCAAACTGCATCGCCACTCAAGACGTTATCCGTTCGCGACAAGTTTCCATGGAAAAGGTTGGATACGACGATTGACGACTGGCATCCTCAACAGCTCGTGGTTGGGTTACCGAGCTCTGACCACGCCAGGGAGGTAACTAGACGAGCTGAAGAATTCATCGTTGCGCTCCGAGATCGATACGGTATCCCGGTTGCCTCGGTCGATGAATCGTTTACCTCTCGAGCTGCCCACTCTGAGCTAAAAGCAGCTCGGCAATCGGGTATCCTGAAAACGCGTGTTCGGAAAGACCAGATCGATAGTCATGCGGCCTGCCTGATTGCCGAGCAATGGATGAGCGGATGACAAGCGAACAAATTAACGATAAAAACCAGCTACGGCATCTGATTAGTTTGCGCAAACTAGACCGCAGCCATATCGAGATGATTATCAATCGAGCCAATCAGTACCTGACTCCCGTAGGCCTCCCCCCATCGCGCGACACAGTGCTGAAGGGCAAAACAGTTGCGAATCTTTTCTTCGAGGCTAGCACACGCACTCGCGCCTCGTTCGAATTGGCCGCTAAGCGACTCAGTGCAGATGTTCTCAATCTCGATGTCAATATGTCATCTCGTGCCAAGGGCGAAAGCATCTTAGACACTATCTATACGCTACAGGCCATGCAGATAGACATGTTCATCGTCCGTGATGCGAGTACCGGGGTGCCTGCCGAGATCGCCCGTCATGTACTACCGCACGTCTCCATTCTGAATGCTGGAGAATCCGACGTCTCACATCCAACGCAGGGGTTGTTGGATCTCATGACGATCCTGCAGCACAAAGACAACATAGGCAGTATTAGCGTAGCAATCGTCGGTGATGTGAAGCACTCGCGCGTTGCCCGTTCCGTATACGAAGCATTGTCGAAGTTTGGGACAACCGATATACGGTTGATTGGGCCCGAAGAATTGTTACCTAAAAAAGGCTTTGAGGGCGCTAGACGCTATACGGCGTTAAGCGACGGCATCCTGGATGCCGATGTTGTTATGGCTCTGAGAATTCAGCGCGAACGGTTTACCGAGGAAGGTACTATCCCTAATCCAAGAGAGTATTTTCAGCGTTATGGGCTAACCGAAGAAACCATGAAGAACGCGCGCGCGGATGCGATCGTTATGCATCCCGGACCAATAAATCGAGACGTAGAAATCAACGGTAGCCTTGCAGAGGGGCCCCGTTCCGTCATAGCAAAACAAGTGACTAATGGTATGGCTGTGCGAATGGCCGTTCTGGCTCTCGCTCACGAGCACTCTCACGATAACTAGGGGGAAAAGACTTTGAGTGACGCTAATAACCGGGGCACAATTTCGCTCGAAGATGCTCCAATTCTCTCTCAGACCGCATATCCGGGGAATCAGTACATTATTCGACTCGCGGCCCCGGATTGTGCTCGGCACGCAACACCAGGAAGCTTTGCGCACGTAACCTGTGCCCCATCGGTACCTATGCGGCGACCCTTGTCTCTCATGTGCGCCGATGCAGAGAAAGGATGGGTCGAGTTTCTATACAAATCGACTGGCCGGGGATTAGCCCTTCTTGCTAACCGGGAGGTTGGTGAATTTGTCAGCGTGCTAGGCCCGATAGGCCAAGGTTTCGAAACCGACCCAGCGCGCCCACTCATTTTGGCGATCGGCGGCGGGGTTGGTATTCCGCCGATTTATTTCTTGGCTGACCAGCTTAAAGGCCATTCAGTATTCGAACTCTTCGTACTGATGGGTTCCGAAGTTCCTTTTCCATTTGACCTTGCTACATCAAGCCAGGCGATAGACGGAATTCCCGCCGAAGTGAATATGAAGGTAACGGATCTAGCTGAGCGGGGAATAACATCACGACTTGCCAGCAACGTTGGATTCTCAGGATGCTTCAAGGGTTTGGTGACGGAACTAGCCCGCAACTGGCTGACGGCACTTTCAACCCAACGTCTGACCAAAGTGCAGATAGTTAGTTGTGGGCCGATGGCAATGCTCGAAGCGACAGCGGCACTAGCAAGAGAATTCGAGGTGCCGTGTCAGGTAGCTGTCGAAGAGTACATGGCCTGCGGTGTCGGAGGATGCGCCGGCTGCACAATTCTCGTCCAGACCCCCAAAGGCCCTGCAATGAAGAGAGTGTGCGTCGATGGCCCAGTGTTCGATGCTGCGACCATATTTACAGGATAGCAAACTGTATTGGTACGAACTGGGAGCGCTTGCCAGCCAAGTTTTATTTTTACCTCAAGATACGCAAGGGATAGATGCTTACCAAAGCTCCTTCCATGCTAACGCACACCAGTCTGGCATACCTCTAGTAACTGAAGATCGGGACACTAAACGACACAGCCACCGTTCATACAGCAACTTCTAATAGATAAACTACATCAACCAAAGTCATTAGTTTCCGTCAAAAGCATTGAACTCAATGACCGACCGATCGCGTTACTATATATCAATCTGTTATTGGCTAAAGTTAATTTAAAGCGTGGATAAAATCGCGACTCACATTGCACAAACGCTCCAACGAATTCAGGATGCGAAGTTCACCGGGAGGTTCCCCGATTCCGTTGTTACGCTACTAGCAGTAAGCAAGCGGCAATCGGCAACGGCTATTCAGGCCGCTTACGATAGCGGCATCCGCGATTTTGGCGAGAGCAGGGTCCAGGAAGCCTTAGAAAAACTCGAGGACCTTGAATCCCTTAAAATCACGTGGCATTTCATCGGACAGATTCAATCCAACAAGACTCGTGAAATCGCAAGAAACTTCCAATGGGTTCACGCGGTCGATCGCTTAAGAATAGCGACTCGCCTCAATGATCAACGTCCTCATAACTATCCGCCGCTGAATGTTTGCATCCAGGTAAATCAAGCGGGAGAGGGGCAAAAAGCGGGCGTCAACGAGGCAGACGTATCAACGCTCGCTCGCAATGTGATGTCGCTGCCACGATTGCGTCTGCGTGGACTAATGACACTACCTCCGGCCAACACAGACCCCAAAACCAACGCCGTTTTATTCGCTCGACTACGCAACCTGAAAGACACTCTAGTGGCTGACAGAATTCCATTAGACACTCTCTCGATGGGCATGTCGGCAGATTTCGAGATAGCTGTTCGGGAAGGCAGTACAATCGTTAGAGTCGGGACGGCGATATTCGGCAAACGAGATACGCCAATTAAAACCCAGTAAAAACCTCACAACAAACATCATGCCGTGATATCTTCCAGAACCGTAATTTTCTACACATCAAATTTAAGCTATGCGTGACTCACTATTCTTTCTCATCAGGGTTCTAAGTCATCTCTATCTTTTACTATTCCTACTGCGTTTCATCATGCACTGGATTCGCGCCGATTTTTACAACCCATTAGCGCAGTTTGTAGTCAGAGCAACGAATCTCCTGGTGGTCCCTGCTCGTAGAGTGATCCCGGCAACATCTGTCATCGATCTGCCAACATTGGCAGTGTTGATAATTGTCGAGACTATCGCAACATGGCTACTGCTGTCTGTAGCCTCGGTCCCCTGGACATGGGATGTCTTTGCAAGCTACGTCCTGTTTCGCCTTGTGAACCTAGCCCTATCTCTATATACCTGGACGATTCTGGTATATGTGATTCTCAGCTGGGTCAGTCCTGGCGGTTATCACCCGCTAACAATGATGCTATCTGAGTTGAATCAACCAATATTAGGACGAATTCGGCGGATTCTACCTCCGATATCAGGACTGGACTTGTCGCCCTTACTTGCCGTTATTTTGATCCAAACCATATCAGTGGCAATCCCGCTACCTAACCTGATGCGCTAACCGGATTTCTTCAGCGGTAGACTCCAAAACACTGTCTTTTAATCAGTCGATCCGCTTCACTATCTGGGATATGAAACGGTTTTTTGTTGTTTGAAAATCAGCTCAAGTTTCATGTGCGTGTTTGACCTTGTTTCGAATACGAATGAGATCGCCATGCGTGACATAGAGTAACTCAGCTACCTTACGAACAACATAATCCTCATGCTTGTCGAGATGATCATCTACCACAGCAACTAACCACAACATTTCGATAATCGAGTGCTTCTCGGACACCGATAAATTTTCGTGAAGCAAGCGCGTAAATTCCTGCAACGAGACGGAATGGTCTGCTCTCTCTTCAGCTTCTTTGACTAGAATCAGCGTTTCTTCATCCGACAACTCGAAGTGCAATTGAAGCTGTCGGATTACCGCCTCTGTTTCGTTAGTATTTTCTTCGTAATCAGCACGAACAACTTCGATCAACAGAACCGCTGTCGCCAACCGTAGAGCATGATCGCGAACTACTGGGTCATCATGGTCCCCGTTGATCAAAGTGTTACTGAAAATATCCCGAAGTTGTTTGAGCATCACGACCCTCGCGGTAGTAGTTTGACAGCAACCTCTGGAAGGAAACTTCGCGCAAACGCGCGGGCGTTCTTATTTACCATAGTGCTACCATGAAGCGAATAAGTGCGTCCAAGCTTTAGAATATCGCCAACCAAACCGCGCACACTAATTTTTTCTATTTTAAGCGCTCGAATAGTCATCCGCTCTCTTAGACTAGTGGCTCCGAAGTAGGATCAGCCATTACTATCCTGATGGAATTTTAGTGCTGCCGAATTGATACAATAACGTTGTCCGGTTGGCTGCGGACCGTCGGGAAAGATATGTCCTAAATGAGCGTTGCAGCCAGAGCAAATAACCTCCTCTCGAACAACTCCCAGTGAACGATCCTCGCAGACGACCACTGCGTCACCAATAATAGGTGACCAGAAACTCGGCCATCCCGTACCTGAATCGTACTTTTGCGCTGAAGAAAACAATGCCTTACCACAGCAGATACACCGATACACGCCATCGGACTTATTATCTACATACTCTCCCGTGAAAGGAGCTTCTGTACCAGCCTCCTGTGTGATCCGATATTGTTCCGGTGTTAAATGCTCCGTCAACCCTTGCTTGGAAGCATCGGCGTTTTCAGTCATGCTCTCTACATTATCTCTTTATAATATTTGTACTGCACATGTTGTGCACGATGGCTTCCTATTTTAAATGTTATCTTAAAACCAACATGAGCGTGATCATCGACTCACAGTGAGTCACTAAGCCATGTGCTGAAACAACCAGCATCGATAACCTAACTTTCAATCATTTTGCCATGCACGGAGGCAAGACTCTTCAGCGAAAGCAGCAGTAGTAATATTCTTTATGGCTCAATTACAGCGAACCGATTCGTGCTGTTTACAGAAGAACTGACCTTAAAAACGATTGAGCACTGGCTCGTAGCGCGCCAACTCATCTCATGGGGAGCCCCAGCCTAGGGGAAGCGGTCCCAGTAATCTATAGTAAAAAGCTATTAATTCGCTGGACGAATTCTGCAGGATCCTCGAGCTGTTGGCCCTCTATAAGCCGGGCTTGACCTAGGATAATCTGCGCAAGGCTCTCAAAAGCATCCTCATCCGACTCATCCTCTAGTCTCTCGATCAGCGGATGTTTAGTGTTCAACTCCAGAGACGGTACGTCATTAGGGGCCTCCTGACCGGCGGCCTTCAGCAATTCTCGCATCTGGAAACCGAGCTCGTGTTCACCAAATACCAGACACGCGGACGACTCTCTGAGCCGGTCACTCAAACGAACCTCGTTTACTTGCTCTCTTAGAACACGCTTCACACGCTTCAGGAAATGTTGTTGGTCTTTAGTCAGATTCGGCTCGACGATCCTATTTTCATCACTACCAGTAAAATCTAGTTCTCCGCGACTCACGTCTCTAAAGGATTTACCGCCGTACTCTGTTAGGTGCTGCATGACCCATTCGTCTATCCGCTCGGAGAGTAACAACACCTCGATACCTTTCTCTCTGAGACCTTCCAAATGCGGGCTGGTGCGAGCGGCGGTAGCAGACTCCGCAGTAAGGTAATAAATCGACTCCTGGTCATCGGTAGCAGCCCCAAGATAATCCTCCAATGATCGCTCAGCAGCCTCAGACTCAACCAGCGTGCTATTAAAGCGAAGTAGCGCCGCTATTTTTTCACGATTGCTTGGCTCCTCAACGATACCCTCCTTCAGTACGGTCCCGAAGGCCATCCAGAATTCTTTGTATTTCTCAGCGTCATCCTTTGCCAGTCTATGAAGCAGGTCCAACATACGCTTAGTCAGAGCGCTTTTGATAGCTGCAACGCTGGGATCCTGTTGTAGCAGTTCACGTGAAATATTCAGGGACAAATCGTTAGAATCGACCACGCCTCGGACGAAACGCAGGTATAGGGGTAAAAACTGCGTTGCCTCATCACTGATAAAAACACGGTTAACATAGAGCTTGACGCCTCGCGGGGACTCGCGGTTCCACAAATCGAACGGCGCCGTCGCAGGTATGTACAGCAAGCTTGTGTATTCGCGCTTGCCTTCGACTCGGTTGTGACTCCAGACCAGAGGATCCATAAAGTCTTGAGCGATATGTTTGTAAAATTCAAGGTATTCATCATCTTCGATATCGGCTCGTGGTCTAGTCCATAGTGCCTTCGCTCTATTGACTGTCTCCGTATCACCCGATTCATCGCTTCCGTTCGCCATATCAACTGGGAACGCGATGTGATCAGAATACTTATGAATGAGAGCCTTGACCGTCTGTGGCTGCAAAAACTCGGCTTCGCTAGGCTTCAGCTTAAGCTTAACGCTCGTCCCGCGTTCAGGCTTATCTATCGCCTCGACTGTGAATTCACCCTCACCTGTCGAGATCCACTTTACGCCCTCGTTAGCCGAGACACCCGCTCGACGACTCGAGACTTCGACCTCATCCGCAACGATAAAAGAGGAGTAGAAACCAACGCCGAATTGACCGATGAGTTGCGAGTCCTGTTTAGCGTCACCACTCAAACGACCCAAAAATTCTGACGTCCCCGAATGTGCGATCGTGCCTAGTTGCTCGACGATGTCATCTTTAGTCATTCCGATCCCATTATCGCTAACGCACAAAGTCCGTTTGTCAGCATCGAGATGCACGGTGATCCGCAGAGCCGGCTCACCCTCTAGAAGCTCCGGAGTTGCGATTGCTTCGAATCTTAATTTGTCATTAGCGTCCGAAGCATTAGAGATTAACTCACGGAGAAAAATCTCCTTATTACTGTACAAAGAGTGCACCATGAGGTGCAGCAGTTGCTTTACTTCTGTCTGAAAGCTAAAAGTCGTTTGTTGTGCAGATTCAGCCATGCTAACGCCCAGAGTCCCAAATTATCGAGCTAGATGGGGACAGAAGCCTCGATTTCAAGCGTTTGTATGATAACAGCCTGAATTGTTGTAGTTAAAATTCTCAGAATTCGCCCATATAGGGAGCAACAAAACAGAGTTCAGCGCCATATTTGATAAATGCTTTCGGAGTACTTGGACTCATTTGGGTAGCCGTGAATTATTATTTGGCTGCCAAATGAGGCTTTACCCCATGCGCCCCTTCGATATCTAGAGCGGCTGGACAAGAAATCTGAATCGAGAGACAGTAATTGCTATTAAGTTTTATGGAAAACTAATAACGGCTCTAAGACACCCTGAAGTCTCCTTCACGTTGCTCGGGCCCTTCCGGGACTAGGCCGAGAAGGATATCGAAGCGGCGCAATACTTCGCCATTTTTATAGAGGTAGAAATTTCTCTCGGACTTCATTACGAATAGGAAATCTACCTACTCGTATTCGAGGATAAATTCAGCAACCACAAGAATACCTATATCTAACGATAGGTATAATCGGTAGGGGCAAGATCCAAGGTAATTTCTTCATTCCGCGACCGACTCTGGAACATTTGCGTCCGAAATATCAACGAGCTGATCGACGATCGCAGAGAATAAGTGGGTTTGTAAGACTGTGATTGGTAACTCTTCCGACTAACGAGACGTGAAAAATTATTAACCGATAGATGATGGAAACCTTAGAGAATTGTTCATTACTAAAGTTTTATAAACCGCGATACTGGTTTACCTGGCTTGCGTATGGGTGGATGCGGGCAACCGTACTACTCCCTTTCGTATGGCAGGTCTGGTTAGGAAGAAGGCTGGGACGCCTTTTACACCTTTTGCTGTATCCGAAGCGACACATCGTGACACGTAATCTAGCCGCTTGCTTCCCTGACCTATCAGACGATGAGAGAGATACCTTGCGACGCCGTCATTTCGAGGCTCTTGGACTTTCTATCACGGAGATGTCACTAGCGTGGTTCGGTTCCAAGGAAACTATATGCGACTTAATTCAGGTCAACGGAGCAGAACATCTAAATGATGCTCTAGCCAAGGGAAACGGAGTAATTCTTTTCAGCGCACATTTAACAACTTTCGAGTTCTTTTTTCCGGCGCTCGAAAAACTTTGCCCTCATATTTCCGCAATGTACCGAGCGCAAAAAAACGATATGGTGAATGTGATTATGACACGAGGCCGGAAACGCACTATTAAGGAGCTGTTTCAGAAAGACAGTATTAGGTCTATGATCACAAGTCTGTCCCGTAATTCCGTCGTCTGGTACGCCGCCGACCAAAGCTACCAGCACAAATACAGCGCGCTTGTCCCATTTTTTAATGTGCCTGCCATGACGAATACTGCTACCAGTCGACTCGCAAAACTTAGTGGTGCTACTGTTCTCACCTACTTCGGGCGCCGACTTCCTGATGATTTAGGGTACATCCTGGATATCGGTAAACCGCTAGAAAACTTTCCCGGCGAGGATATGGTAGAGGATACGCACCGGCTGATGAATGAGCTCGAGAGCTATCTCCATCAATGTCCAGAACAATATTTCTGGATACATCGGCGCTTCAAGGGAAGGCCCGAACCGCATCCAGATATCTATAAAAAAGAGGGGCGTCCCACCTGAGTGGTCAACGGAAAAATTTTAGCATGAGCCCCAAGCACGATGACCTATCGTTAGGTAGGTTCTGGGCGCCGCGCTACTGGCCCGTATGGGTTTTATTACTCTGGCTTCGCAGCTCCGTCTTCCTGCCTTTCCGTTGGCAGATTAGTATCGGCAAACGTTTCGGACGAATCCTTAAGCCGCTTATGCGCAAAAGTTCGCACAGCGCAGCACGTAATCTTAAAATTTGTTTCCCAGAACTAACCAATGACGAAAGAGATCTGCTACTCACGCGACATTTCGAAGCGCTAGGCGCCTCGGTGGCAGAAATGGCTATAGGTTGGTTTGCACCTATAGGGCGGCTACGTAGGCTTATTCATGTGGAAGGCCGGGAAAATCTAGAGGCAGCGAAACAGCGCGAAAAAGGAATTCTTTTGTTCGTTGGGCACTTCACATGTCTTGAGGTAGGGGTCGCAATTCTCGAGGATCTATTCTCTTCTGGAGGAGGAATGTATAGGCCCGCGAAAAACGAAATGCTTGGCATCCTCGCACGACGTGGGCGCAACCGTAGTCTGCAAAACCTGCTACCAAGCAACAACATTCGCGGATTAGTAAGAGCCCTTCGAGAAAATTCAATGTTTGTCTATCTTTCCGACCACGCTCAGGTCGAGAGCAACAATGTACTGCTACCGTTTTTTGGAGAGCCTGCACTTACTACAACCGCGGCCAGCCGGTTAGCGAAACTAAGTGGCGCTGCTGTATTACCTTATTTTTTTCGCCGCCTACCCGATGACTCTGGGTATGTCGTAAACATCGCACCACCAATGGAAAGTTTTCCAAGCGATGATCCAATAGTCGATACGCGACGCTTAGTTTCACAGTTGGAGGACTATATCCGGCTCGCCCCAGAGCAATACATCTGGACATACCGTCGCTTTAAGGGCCGGCCAGCAGAATACGCCGATGTCTACCGCATGGACTGATAGCTCCGTTTAAGCGCCTGCCAGCCATTCGTGTTGAAACTCGTCCCTGTTTCTAATGCTACTTTCTGCAACGAGCGTTTAAGTCGCCTAAGGTTGCGGTCCTGCCATGCGCCAGAGCCCCTGATCTTCCCTTTATCAAAATCGACGAGATAGACCTGATGATTGTTATCCAAAAGGATATTGCGCGCATTCAAGTCCGAATGATCTACGCCAAGATCGTGAAACTGCCGTAGCGTGCTACCTATCCGTCCCCAGTTATCTAAGGACACGCCGACACCATTAATTATGAATTCTAGTGAAGACGTATTATCAATATGCTCGGTGATAATATCTGCGGTATAGCTAATTCCAGAGCGGCGGACGCGAGCTGCAATAGGCGTTGGAACCGGCAAATCTAGATTGCATAACTTCGACAAAAGGCGCCACTCTCGAAACGCTCGCGTGCGCTCTAGACCTTGCCATACATACCGGTCCCTGATGAAATGTCTAACAAACCCGCCTCTGCGATAATGGCGTAGAACCCAAGTACTATCATCGTGGCGAACGAAGAGAACCGATCCGCGTCCCATAGCTTCACCGACAACTTGACCAGTTGAGCGCCAGTGGGTCTCATCGAATAACGCATCGGTTACACAAGCAACGCGGCGGGCATCGTATAAAACGACGCTGTTGCCTTGCCAATTCAACTTAGCATCTAACACTACCGGAAATACTAGCACTATCAGGTATAACAGCGTTGGAAACAGCCGATCGAAGTCAGGATATTCATACCGTGCTGCTACCAGCACCATGCAATCCACCAAGCGCAGTCACAACCGCGCTGGAAACAGCGTCAACGGAAATATCCCGCATGCAGCGGAAATGACCCAAGGGACACTGTCGCTGAAAGCATGGGCTACAATCTAGCTTCAGATAAAAAACTTTCTTCGTTGCGGTCAAAGGGGGAGTAAAGCTCGGTGAGGACGATCCGAAAAGAGCGACGACGTGTGTCTGGACAGCTGCGGCCATGTGCATCAACCCTGAGTCGTTACCAACCGCGACAGTCGCTGCACTCAATAAATCCGCGACCTCGGCCAGGCTAGTCTCGCCGCAGAGATTTCGCACGCGCGACTTATCTATCGATGCAACAATCGAATTGCCTAATGCCCGTTCGCTTGCGGATCCCAATATCCTAACGTCTACCCCTACCCCGACTAGACGGGCGGCGAGGTCTGTGAACTTACTTAGTGGCCAGCGTTTCGCCGATCCGTACTCGGCCCCGGGCATTATAGCAACGTTATTAGCGCCAATTTCCAGATCGAATCGGGCGAGCGTCTGGAGACGGCTCTTCTCGCTAACTTGCAGAGTAGGTACATCAATCTCAGGCAGGTCAGTTTCTTCTCGGTCGAGCCCCAATACCACAAATCGTTTAACAGTCTTATCGAGCACCTCAGCACTGAACGGACGACGGTCATTGAGAACACCATAACGCCACTCCCCGCGAAAACCGGTACGTACGGGAATCGATGCGAAGTAAGGCACTAACGCGGACTTGAACGACCGAGGCAGTACAATGGCCTGAGAATATCTCTCTGACCTAAGGCGGTAGCCTAGTTCTCGGCGAAGAGAAAAATTGAGCTTACCATGACCGATAGGCTGCTCGATGGCGCAACTGACTTCAGGCATCAGCTCAAGTACTGGTTTCGACCACGCGGGCGCAAGAACGTGGAGTGCGGCCTCCGGTTTACGTCTCGCTAGCAGTTTATATAGCGATTGCGCCATGATCATGTCGCCAACCCAGGACGGACCAACAATTAGGATCTTCTCTTGCCCGCTCACTTAATCTCGTCTAGACGGTCTAGATACGCTCTAACTCCACTAGAGGGATCAACGAATGCGGCTCCATAACCGACGTCTCTAAGTTTACTGATATCTGCTTCAGTAAAGCTTTGATAGCTATCCTTGAGCTCTTCGGGAAACGGAATATAGGTGATCTCTCCTTTTCCATGCCAGCCTATAACGGCGTTAGCCATTTCGTTGAAGGTTGACGCCTTTCCGGTACCGATATTGAAAATTCCTGCATGGGCCGGATGCTCCATAAACCAGAGATTCACGGCCACTATATCGTCAACATATATAAAGTCCCGCGATTGCTCACCCGCCGCACATCCGCTACTACCCTCGAAAAGTCTGGCTTTGGCTCCTTGGGTAATTTGCCGGTTAAGATGCCACACGATGCTCGCCATAGCCCCTTTATGTGCTTCTCCTGGTCCGAAAACATTAAAATACCGTAGACCGACAACCTGCGTTTTCGCACTGGCTAGCCTACGTCTCACGTACTGATCGAAGAGGAGCTTCGAATAGCCATATACGTTTAGTGGCTGCTCGAACTGCCGTTGTTCCTTGAATTTCTTGTTAGCACCATATACTGCAGCTGACGACGCATAAATAAGCGGAACATCATTCGCGAGACAATAGTCCAGCAACTCGACCGAGTACTGATAGTTCGTCTCCATCATATAGCGACCATTCCACTCTGTCGTATCAGAACACGCCCCCTGGTGAAAAATGCAATCGGGCTCAATAGACAAACCGGTTTTCATCCGCTGCTGAAACACATCCATATCCCAGTAATCAGCAATCTGACAGTCAACGAGATTTGCAAACTTATGTCCGTTAGTTAAATCATCAACGACTAGGATGTCTTGCTCACCACGGCTGTTCAAAGCGCGGACTAGATTACTACCGATGAATCCAGCTCCTCCGGTCACAATAATCACGCGCTTACCTCTATCTCTGAAAAACTCGGAAGAATCTTTTTATAGAGCTGCCAGTATCGCTCGACCATCAATTCTGGTCGAAAACATTCCGCTCTTTTTAAAGCAACGGCAGACATAGCATTGCGCTTCTTCTCGTCTTTATACAGGCAAACAATTGCGTCTAGTAGAGCTCCTGAATCTCCCGGCGAGACTAGCGAACCATTTTCCGAATCTTTGATTATGTCTGGAATCCCACCAACTTCGCTCGCAACGATAGGTAGCCCGAACTGCATAGCATCAAGCAAAATCGAGCCGAGTCCTTCTTTTAATGACGGTAAGATGAATAAATCGAACGCCGCAAGATAGTCACCGACATTGTCAACCCATCCGGTGAAACTGAGGTTATCGAGATCCTTCCCAGCATCCCTGATTCGCGTTTCGTCGCATCCACTACCCACGAGCACAAAATGAATGTCTGGGTAAGATTCAGCGAGGCTTCGAGCCGCTTTCAGTACTGTAAGCTGGCCCTTGTGGCTATCGTCGAGCGCCGCTACTTGACCAACTATGAATTTCCCTTCAAGCGTCTTACGAAACCGACACGCCCATGCCACGTCGGATGGGAGGTTGCTAACCGCATCGGGAATCCGCTGAGTGCTAACAAGCGGCTCAGTTTTGGCAAGTATCTCGCGAATTATTTTAGATATAACAACAACCTTGCCTGCGCGCCGATACATCAATCGGGTAAACGGATCCGATCTGGGCCGATTGTCTACTCGCCTCGTTATCAGGTAGGGTGTTCCCGATAATAGATGCCTGAGAAACGAAACCTGCGCGGCTTTTGTCTCATGTGCATGTAACAACGCCGCTCCGGCAGTCATCGCCAAGGCTTCACGCCGCCCATCCACTGGAATGACCTCTATTCCAACCGTATTCTCAAGCCGCGCGTGGAGAGGTGTTCCGCGGCGCGCGATCAACTGTTGTTGTGGAAGGTAGTCTGAAAGACCACGAATTAGAATTTCCGTCTGACGCTCACCGCCACGGTAGTCGCGGCCAAGATTGATGTGCTGCAAAACACCCACGCTATCGGTAATATCCACCGCGGGATCACTGCGACGCAGCAGCTATCAGTTGGTAGCTAGCCCCACAATACGGACACTTCGTCTCCCCGCTCCCTTCGATCGGCAGATAAACCTTCGGATGAGAATTCCATAGATACATGCCGGGTAGCGGACAATGCAACGGCAAATCGTCAGATTCTATACGATAGATATTCTCCGCATTCGCGACGACCAATTCCTGCTCTACCCTACCGTGTCGTGTTCGCACCCATTCATCTCTACATTCAAGAAACCACACAATTATACTATCTCGTATCTAGGCTTACCCGGCAAATAAACCTTTCATATCGAGTTGGTACAGGCTTGTCCATCCCTCAACCTTTAGTGCTGTTATCGTTTATCTCAAGCTCATAAAGCCGACGAACGTTGCCTAGATAAACGGCCAATTTTAGTATCCCAAGTGCGCTTAGCGGCGCGACCGATGAGTTGCGATTGAACAATTGTCCGAAACCTAACGCAAAAAGCCCCGCACAAGGCGGGGCTTCAAAGCTTAGATAAGGAGCATCCGACGTAACTTACATCATGCCTCCCATACCTCCCATACCTCCCATATCAGGTGGCATGGCCGGAGCCGCCGCTTCTTCCTTAGGTGCTTCGGCAATCATAGCCTCGGTCGTCAAAAGCAACCCCGATACCGACGCTGCGTTTTGCAAAGCCAAACGCGTGACCTTGGTCGGATCGATAATTCCGAACTCAACCATATCACCGTACTCATCCACAGCTGCATTAAAGCCGTAGTTACCTTCACCTTCAGCAATGGCGTTCAGAACGACAGACGCATCCCCACCAGCGTTAGTAACAATCTGACGCAAAGGCTCCTCAACAGCACGGCGTAGAATGTTGATTCCCACATTCTGATCGTCGTTGGCGCCCTCCAGATCGGTGATCGCAGCGACTGCCCGAATTAAGGCCACTCCACCACCAGCGACAACACCTTCTTCTACCGCAGCCCGTGTTGCATGCAACGCATCTTCGACTCGAGCCTTCTTCTCCTTCATCTCGATTTCTGTCGCTGCGCCAACCTTAATGACGGCTACCCCGCCAGCGAGCTTCGCTACACGTTCCTGTAGCTTCTCGCGATCGTAGTCAGAACTCGACTCTTCTATTTCAGCATTAATCTGATCTACACGACCCTTGATGTCATCGGGCTTGCCTGATCCATCAATAACAGTACTATTTTCCTTAGTGATCTGGATTTTCTTCGCCGAACCGAGATCTTCTAGGCTAGCTTTCTCCAAAGAGAGTCCAACTTCTTCTGATATCACCTGGCCCCCAGTCAGAATTGCGATATCCTGCAGCATAGCCTTACGGCGGTCGCCGAACCCTGGCGCTTTAACCGCAGCAACTTTGACGATGCCCCGGATGTTATTAACCACGAGAGTTGCAAGAGCCTCGCCTTCCACATCTTCAGAGATAATCAACAATGGCCGACTCGATTTCGCGACACCCTCAAGCAGCGGCAAGAGATCGCGAATATTCGAGATTTTCTTGTCGTGAATAAGAACGTAGGGATCCTCAAGCTGGACTGACTGACTTTGTTGATCGTTGATGAAGTACGGTGACAGATAACCGCGATCGAACTGCATACCTTCCACAACGTCGAGCTCATTCTGGAGCCCTGACCCCTCTTCAACGGTGATCACTCCTTCCTTACCTACCTTACCCATAGCGTCGGCAATGATGGCGCCAACCTCCGTATCAGAGTTTGCGGAAATAGTACCCACCTGCGCGATTGATTTGTCATCCTCGCAAGGCTGAGACAAATTTTCCAGCTGCTCAGTTAGAGCTCCGGATGCCTGATCGATCCCACGCTTGAGATCCATCGGGTTAAATCCGGCAGCGACGCCCTTTAGCCCTTCACGCAGCACAGCCTGAGCAAGTATTGTCGCTGTCGTCGTACCATCTCCAGCAGCATCAGATGTCTGGGAAGCAACTTCCTTGAGCATCTGGGCTCCCATATTCTCAAACTTGTCCTCAAGGTCGATTTCCTTCGCAACGGACACGCCATCCTTCGTGACGGTCGGTGCTCCGAAACTCTTCTCGAGTACGACATTTCGCCCCTTCGGGCCAAGCGTTACCTTAACGGCGTTCGCTAGCACATTGACGCCCTGGAGCATCCGCTGGCGAGCGTCATCAGAAAATTTCACTTCTTTAGGCATTTCAGTCTCCCTAATTCCTTATTCTATCTATCTGCGGGGCGCGAGGAGTTTAACCCTCTATCACCGCCATAACGTCGTCTTCACGCATGACCAACAGCTCTTCACCATCGACCTTGACCTCTGTACCAGAGTACTTGCCGAATAGAACTCTATCACCTGCCTTCAGATCCAGGGCTCGAGTCTCACCGTTATCTAGCACCTTGCCATTACCTACTGCTACAACTTCACCCTTGATAGGCTTTTCGGTCGCAGAATCGGGAATAACGATGCCCCCGGGGGAGGTTTTTTCTTCCTCCGTGCGCCTAATTACGACGCGATCATGTAAGGGACGAATATTCATTGGTGGTTCTCCATCTCCAAATATATGATTTTAATTAAAAAAAATGTCCTTTTACCGTAGTTTTCATTAGCACTCGGCCAAATCGAGTGCTAATAATATGGATGGATTGACAGATTTCAAGGGGCGATGACAAATCATCCATGACAATCGGTCCCTAATACGATTATGCTTGTC
>Ga0310344_10001454_pt1 | contig 18123 bp, 21 predicted proteins | sample HC15DNA20200_MG_FD_203801 | JGI IMG/M metagenome (GOLD analysis project Ga0310344, IMG submission 203801) | Marine microbial communities from station ALOHA, North Pacific Subtropical Gyre - HC15-DNA-20-200_MG | ecosystem: Environmental > Aquatic > Marine > Oceanic | place: Pacific Ocean: North... | reverse complement strand
GAGACAAGTCAGTTATAGGCAGAATAACGGCCCCAATAGAGGCTATTCCAGGAGTCACACTACTGGATGTTGACATGGGCGCCGACTTCAACAGGACCGTGGTCACGATGGTGGGCAATCCTGATGACGTCCTCAAAGCAGCCATTGAGTGCACCATAGTGGCTTCAGAGCTCATTGACATGAGGGGCCACACCGGTGAGCACGCCAGGATGGGTGCTGTTGATGTTGTCCCATTCATTCCTATCAACGGTGTATCTATCGAGGAATGCGCCAGCCTCTCTGAAATTTATGCAGAGACGGTTTCGCAAAAACTCGACCTTCCAGTATATCTCTATGCGGAGGCTGCTAGGAGTGAGCAGAGGGTGAGGCTACCAGACATCAGGAGAGGCGAGTACGAAGGACTGCAGGAAAAGATGCAATCCGAGATTTGGGCTCCAGATTACGGGCCAAGAGAATTCAACCCAAAGCTTGGTGCTACGGCTACCGGAGCTAGGCAGATTCTAATCGCATACAATGTGAATCTGAACTCAGATGACAAAACCAAGGCCAATTCGATCGCATCTATGATTCGAACAAGCGGCTCCTTGGTTAAGGACGTAAACGGGGAGAAAATAATCGGGGAGGACGGTAAACCTCTAAGGAATCCTGGTAAATTTAAGGCTCTCCAGGCTGCCGGTTGGATGTACGATGATTCTACTGCCCAGGTGTCGATGAATCTCCTTGATCACAAGGTCACAGGATTGCATCATGTCACTGAGGCAATCCGCGAAGAGTCCCAGAAAATTGGCTTAAACGTGGTTGCGGGGGAGCTGGTAGGACTAGTCCCCCTAGAAGCCATGATTTCAGCAGGTAGGAATTATCACAAAGAACCCGATTCTGCTGACGAATCGTCACTAGTCGATGCAGCAATAAAGGGCCTCATGCTCGATATTTTAGGTGAATTTAATCCCGAATCAAGTATCATTGAATGGGCCATTCGTGAGGCGTTGGGATGAACGAGGGATACGAGGAAGTACTCAGATCAATAGCATCCTCCGATCCTACTCCTGGAGGTGGTTCGGTCGCAGCATTATCCCTTGCTCACGCACAATCACTGACCATCATGGTAGCTAGACTTACGGAGGGCAAGGAGAAGTGGGCAGATGGGCACGAGTTGGCGGAGGCAATAATCTCGAAATGGGATCCTAAAATGGAAGTTGCCATTGGGCTGGCAGAGAAGGATGCACATGCATTTGACCAAGTAATGGGGGCCTATCGTCTCCCAAAGAGCGACGAAAAAGAGAAGGAATTCAGGAATTCGTCTATCAGAGAAGCAACAATTGGGGCTGCTGAAGCACCCCTGGAAACAGCGACAGAAGCATTGGATCTCCTATCCGACATTGAGTCATTCAGCCATTCATGCAACTCAAATGCATTGACTGACCTTGCCTCAGCGGCGGAACTATCGAGTTCAGCGGTAAAAATTGCATCGATGAATGTTAGAATTAATCTGGATTTCATTGAGGGAGAGGATGTCGATGAACTCTCGACGAGATTGGATGCCGTAGTGGGGCAATCTTCCTCATCACTAGTGAGGATTAGAACCAAAGTTTCCGAGAGGCTTGGTTGGAAATGAAACTAGACAGAGACTCCTTCAACGGTATTCCAGATACTCTTCCACCACACAAGACCATAGATCCCGCAGTCCCCCATGCCCCCCCAAGGCCCCAAGTTTTGGATGAAAGAGGCAGGGTGCTGTCTATTGAAAACGCTTTGAGGTACTTCCCAGAAGATTGGCACGAGACTCTCGCCAAGGAGTTCCTGGATGAGCTGGACCAGCATGGCCACATATACATGCATAGGTTCAGGCCAGACTACGAAATGCATGCCAGGCCAATCTCGGATTACGATGCCCACTCTAAGTCCGCAGCAGCAATAATGCTGATGATTCAGAACAACCTAGATCCCAATGTCGCCCAGTTTCCACACGAATTGATTACCTACGGGGCCAATGGGGCCGTTTTCCAGAACTGGGCGCAGTACCTGCTTACCATGGAGTATCTCTGCAAGATTAGGGAAGATCAGACATTAGTAATATACTCCGGCCATCCATTGGGAATTTTCCCCTCTAGCCAAGAATCTCCGATGGTAGTAGTCACGAATGGAATGGTCATCCCAAACTACTCTTCTAAATTGGACTATGAGAGGATGAACGCCTTGGGGGTTTCTCAGTACGGACAGATGACGGCCGGATCGTACATGTACATAGGCCCTCAGGGAATCGTACACGGAACAACCATCACGATACTAAACGCTGCTAGAAAGTACCTCGGAAAAACCTCTGAAGAAGGGCTAGGGGGCGTGCTATACGTCACATCTGGTCTTGGTGGGATGTCCGGGGCCCAGGCTAAGGCTACGGTAATTGCGGGTGCAGTGTGCATAATCGCCGAAGTCGATCCATCCCCAGCAAGAAAGAGGCATTCACAGGGTTGGCTAACAGAGCTTCACGAAGACATTGAGAAATTAGTAGATCGTGCTGAGCAGGCCATTTTCAGAAAGGAGGCAGTCTCTCTTGGATATGTGGGCAACATCGTAGAACTCCTGGAGTACCTTGTGGAGAGGGGCACCCATGTCGATCTAGCTAGCGATCAGACCAGCCTACACAATCCATGGCTAGGAGGATACATTCCAGTCGGCCTGACACTTGAAGAGAGTACAGAACTGCTGATGGAAGACCCTGCCAAATTCAAGGAATCAGTCAAATTTTCATTAAGGAGGCATGTAGCAGCAATCAATTCTCTTTGCTCCAAAGGGACCCGTTTCTGGGATTACGGAAACGCCTTCCTGCTCGAGTCAAGCAGAGCAGGAGCGGACATCAAAAAAGAGGACGGTTCCTTTCTCTACCCTTCCTACGTGGAAGACATAATGGGGCCAATGTGCTTCGATTATGGCTTCGGACCGTTCAGATGGGTCTGCACCTCCGGCGAGGAGAGCGATCTGAGAAAGACGGACCAGATCGCAAAGGATGTCCTAGAGCAATTATCCTATGGTTGTCCGGATGAAATTCGAACTCAGTACATAGACAACATAAGATGGATTACTGAGGCAGAGAAGCATGGCCTGGTGGTTGGTAGCAAGGCCAGAATCCTATATGCGGATGAAGTGGGAAGGAGGGCCATTGCGAGGGAATTCAACAAGGCAATCTCGGATGGCACTGTCACCGCTCCAATTGTTCTTGGTCGCGATCATCACGACGTAAGCGGTACTGACAGCCCATATAGGGAGACTGCGAACATATACGACGGATCTATGTTCACCGCAGACATGTCAGTACAGAACTTCGTAGGGGACTCGTTCAGAGGGGCAACATGGGTCAGCCTGCACAACGGGGGAGGCGTTGGCTGGGGAGAGGCCATAAACGGTGGATTTGGACTTGTTATCGATGGTTCAGAACAATCTCAAGAGAATATCGACTCTATGATCTCATGGGATGTGAATAACGGCCTTGCTAGGAGGTCATGGGCGAGGAATCCAGCTGCAAGATTCGCCATCTCCAGGGCCATGGAATCCGATGATAGGATTGACGTCACTATGCCCAATATCGTGGACGAAAGAGTGCTAAGGGACTTGTTCGAAGGTACTCGATGACTCTATTTGGGAATCACGGTTCGATACACCTATGGTTGATATCCTGATAGATGGGTGCTCCTTGACTCTGGAGCAGGCTATGTCGTTAGCTTCTGGCCAATCCACTGCTTCTCTATCAATAGAATCAAGGGAAAAGATGTGCGAATCACGAGCTGCAGTAGAGGATATAGTCCGTTCTGGAGACACTGTATACGGGATAAATACAGGTTTCGGGGCAATGTCATCGGTTAGAATACAAGACGACGAAATAGAGGCTCTTCAGGCAAATCTGGTCAGAAGCCATGCCTGTGGCGTAGGAGAGAGAATGGAGCCAGAGCACGTACTCCTAATGATGGTTTTCAGGGCCAATTCAATCGCGAAGGGTATCTCCGGCTCGAGACCCGAGGTCGTCGATCTGATCCTCTCGATGGTTAACTCGAGGATATCGCCCGAAGTACCACGAATCGGGTCTCTCGGAGCATCTGGAGATCTAGCTCCTCTCTCTCACATGGCATTGTCAATGATGGGGGAGGGAAAATGCTCAGTCTACGAAAACGGCTTATGGGAAAGTCGAGATAGCATGGATGCCCTTTCAGATGCTGGCTTGGAACCGATAAAACTCCTTGCGAAGGAAGGACTCTCACTGATCAACGGGACAAGCCAGATGTGTGCATTTCTTGCTGTAACAGTATTAAACATGGAGACTCTTGCCTTCGCTGCTGATGCTTCATTGGCTTGCTCATTGGAGGCCATTCGGGGATCCCAAAAGCCATTTGACCCTAGAATACAGGCATCTCGACCGCAATTCGGGCAAGCTGTCTCCGCTGCTAGGATTCTGGAACTTCTTTCTGATTCCGAGATTTCGACTTCCGATGGGGATTACGACAGGGTACAGGACGCATACTGTTTCAGGTGCGCCCCTCAAGTCCATGGCCCCGTTATCGACCTACTACGAGAAACGAGGAGGATGCTGGAAATTGAGATCAACAGTGCTACTGACAACCCCCTAGTATTCGTGGAAGGGGACGATGCCGAAATTATCAGCGGAGGAAATTTCCATGGACAAAATCTGGCCCTTGCCAGTGATGCGATAGCCATTGCATGTCACGAACTAGCCGCAATCTCAGAGAGAAGGATAAACCAGCTCTTGGATCCAAAGTGGAGCGGCCAGAAAGCCTTCCTCGCCACCAAAGAGGGACTTGAGAGCGGACTGATGATAATTCAGTACGTTGCTGCCTCGATAATTTCAGAATTGCACTTACTAGCAAACCCTGCTACTACGAGCAACACTCCAGTCAGCATGGGCAAGGAGGACCACGCATCGATGGGATCGACGGGCTGCCACAGGGCCCTTCGGTCAACTATGCTTCTTTCCCAAGCCATAGCAAACGAGATGGTTTGCTCCTCAGAGGCCTTGGATGGAATCGATGAAAAGGCCGGAGAGGGAGTCTCGAAGATTCACAAATGGGTCAGGACAATAGTCTCTCCGTTAGATGGTGATAGAACAATGACGGATGAGTGCGAGGCTTTGTCGCGAGCAATAGTAGGAGGGCACCTCTCCAGCTTATTCGGGTGATAAATTGCAGGAAAAATTGCACATGACAAGGCATCCGGGAACTAATCCCCCGCCATTCGACACGAAAGTTGCAGAGACAAAGGAAAGCTACTTGCTACTTGACCAGACTTACTGCTACCCCAGAGGTGGTGGACAACCGGGGGATACGGGAACGATCATTTCTGGCGGCACTCCTGTTTCTACTCTTCACGAGGTCCTGCCGGGTGAAATGATACTACACCCTGTAGATGACGTTGGAGACTTCTCAATAGGCCAGGAGATAACTTGCGAAATTGACGTTAAGAGGAGGAACGGACATACTCTGATGCACACGTCACAGCATATCTTCTCAGCTCTAGCAGAGGATATCTGGGGCGCTGAGACAGTCGGGAACCAGATAGGGGCCGAACAATCCAGGGTCGATTTGTTGTTCGACAACAAAGAAGTGTTCGACCCAGACGTCCTCGTCGATGCCGTTAACTCAGTAATCGGGTCAAACGTTGATGTGAACGTTCACGAGTGGGACAGGGGGAGAATCATGGAACACAAGCAGATGAGGCACACCAAATTCATGCACAGGATTCCAGAAACCATTACTCACCTTAGGGTGGTAGAGGTGGAGGACGTGGACTTATGCCCCTGCGCCGGAACACATGCATCAAATACCTCGCAGATCCCAACGGTCAGGTACATCGGAAAGAAGAACAAGGGAAAGGGCAGGTTGAGAGTTTCATACGAATTTGAATGACAATATGATTAGTATCACTTCTAATGGTGGGCTCGGCAGGAATTGAACCTGCGATCTTCGCCATGTCAAGGCGACGTCATAACCCCTAGACCACGAGCCCGGCTTTCATCGCAGTAAACATTCACACAAGAATGATTCTGAGGCTCATGATACAATTTTTGATATTCTTCCATCACAATTATGATTTGAACACGATCCTGCAGCTCTAGTACGGCCATTGCTCATCTTGATTAGTTTCGGAGCAATGATCACAACATATGTCTTGCACTTCATGCAGAATCCGTGTACATCACTCATAGTTATGCTAAATCATTTCAGACTTCAATATTTCATAACATGCAGGGTTAGATTGGCGTTTTAGGTAAAAATTTGCAAAAACGATGTACTGAGGGTATATAGCGAGAAATCTATACAAATCATTTTCTGATAATCATGGTTATCAGAAACAAACACTGCGATATTTTGCTACATTTGCGAATATAGACATGGATTCTGGAGAGATCGGAATATATTGACAATTATTGAGAAACATATTAAGTTAAATTAAAACTATTATAATTTAATATTAGCATTAATATGTTTTATTTTGATTTACAATAATGCCATCAATCAACGTCTTGCTAACTGGAGATGTACCTGGCGTCTGGCACCAACTGTCTGCTGAACTAGACCATAGTATGTTTAGGTCCGCCCGTCTTCCTTCAGCAATTACACCTCTTACGCTATTATCGGGAAACATGGTTGATGCGGGGTTCCTAGTAGCTGCTGCAAGCGAAACAATCGGATCAATCCCCATTCTGTGCGAAAGCAAACTACCAATGAATGGTAATGATGTAATGGGGCAGTTTGGATTAAAGTCAGTTGCAATTGAAAATGGCCAATCTTCATCAATGCATTTGGAAATTGGCAGGTCAAGCTCTTTGCCTAAAATGTAAGGAGTTCCTGGTAGGAAGGTCTGAACTGTCCCCGATTCGGCTGCAGCGATTCTCGAATCTTCATTAGAGCAAGCCACATGATCCCCGCTCACTGAACCAAGTTCCGCTGCTAACTCCAGACCCCCGCTATCGACAAACTCATCCACATGAAGCCTAGACCCAAGCCCTTCTGCCTTTGCAGCATTGACAATGTCCTCTGTTTCTTCGTTTGTGAACCAACCCTCTTCGCAGAAAACATCTACCCATTTTGCCAGGCCCAGCTCATTTACAACTGGGAGTTGTTCTGAAATCAGCTCTTCCATATATTCTCCCCGACTCTTCTCTCGAGGAAAATCATGAGCCCCCAGCCATGTGGGAACAATGTTGCACGGAGTTTCCCTATTGATCATTGATACGGACTCTAGAATCTTTACTTCTGTTTCCAAGTCCAATCCATAGCCACTTTTTGCTTCCATGGATGTAGTTCCGTTTGTTATGAACGACTGGCATCTACTCAGTCCAGAGCTCACAATCCTTTCTTGGGGGGCTGATCTTGTGCTTAATACGGTCTTCCATATACCGCCCCCAATTTCTGCGATTTGCTGGTATGAATTTCCTGATTGCCGTAGTGCCAATTCGTTTGCTCGGTCTCCCGCCCATACTAGGTGCGTGTGGGAATCCACGAAACCAGGTACAATCGCCATACCACCTACGTCGATAACACTCACATCTACCGAGCTCTTCTTGGATGGATACCATGGGGCAAATTCAGTAATCAATTCAGTTGATTGCTCTATTCTCTCCACATATCCATCATTGATCAAAATGCCCATTCCTGGACTATGGACTATGGACTCTCGGTCATGCAAACGTTCTCCTGAAAGGGGAAATTCATCATCTCCCGTAGACATGTGAGCAACCTCTCCGCAGTTGTGAATCAGAGTTCGCATGACTCCTGATACTCAGGACAGTTGAAAGAACTCGCGCTCTTCGGTGTTCTGTGGGGCGACTAATTGTCGGCATAGAGAGCACTGCGCATACCCTTTCATTTGGGGTAGTCGACTCCGATGGGACTTTGTTCCCATCCCATTCGTCGTTATTCCGCCCAGAAGAAGGTGGAATTCACCCGAGAGAAGCAGCTGACCATCATTCTGATTCGGCATCTAATCTATTGGATATGCTATCTAGTAGCACTGACTTCAATTGGGACTCGGTGGAGGCAATTGCCTTCAGCCAGGGTCCTGGTCTGGGACCCTGCCTCCGAATCGGAGCATCTGTAGCACGCTCTCTTTCAACCAGCCTCGGAGTACCTTTAATTGGAGTGAATCATTGTGTGGCACATATTGAAATTGGTAGGAATCAGACTGGCTGCATTGACCCCGTCTTGCTTTATGTTAGCGGTGGGAATACGCAGGTAATTGCACGTTCCGATGGTAGATACAGGGTACTTGGGGAGACATTAGACATAGGAATAGGCAACATGCTCGATAAATTTGCTCGTTTGCACGGCATTCCATTTCCAGGCGGACCCGAGATTGAGAGATTGGCCGACGAATATCTCCAGAAGGCTGAACCGGATATGGACCCAGTTCAGTTGCCATATGGGGTCCAAGGGATGGACATTGCATTCTCTGGAATCCTCACATCTGCGATTCAGAAAGTATCTGACGGAGCTCCGTTGGAACAAGTCTGCTGGTCACTTCAAGAGCACACATTTGCCACTTGCATAGAAGTCGCCGAGCGGGCGATGGCACATACGGGTAAAACAGAACTACTTCTCGGTGGAGGAGTTGCATGCAATGGTCGACTTAGGGAGATGTCAAGCATCATGTGTTCCGAGAGGGACGCAGTTTCGTACTGGCCTGAGAAGGCATACTGTATTGATAATGGGACTATGATCGCTGAATTGGGTAGAAGGATGTACCAGCAAGGCATTACTACTAGTCTGGGAGACAGCGGCATCAACCCCCTGCTGCGAACCGATAACACAGACGTAACTTGGCCATAGAGTCGCGAATACTTATGAGAGGCCGTATGGCCGGTAATACGAGGACGATTAGACAGTGCAGAGGAGGAGAAGGAGCAAGCCCGCGCCAAAGGACGTATTTGGCAGTTCCCAACCCGCCCAGCCAACAAAGTCCCCAGCTCGGTCCAGACCTCCACTACCTTCGCGACCGCGTACCCAGATTACCCCTCCATCGGTTCCTGGAGCCAAGAGCAAGGACGATCAAAAGCCCACTACGGAGAAACCGAGTGTCGTCGAGCCAATTCTGGAAACTCCAGAGGATAGTTCAGAGCCAATAGATGAATCTGAAGTGAAGGTGGAAGCAGATCCACAAGAGGAAATTCTCGAGGAGCAGCTTCTAGCTAAACAGCCAAAGCAGAAGAAGACACTTGGTTTGAGCAAGAAGGAAGCGGTACTTGATGCACCTGCCGAAACTGTGGAAAAACCCCACACCTCAACAAGTCAGAAGGCCAGGGAACTGATAGAGAGCAGCATTCTACGGGCATCTAAACCCGTGGCGACACCTGTAACCCCTACAGCAAAGAAGATCGAAACACCCGTGGCGAAGCCAGAAGTCAAGCCAAAAACACAGAGGAAGTTCCGAAACAGAGTCTCTTCATACCAACCTGCAAATCGCGCCAGGAGACTGGACAGGAGCAGACACATGGAGTACAAATACGAAATGCGAGGAGTCCTGGTCGATATTGGAGTCCCAGAAGAGCATCGATCCAGTCTCCTTGCCACAATTTGGGCTAGGGGGGAGAGGCAGACCACAAAGGAGGCCAAGGACTTCATCTTGGAAAAGATGGATGAGGGTATAATTGACGATGAGCAGCACGACATACTGATCAAGATTGTCGATGGCTACACAGTTAGACGATAACATCAGAATGGTTCTTGTCCGTGTGCTTAGTGGGACGTTCATGCCCAATGGCAGTAAAGACTCCTCACCAGCCGGCTCTCCACCATACCGCCGTGGAATACATGCAGGAATGTACAGGGACAGGCTATGGACCATGAGGCAATATGCCGGATTCTCTACTCCATCAAAGACCAACCAACGTTTCAGGGCACTCCTCGATGGAGGGCAAACAGGAATCTCTGTAGCATTCGACCTACCAACTCAACTTGGCCTCGATTCCGATGACCACCAATCGGCCGGTGAGGTAGGGAAGGTAGGAGTCGCTATTGACTCAATTCATGACATGAGAGTCTTATTTGATGGAATTGACCTAGGGAGAGTTTCCACATCAATGACGATAAATGCGCCTGCAACGACGCTCCTAGCACTCTATGTCGCAGTCGCAGACGAGAGAGGCGTCCGTCGAAACGAAATATCCGGAACTGTGCAGAATGACATCCTCAAGGAATATATGGCTCGAGGACTATACGTATATCCCCCAGAGCAGTCAGTGAGACTCACTACTGACTTGATGAACTGGTGCTCCAACAATGCGCCCAGATGGAACACAATTTCCGTTAGTGGTTACCATCTCAGGGAGGCAGGATGCACCGCTGCACAGGAGGTCGGAATGACATTGTCCAATGCATTATTCTATGCCAGGAGCGCCATAGATTCAGGAATGGAGTTCGACGAATTTGCACCACGGATGTCATTCTTTTTCGCTTGCCACAACGATTTCCTAGAAGAAATCGCCAAGTTTCGTGCCGCTAGGGAGCTCTGGCATAAATTAGTACTAGACGAGTTCGGTCCATCCGACCCCCGTTCATCGCAGCTGAGATTCCACACACAGACATCAGGTGTCACCCTCACCGCACAACAACCCCTGAACAACGCAATTCGCGTTTCATACCAGGCTCTTGCAGCCGTCCTAGGTGGTACTCAATCACTTCATACAAATAGCTACGACGAGGCACTCGGCCTCCCTACCGAGGATTCCGTAACCATCGCTCTCCGGACTCAGCAGATTATCGCAGAGGAGACAGGAATCGCCTCTCACGTAGACCCAATGGGAGGTTCCGAGGCCGTGGAGGAACTAACTGAGAAGATCATCTCTGATTCGCATTCCATCATCCGGAAGATTGACTCGATGGGAGGTGCCATGGAATGTGTAAAGTCCGGACACCAGCAGAGGCTGATTCACGAAAGTGCTTGGGTTCAACTGAAGGGGATAGAATCCGGAAGCGAGCTTGTTGTGGGCGTGAATTCCCATTCAAACGAGGACGATCCCGTTTTCGAGGGCATGATAATCGATCCGAAGGACGAGCGTGATAAGGTGGGCGAACTAGTCGTTATGAAATCAAACCGGGACGAGGCACGAGTCAGTGAATCCCTAGCTGCTCTGGAAGAAATATGTAAGGGGGACGGAAATGTCATGGATGCACTTATTGTCGCTCTGAAGGCGGAGGCAACAGTAGGGGAAGTCAATGGGGTTATGAGAGAAGTTTTCGGTACATGGATGGCTCCTAGTGGTGTTTGATATGAGTACGGGAAGGATAAACCACATCGGAATAGCGACCAAGTCACTGGATGAAGCTGAGACTCTCTGGTCTGCACTAGGATTCACTGGTACCAAGGACGAGGAGGTTGCCGAGCAGGGTGTACGCATTCGTCACATGTCCGGATCGCAGGAAACCCGAATCGAACTTCTTGAGCCAATTTCCGATGATTCTCCAATAGGGAGGTTCATCGAGAAGAGGGGAGAAGGGATCCAGCAAATCGCCGTCGATGTCTTGGATATGGAGGCCAAGATAGAAGAGCTCATGTCAATGGGAATCAGGATGATCAACAAAACTCCCCTTATTGGTTCCGGAGGAAGCAGGATAGCGTTCATCCACCCATCATCTTGTGGAGGCGTATTGGTCGAACTAGTCGAAATTGACAAGCAAGAATCATGAAAAGGGGACCTTAAGTCGAACTGCCATGATTACATCCCTTTCCCGTTTCCAGACAGTCGATGATAGAAGCATTCCCCCTATCAGGGAGGAGGTAGAATACCTTCTGGACACACTAGAGGTTCTTCGAGCAACAAATGAGATTTCCAACGACGCGTTCCTTGAGTCAGGCTCCATCCAAGGGGGACTTACATTGATCCTAAATCTTCTCGCGCAGGGGATACCAGATGAGGCCAACTCGCAACTAATTCGCCTGAAGCAGAGGGCCAACTCCATCCATGAAAAATTCCCCGAATTAGACACTAAGGTTGAAAGTCGTAGATAGTATTACTCTAGTATTACTCAGATAATATTATATCACCTTGGTAATCGGCAGCGACATGCCTAAGGTCAGCTTGGACATGCCCAACGAAATACTCACTGACATCAAACAGCATGTGGGCGACGACAAGAAGTTCGTAAGCGTCGCTGATGCTATTCGGACAGCATGCAGGAAGATGCTGGATCAGTTGGACGAGATAGATGCACGACACGGCCGGTTGGGGGATTGAATGGTAAGCAAGGAAGAGGCTACGGATGCCGTGGACACCCTTGTTCGGTATATTGAGGGATGCGATGGTGAATTACGCGAGGGACTCGAGAATACACCAGGTCGTGTAATACAGTCCCTAGACGAGATATTTTCCGGTTATGAACAGGATGCTGAGGGAATCCTCGACTCTACATTCAACGCCGAGGGTTACAATGGCATTGTACTGCTAAGGGACATGGAGTTCCACAGCACGTGCGAGCATCACCTACAGCCATTTTCAGGAAGAGGCCACATAGCATACATTCCTGTTGACAGGATTGTAGGAATCAGCAAACTAGCAAGACTATTGGACATGCATTCCAAGAGGATGCAGAACCAGGAGAGGATCACGAAGGGAGTCGCAGATGACATAGAGAAGCACCTCAATCCTCTTGGAAGCGCGGTTATTCTTGAGGCCCAGCACGGCTGCATGCGGTGCAGGGGCGTGAAAAAGCAGAATGCCGTGATGACGACAAGTGCGATGCGAGGAGTATTCTTCGACAGGCCTGAGGCAAGGACAGAGCTTCTCCAGTTAATCAGAACAGCTCCTATACAGGGGTGATTGAATGCCGACATATCCAATTGTAGAGATATTCCACTCTGTTCAGGGCGAGGGATTCCACAGTGGGGTGCCCCACGTATTCGTAAGATTCGGAAATTGCAACCTCCGATGCGAGTGGTGTGATACAGACTTCATGACCTTTGAAGAGATGGAACTCGAAGAAATCGTCGACCGAGTCATTTCATTCGAATGCGACAGGGTGATTTTCACAGGGGGCGAACCAGCTATGCAAGACCTAGAAACCATCGGGAACAGGATGAAGGCTCATGGTATACACCTCTCAATCGAGTCAAACGGCACAATCCCCATTGATCCAGTAATTGACTGGATATGCATTAGCCCCAAGGATCAACTGTACCCAAATGTCTCGATAAAACAGCGTACTGGAGACGAGTTGAAAGTAGTCTACTGCGGACAGGACATGGCCATGTATGATGAGTACAGGGAAGGATTCCAACATAATTTCATCCAGCCATGCTATATCGAGGAAGACTCAGTAGAGCAAAACGGAGTCAACTTCAGAGTGGTAGAGGAGCTGGTAAAAAACAGCCCCGGCTGGAGACTAAGTCTTCAGACCCATAAGTGGATGGGGGTGCTCTGATTGAGGGCACTGATGTCCCTTTCAGGTGGAATGGACAGCACGGCTCTCCTCATGAGAATGCTCGCCGATGGGTACGATGTCACATGCATAACGTACGATTACGGGCAGAAGCACTCGGTCGAGATCGAGAGGGCCAAGGCAAATATCGCCTATTTACTCGAGCAGGGGATTAACGTGGGACATATCGTTATAGATCTGAATTCAGCCATGGGTTCACTCAACTCTGCACTGACCACCGATGGAATTGATGTTCCCGAGGGCCACTATGAGTCAGAGCAGATGAAGCAGACCGTAGTGCCAAACAGGAATGCCATATTCACCTCGATCATGTACGGCCACGCACTGAGCATATCCGAATCAGAGAAAACCGACGTCGTGATTGCCTTGGGCGTACACAGCGGGGATCACGAAATATACCCGGACTGCCGACCAGAGTTCTACGAATCTCTAGAGGGGGCCTTTTCGATAGGAAACTGGGGGAGTGAGAGAGTGTCACTCCACCTTCCGTACATTAGTGGGGATAAGTCTACAATACTAGTAGACGCGAACGATTCGATATCGTCTCTGGGTCTGGACTTCGACACCGTGTTCAGGAACACCAATACATCGTACAATCCAGACGACAGTGGAAGGAGCTCTGGCAAGTCAGGTGCTGACGTCGAGAGAATTCTAGCATTCCACTCCATTGGTAGGAAGGATCCAGTACAGTACATCGAGGGCTGGGACTCAGCACTCTCCGGTGCTCAGTCAGCACAGAGTGAACACGAGGAATCATCATGAGCGACAAATACCCCAGATTCGACCCTGATAGGGATCAAGAGTGGCGTTCGAGACTTACGGACCTGCAGTATCACGTAACTAGGGAATCCGGCACCGAGAGGCCGAACACTGGGACGTACTACATGGAGGATAGGTTGGGCGATTATCACTGCATATGCTGCAGCCATCTACTATTCACATCTGAGATGAAGTACCACTCAAGATGTGGTTGGCCAGCATTTCACACAGAGCATCCAGACGCAGGAATAAGAAGGCTAGAGGATAGAGCCTTTGGAATGCTGAGAGTCGAAGTTAGGTGCGGTTCATGCGATGCCCATTTAGGGCATGTTTTCGACGACGGTCCCCTCGAACACGGGGGCGAACGGTACTGCATCAATTCTGCTAGCATGGAATTCACTAGGGGTGATGACAATGGCAACTAGGATCCGCAGGTGGGTAGAGACCGATACGGGACACAGGGTCCCGAACCACAAGAGCAAGTGCCGGCACATGCATGGCCACAGGTATAGGTGGGAGGCCGAGCTCGAGGGAGACGTTGTAACTGAGAAGGACGTATCAGATGAGGGTATGCTGATGGACTTCTCCGATATTTCTGAACTATTGAATGAGCATATCCACGATGTGGTCGATCACGCATTTATCGTCTATGAGAATGACACTGATGCCATCAATGCACTCTCTTCAATGGGAGATGGCCATCGTACGGTAATTGTGCCATTCGTTCCTACTGCAGAGAACCTCGCAAAGTGGGCATTCGAGCAGGTGGAGCCACACATCAGGTCGTCATACGGGAACTCACTGAGCCTGAGGGCATTCCATGTGAGGGAGACTCCTAAATCATGGGCAAGTTGGTCTAAATCTGAATAAATTAATTCCTACCGAATGAATCTGCTGATAGAGCAATTAATCCGATTATTCTGTGTATCTCATCGTCCTTGGGAAGGCCCCTGAGTATCACCCGTAGCAGCGTCTCCTCTATCCCCTTGCGCTTGTGTTCCTTCGTGGGCATTGACTCCACTAGCCTCTTGATCTCTGACCTCAGCTTGCTCCTTAGGTTCGGGTCAAGTAGCCTTCCTCCCGACCCAGAAGGCTTCGAAGCGTCGGTGTTTACGTACCACGAGAAGCAGATTATTGATACGGCATGGCTAAGGTTGAGTATCGGATAACCATCCCATGTAGGGATTGTCACGAGAAGGTCACACATCGCTAACTGCTCATTCAGTAGGCCCTTGCCTTCCGGGCCGAAAACGATAGCGACCCTACCATCGACCCCAGATAGCCTATCCGGCAGCTCTTCGGGGAGGAGGAAATGCCTCATCGCCGTCTTGTCGCCATCTTCTCTCTTCCCAGAGGTCCCTATAACTAAGGAGCAGTCTGAAACCGCCTCTTCAATGGACTCAACCGTTTTGGATGAATCAAGAACCTCCTGGGCGTTCTTTGCCCTCCTCCGAGTCTCCCCTGACCATTCTCCCGTTTTTCCCACAACCCTAAGGTCGATTATACCGAAGTTGAGCATGGAACGTGCCACTGCACCGATGTTCCCATCGTGCTCGGGATGCACTAGAACCACGCAGACGTTCTCGGAGAATGAGGGGAGAGCTCCCTCCCTCCTGTCACCCATGGAATCGCGAGACCGCACTACATGATGAGTGGTGCGCTAGTCTACTCTTCGCTGCTTGTACCTGGTGATGTATCCTGCTATCCAGTTCCTCATGCGCTTGTTGTCCCCAACGTCCGAGAACTCGGATACGAGGTGCTTGTTCGTCTCAAAGTCGTCAGTGAATTGGTCGGGGTAGGTCTCCACCAGCCTCAGAGCCCTTGTCTTGATGAATGAAGGCCTGATGTTGCCCATTACTCAGTCCTCCAGTAGCTTGACTTCCAGCGGGAAGCCCTCTTCCCGGGTGCAGATGACCCTAATCTTACGTGGAGGGTGCTGCATGCCCCGCGACCAAATAGCGTGATTGACAGACTCGTCTATCCAAATGTCTTCGTCCTCGGTCTTCTTCATGTGCTGTGCAACGTGGTTCTTGACCTCGGCCATTGCCCTCTTGGCTCTATTCGTTCGAGGTACGTTCCATGCTGCCCTAAGAGGAATCGTCATCTCCTTTGTCTCAGCCATTCATTCACCTCTGTAGCTTGGAACGTCTCCACATGTGTCGCTTTGGATGGGTGTTTGTCCTGCGATTTGTCTTCATGACAACCCAAACTGGGACTCGCTTATTCTGCTTGGTCACCTTGTTCAGGCGCAGCTTCTTCGCGAAGGGCTTGTTCCTAGCCATGTTAGTACCCCTTCAACCCCGGATATTTCTTCTCGGCCGCAGATCGTACCGAGTGTGCCACCTCGTCTAGGAGGCTCTGTCCCTTCGGACTCACTATCTTACCATGATTTACTGTTCCTGCAGTGTTCATCGACTCGACAACAAGTCCTGACTCTGATAGTTGCTGCAGAATCTTCCGCGAGATGTTTCTGGAGCCAGCCACAGCCTTGTTCTTCTTCACTCCTCTATCCTTCACGCCACCGTACTCCTGGGATATCCTGTTTGCACCTATGGGGCCCTTTACTGCGACTTTCCGCAATACCGCTGCTGCTCTGGTATGCCACCAGTCAACTTGCACTGGAGGCCTTTCCCGATGCGTCCCGGTCTTGACTTGATCGGCCCACTCGGGAGGGGAAATCTTGCTCTCGCCCTGCATCTTCTCGGCTAGACCGGCAATGAGAAGGTCCGCTGGAACATCGTAGTACGTGGTCATTCGGTCACCGTGCGTGCCGCCCGTCCGACAGACCATATATAACCGTGATGACACGGTTTTCGGTGGGCTGATTGATATCAGACACCCAACGAAAAGCATTGAATAATCTCAGGGCGACCCGGAATACGTGAAGCGCTCACTATCGAAGAATCCGAACATGCTTCGTACTATGATTGGTACGGGTATGACCTTGATACTGCTACTATCCTATGCTGTCTACTCGAATACCGTTGATTCGGAGTACTACGGTTACACGACGAGCAACGAGTCGCTTGAGATGGATCTAAATGTTGAGGAGGAGGGCACTTCTCAATGGTACTACACAACTGACAATGCGATAACATGGGTCAACATTTCCGTAACTGGCGCTCCCTCGGATTCATTGCTCACAGTCGAGGCAGAAGGAACTAACTGGTCCCATTCTCCAAGTCTGGGCCTGGATGACGCAGCATACATCTGCAACGAGCCGGAGAGTGACTATTCTTCGATAATTGAGACATGCGAATACAGTCGGGTGCACACGATGGTACTGGATAACGGAACTGGCATTCTGAGAGGTAGGGTATCACTGGATCTTCCGATTAGGGGGAAGGGTTACTTGGAGAGCGAAAATCAGGAAAATGCCGAGACTGAGGCTAGGGACCTCATTCAAAGAGAGTCTCAGACTGTCACATGGAAGATCAAGATTGAGTCGGAAGGAGAAATTGCTTCTAGCGAGGGTGTCGACGTTTCTGCATTAGCAGTTACTCACGAATTCGTCTCAATCGAGCATTTCCAATTGGAGCCCGTGCAGGAAACTATCTACAGTATCGCTGCATTGGTTGGCTGCTTCTTTCTTGTCTTGGTAATCCCATTGATGATTTACTTCTCGGCCACTTTCAGAGAAAGGAGAGACGAGTCCCTACGGTCCACAATCGAAGAAGAGTAGACAATGGCTATTCTGAAGGCCCTATGTCCCAGTCAACATGGCTATTGCTGTCCAATATCCTGGCATACCCCAATTCAACAAAATTTCCAACCGAAGCAATTACCCTCTCGGCAACGGGGGCCATCTTCTCGGTAAACAATTGGTCCATCTCGATGATGATGCTAGCCAGGCTATTCTCACCATCCATCAGTAGCCACAGTTTCGAGTTCATCTCGTCCAGTGGCCTACTGACAGACATCGGAGCCC
>Ga0310344_10001453_pt1 | contig 18124 bp, 16 predicted proteins | sample HC15DNA20200_MG_FD_203801 | JGI IMG/M metagenome (GOLD analysis project Ga0310344, IMG submission 203801) | Marine microbial communities from station ALOHA, North Pacific Subtropical Gyre - HC15-DNA-20-200_MG | ecosystem: Environmental > Aquatic > Marine > Oceanic | place: Pacific Ocean: North... | reverse complement strand
TCCTCTCTCTATAAGCTGGAGTCCTTGAATTTACTTTCAGTAATAATGCCAGAATTAGATATCTGTAAAGACGTTTCACAACCTAATGAACATTTTTATGATGTCTTTAGACATTCGTTAGAAACACCAGGGATGCTGGAATTAATTTTAAGCAGTAACATCAATAGCTCAGCAGTTAAGTTAGTGCCAAGATTTGATCACATGCAAACTTTTTTTCAGCAAAATTTAGCTGACGGTGCTTCTAGGCTAACTTTTCTGAAGTTCGCCGCATTGTTACATGACATAGCTAAACCTCAAACAAAAACCGTCGAAACTGACGGTAGAATACGATTTTTAGGTCATGGGAACTTGGGTGCGGAAACATCACAGTCTATAATGGATCGGTTGAGGTTTAGTAAAAAAGCTTCGGAATATGTAAGCATGATAGTTAAACATCATCTTAGACCAAGCCAATTAGCTCCTAAGGGCATAATGCCATCGAAGAAAGCAATTTATCGATATTATCGAGACTTGGGTGATGTGTCTATTGATACTATTTACCTTAACTTGTCAGATTATATGGCTGCAAAAGGAGATAAGATTTTAGGATCAAGTTTTGACTTGTCTGATTGGGAGCGTCATTGCAAAGTGGCGTCTGTAATTTTAGATAATAAGCAAAAAGATGATCCAGATATGTATCTTAGAATAGTAAACGGATATGATTTAATGTCTGAATTGGGTTTAGAGCCCGGCCCTTTTGTTGGTAAACTTATTGATTTGATTGGTGAGTCTTATGCGGCAGGGGAGATTAATACTCGCAGGCAAGCTATAGATTTTGCGAGGACATTAATAAAAAATGATAGTAAATAAAATTTATATTTTAATTAATTAGATTGGAGAATTAGTTGCGTAGATATCTCGTAACAATTTTAGTTATAACAGCGTTAATAGTTATTTCGGGCCTAACACTTGGGTTTCAAAACATCAGACTAGGTGGATTTGAAAGAGTAAGTGATAATCCACTTGGGCTTCAACTTGGCTTGGATTTGCAAGGCGGCAGTCATCTTGTGTACCAAGCGAGCCTGGAAGACGCCTTAGGTGAACGAATACAGCCAACTGAAGACCAGATGGATTCTTTAAGAAGAATTATAGATCGCAGGGTCAATGAGACCGGCTTGGGAGAACCTGTCATTCAATTATTAGGAGAGGATCGCTTACTGGTTCAATTACCTGGAGTTTCAGATCCTGCCAGAGCAAAGACTATCATCGGAGAGACTGCACGATTGGAGTTTAAACACAGGCAAGTTGATGTTTCAGTGCCTATTGATTTAAATTTATCATCCATTTTAGATTCATACATTGGAAAATTCCCGGAAACTGTAATGGGTGATGAAGGTGAAGTGTTAGAAATTACCGACAATCCCATGGCTGATCTTCCTAAATCATCTACCGAGATGGAGCAGATTGTGACTACTTCAACTGCTGACACATTTGTAACTGACGAAGTGGATAGTGCAATTAAACCTGACCCGGAATCATCGGGAGAGGATAATTTTCAGGAAATATCTTTTCTAGTTATAGAACTTGATGATGAAGCTGCAGAAACTTTAGATTTAGTGATTCGAAGAATGATTGAGTCAACATTGGCATATGCATCAGGACTGAAGAGCCAATATACAGTTAATCGATTGCAAGTATCGATTAGTGGTGGAAATGAAGTTCGAACCGTTGAACTGCCACTTCAATTAGTTGCGAGAGTTCCAGATACTAACATGTTTGCTATGGCATTGATTACTGGTATTGGGCAGCCCGTAGCACCTTCAATTGATAAAACTAATCAATTATTTGGTCCTGATATCGAGTTCGAACTGGTTGAAATCATAGGAGCTATTGATGAAGATGTTGGGTTAACTGGAGATGACTTATCTAGAGCCTATGCTGGTACACATCAGACCACTGGAGCACCGATCGTTAATATAGAATTTAACGCTCAAGGAGCTAAACGATTTGGTGAACTTACGCGGGACCTCTTAAATACAGATGATCGATTGGCAATCTTCTTGGATGAAGAAGAATTGATTGCTCCTGGTGTTAATCAAGTGATAACCGGAGGATCTGCTTATATAGAAGGTCGAGATTTTACCCCAGATAGAGTTAGAGATATATCTCAACTTCTTGAGGCAGGTAGATTACCGATTCCTATTGAATTGATACAAGAGAGGGATGTAGATGCAATATTGGGTGCAGACTCGTTAAAGAAAAGCGTGTTAGCCGGTTCAATAGGCTTATTGTTGGTTATTATTTTCATGGTTTTGTATTATCGTATCCCGGGTTTAATTGCAGGGATCACTCTAATTCTGTATGCAAGCTTCTTGATTACTGTATTTAAATTAATCCCAGTTACTTTGACTCTATCAGGAGTTTCTGCAGCTATCTTGTCGGTCGGCATGGCAGTGGATGCTAACATTTTAATTTTTGAACGTATGAAAGATGAGTTGCGATCTGGTCGTACATTATTAACATCAATAAATGTTGGATTTAATAGAGCCTGGCCTGCTATAAGAGACGGTAATGTTTCCACTTTGATTACTTGCGTTATCTTGTTTTGGTTTGCAGATACCCTAGGAGCATCAATAGTACAAGGGTTTGCTGCGACACTAGCGATCGGAGTATTGATCAGCATGTTCTCTGCGATCACAATAAGCAGGACGTTTTTGAGATTGGTTGCCACTTTAGCAATATCCCGCAGGACCGATTGGTTTGTGCCAGTAGGTAAGAAATTTCTACCGAAGAATAATGGTTAAATACGAAGGAGATAGAGGTTGAATATAGCTGCAAAAAGAGGATGGTGTTTTCTGATCTCCGCCATATTATTAATACCTGGAATAGTTTTTTTGATAATAGCACCGGGGCTTAATCCTGGAATTGATTTTACAGGTGGCAGTACCATGACTGTAAAATTTGCGGACCCAACAGAACAGCAAGAGATCCGAACATCCTTAGAGTCTCTGAATGTATCTGATGCAACTGTACAAAATTTTGGAGAGAACACATTTTTTATTCGGACTAAAGAGTTAAGTGAAAGTGAAAAAGATGAGTTGCTGTCGAAATTAGAGATGGAAGTATCTCCAAATGGGTATGACGTTTTATCATTTGATATTGTTTCTCCATTGGTTGCTCAAGAGACTATTGTGGCAGCGTTTTGGGCTTTGTTTGCAGCGGCTATCGGCATATTCTTTTATGTATGGTGGGCGTTTCGAAACATTCCGAAGCCATTCAGATATGGTACTGCTGCGATAATTGCTCTCTTGCATGACGCTGGAGTAATAATCGGCATATTTGCCATATTAGGTTTCGTAGCAGATGTTGAAGTTAATACCATGTTCTTAATTGCTCTGTTAACTGTAATTGGGTACAGCGTGAATGACACTATCGTTGTGTTTGATAGAGTGCGAGAAAACATTATTTCGGCACCAAACAGATCTCTTGAGGCTAATGTTAATTTGAGTATCGGAGAGACAATCGGTAGATCAATAAATACAAGCCTCACTCTATTGTTGACTTTGCTGGCATTAATGCTGTTTGGAGGACCAACGTTAAAGTCCTTCCTTTTGGTCTTAATTATTGGCGTACTAGTTGGCACATACAGTTCTATTGCTGTAGCTACACAAATTGTTGTTGCATGGGAGAAACAAGATTTTCCTAGAATTTTCTCTAGAATAACTAAGCGTAGATTGCCTGCCTCGGAATAAGTTTACAAATATTTTCAATTTGCTTCACTAAAAACTTCTGTTCTTTGTTACTTTTATTCATTTCAGTTTAAAATTGGAAGAGTACTATCCTATGTTTCTTTGAGGAGTAATTTATGAAGATCGGAGCACATGTATCCACTTCTGGAGGCGTGCACAACGCAGTCACTAACGCTATGGCAATAGAGGCTGAGTGCATACAAATATTTGCGTCGTCGCCACGGGCATGGGCATTTAAATCACAGAAGTCGGATTCGGTAGATAAATTTCTGAAAGAAATAAATAACATACCCGTTTTTCTTCATGGAAGCTATCTAGTTAATTTAGGAGGTGAAGCCGACTTATTGGAAAAGTCTGTTAAATCATTAATTGAACATATGAATGCTGCCCACCAACTTAAGGCAAACGGTGTAATATTTCATTGTGGCAGCCACAAAGGTGCAGGTTTTGAAGCTATTTTAGATCAAGCATTGAACTGTTTAGAGACTGTACTAGATAAGACACCGGAAGATTCGCTACTGATAATAGAAAATAGTGCCGGTGCCGGAGGGCAAATAGGATCAAACTTATCTGAGATCGGTCAATTAATATCGAGAGTAGAAAATCCTAGATTAAAGGTGTGTATCGATACTCAGCACGCGATTGCATCAGGTTATGACATTAGTAAACCGGAAATTCTTGATGTATTTGCAGAAGAGTTTGAGAATGAAATAGGAACAGGTCGTCTGGTTGCTGTGCATGCAAACGACTCAAAAACTGATCTGGGTTCGGGTAAGGACAGGCATGAAAATATAGGTCATGGATATATCGGTGATAATGGTTTTCGTAACATTTTGAGCCATGAATTGTTCAAAGAAACCCCTTTTATACTCGAGGTGCCAGGCATTCAGGGTAATGGACCTGATCTTGCAAACATAAATCGATTAAAAGACATCAGGGAGAACTGTAAATAGTAAATAATTCAGTGACTTATGTTTAATAAAGATGAAGGTGCTATACGAGCAGCAGTATTAGCTATAAATGATGGTTTAGTATCAAACTTTAGTCTTGTTATGGGAGTTGCTGGTAGTACTGTTAGTTCTGAGATAGTCACTATTGCCGGATTTGCTGGGTTACTGGCTGGAGCTTTTTCTATGGCTGCCGGAGAATACATATCGATGCGTTCCCAGCGAGAAATTTATGAAAATCAAATTTCTAAGTTGAGACAAAATATATTATCAAGTGCTGTTGAAGGTAAAAGTTATCTAACCAAATTTTACGTGGACAAAGGGGTGCCTTTAGTAGAAGCGGATAGGTTGTCGGGTCACATGATGCGTAATCCGGATTATGTGCTAGAAACTATTGTTTTGGATAAATTAGGTTTATCCAGCGGACAACTAGGATCGCCATATAAAGCTGCTCTATCATCGTTTTTCAGTTTTGTGGCGGGGGCTATAGTTCCTTTATTGCCATATATAATTGGACTTGGATCACAATCTTTTATTACAAGTTTGGTATTGAGTGCAATTGCATTAATTTTGGTTGGAGGGATAGTGGCATTAGTTTCAGGTCGGTCGATGATAATAGGTAGCATTAGAATGCTATTGATTGGTTCGGCAGCAGCTGCAGTGACATTTGGAATCGGTAGGTTAATTGGTGTAGAGCTAATTGGCTAATGGTTTATTAGAGACTTTAACGGCCAAATTTAATGATATGAATAATCAATCAAATATGTCAAAAGTACTAGCCTTCTTAAGTGAATCCAGGTTTTGTACCGATTGTGATACTAGGATCAGGTTTGGTGATATAGATTGTCCTCACTGTGGCTTTGATCTAGAAGATCTATATATGCAGTGGGCGAATAAACTTTTAAACGAATTAAACTGGGAGGATGAAAACTGATTGGAATAGTATTACATCATGGTGTCCAGACAGGTGATGAATTAAAGCAATATGCAAGAGCTGCTGAGAAATCAGGATTTGATTCTTTATGGGTAACAGAGAGATATTTTCATGAGGAGACACTCTCTATTCTAGGTTTTTTATCTGCAGTAACTAATGGCATTAACTTGGGAGTCGGAGTTATTAACCCGTTCACAAGATCGCCAAGCCTTATTGCTATGGGAACAGCAACTTTAGATAGGTTAAGCGGTGGCAGATTTATCTTGGGTTTAGGTAGAAGTGATAAACAATTAATCACTGGTATTTTAGGAATAGACTACGAGAATTCATTACTAAAGCTAAATCATTCGATGATTGCGATTCGAGAGATGCTTGAATCTACATCTCATGTTATTAGAGATGATTTAAAGTCAATAAATTTATCGGTGCGACCTGTTCAAAATTCATTACCTTTGTACATGGCTGCAATAGGACCAACAGCCCTCAAGCTGGCGTCTAAGGAAGCCGATGGGGTCATACTGAATACTTATTCGCCAATATCATATATAAATCGCTCAATAGAAATTATAAATATTTCTTTAGCTGAAAATGAAAGGGATCCAAAGTTATTTAATATAGCTTGCATGTTGCCTATTCGTTTAACTGACGAAGTATCAGACTCTTTGATTAATGAATGTAAATATAGAATAGCTCGTATCCTCAGCGAAAAGTTTGTAGGGGAATTATTGATAGATGAAGTAAAACCCACTAAGTACCTATCTATGTTGAGGCAATTTGTTCATGATCAAAATAGGGCGGAGATATATAAGTTGATTAACGATGATATGGTAGACCAATATTATGTGATAGGCGACCAGGCTCACTGTATTAAACGTATTAACGAATATATTGATGCAGGGATTCAGAGTCCCTTGCTATTACCGAGACTAAATGACTTTGTTAATGTGGCCGAGAAACTCAACCCTAAAGTTGTTTTTGGGCATAAAAACTAAAGAACTATTACGGGCCAGATTGGGATCTCTTTAAAGCTCTGCCAGCATGTATTCCGGTATGTTTACCGTGATCAACTACTATTTCTCCGTTAACTATCACATAGTCTATTCCCGTTGAGAACTGTTTAGGATTATACCTAGTTGCTGGCGCTGAAATATTATCAAAGTCAAAGACCACCACATCGCCGCGCATTCCGTCACGTAGTATTCCACGGTCTGGTATATCAAGGCGTTGAGCAGGGTAGGATGTCATCTTTCTAATTGCTTCTGGCAATGACATTCTTTTTTCCTCTCGTACATATTTGGCGATTATTACAGGGAATGTGCCGTATGCCATTGCAGGAGGAAAGTCTCCTAGTAGCAAGGCATCGCTGCCTACCATTTGCAATGGATGTTGTACAAATAAAGGAAGGGTTTCAGCGTCGATACCTTGGGCATGAAATGATACTTGTAAGTCTTCATCAAGTAGTAGGTCGAATAAAGCTTCAATCGGGTCAGTATTCATTATTTCAGCAGCTTGAGTTAACGTTTTGCCTTCAAACTGTTGATTATGAGGTTTCTTGAAATACGTGATCATAACTGCATCCCAACCTCCCCCTAAACGAGCAAACCCGACATCCATATCTGCTCGCATCTTTTTTCTGATCTCAGGATCTTTCAGGCACTTCATTATTTGCTCTGGTCCGCCGTCCGCAGTCCATTGCGGCAAGAAATATGTCAATCGTGTGCCACCATGGGAATAAGGGAAGCAATCGAAAGTTACATCTATGCCTTCTTTTTCTCGTGCGTCTTCGACGAGATCCAATATAGGTTTTGCCCCTTTATATTTCCCTTTATTATCTGATGGTAGTAAATGTGTGATGTGAACCGGAACTCCACTTTTTCTCCCTATTTCTATCGCTTCTTTATTCGGGTCAAGGTATCCGTCACCCAAAGGAAATCTAACGTGAGTGTGGTATATGCCACCCATATTGGCTACTTCTTTCGATAGGGAAATTAATTCATCTGTGTCAGCATAACTTCCGGGTGGGTAATCTAGTCCAGTCGACATACCGACTGCTCCTGCATCCATACTTTCTTTGAGTATGCCTTTCTGCTTGTCCATCTCTTTAGTCGTTGGAGCTCTCTGGTCCCAACCCATAGCTCCGACTCTTAAAGGAGAATTTCCCACAATGTACGCAATATTCACTGATACTTTGCGATCATACATGTCTAAGTATTCAGGTACTGAAGACCAAAAACCGGGCAGGTCTGGGGTTCCTTCAAGCCCAGAGTTGATTTGAATCATTCGTTTCAAGTCTTCTAGGTTAGTAAAAGGTGCATATGAATTCCCGTCTATGCCGATAAGTTCAGTTGTCACACCTTGATGCACTTTTGGTAAGTGATCGGGGTCATTCAAAATCATTAAAGCAGAGTGAGCATGAACGTCTATGAACCCAGGTGAAACTACTCTATCAGTTGCGTCGATAGTCTTTTTTGCGTTTTGACCGGAGTCAGATCTAACGATAGTTACCGTGTTATCTTTTATTCCTACTGACCCAAAAAAGCCAGGGTTTCCTGTTCCATCTATTATCAAACCATTTTTTATCAATAGATCAAACATATTGCCCTCCAAAGCCGGGATTTATTAAATTAATTATCTACCCCGTGATTATTTACTTGTAGTTCCAAATTTACTTGGTTTAGGATCCCAAGGATTCCATGTGCCCACTGCTGGAGACATATCTTCGCCAGCAACGTTAAATTTGTATGCTTCTTCAGAAATTTTGTCAACTTTTTCGATCATATCCGCGTCTAATTCAAAATTCATTTTTGATATAGTGTTTCTCACCTCTGAAGGAGTTCGGAATCCGATTAACGCTGTCGTTACTATCTTATTGCTTAAAAGCCAAGAAACAGCCATGTTTTGTACAGTGACATTATGTTCTTTTGCTAAAGTATTGAGGTCATCAACAGTGTTTAAGTTTTTTTCAAAATAATCAGGTTTAAAGAAAGGCATGCCGAATACATTTTTTGTAGAGCGCCAATCCCAGTTTACAAATTCAGTTTTCAAGTTCATCTTCTCAGCTAGTATTCCATGAGCTAGAGAACCATAAGCCATTATCCCAACATCATGTTTTTCGCAAAAATCTTTAACGTCTCTTTCTACGCGCCTTTCAAATAAACTATAGCCAACCTGGTTTGTAGCTAGGTCTACATATTTTAAAGAGTCTTCCATCATTGATGGCATGAAATTTGATACACCAATGTGACGTATTTTGCCTGCCATTCTTAATTGATCTAATGCGTTCATAGTCTCTTCGAATGGCGTCGTAGGATCAGGCCAATGAATTAAATACAAATCTATATAGTCTGTATTTAACCTTTGCAGGCTATCATCACAACCTTCGATGATTGCTTTTTCAGAACTATCTCTAAATAATCTTCGTTTGTCTGGATCAAATGTTAGCCCCCCCTTGGTGACGAGAATGATGTCTTGGCGTTTGTTTTTAATTGCCTGCCCCATTAGTTTTTCAGAATGCCCTAATCCATAGGCAGCAGCTGTATCAAAACATGTAATTCCATGATCTATTGCTTCATGTATTGCTTGAATAGTCGAATCGTCATCGGTGGGCCCGTATTGTGTCCCACCCATAGGCCAGCCTCCAAAAGTTATTGCTGACACTTCTAATCCAGTATTTCCGAATTGTCTATATTTCAATTATTTCCCTACGACTTTTTTATTATTTACCTATCTTATCAATATCTTAATCGCCGACCATAGGCCGAATCTCATCCGCAAATCTATGCATTTGCTCAATCGTGGCATCAGTAGAATTTGGATCAACTACGAACCCGATCATAAGACATTCAGCTCCCAGAGCTTTATATTCAGATATATCTGACGCTATTTGCTCAGGTGAGCCTGTGAATACTCTACGCTTGTCATCGGCGGTTTGATGCTCTTTGGTGTCGTCGTATAAATTGATCGCGAAGGATACACCGATTTCATCTGAGTTTCGACCTTCAAGTTCTGCTATTTCTTTCATTTGGTTAATCCCATCGGCAAATCTTTGGGGTGTATCAAGTGGGTTACGAGGGTTATCTATGATTGGAAACCATACGTCAGCCAGTCGGGCAGCTCTTCTTAGTGCAGGTTTGCTTTCTCCACCCATCCAGATCGGCGGATGAGGTTGTTGTTTAGGCTTAGGTGCAAATACTATATCGTTATATGAGGCGTATTTTCCTTCAAAACTAGGACTACTATCGATCCAGAGGTTCTTGAATATTTTAATGTATTCCTCTGTAATTGAACCTCTTTCATTAAATGGCGGTCTATTTAGTGCCTCAAATTCCTCTTTCATCCAGCCGGCACCACATCCAAGTATTACACGTCCGTTTGAAAGCACATCTATTGACGCTATTGCCTTTGCAGTTACTATAGGTTCTCGATAAGGCACCACCATCACAGATGTTAATAGTCCAACTTTTTTAGTGATTCCGGCTAAGAAGGATAAGACAGTTAGTTGTTCTAAATAATCGCCTTGATCTCCAAACTCGTTGAATTCTCCAGTCTTGGTATATGGATAATTAGGTTTAATGTCGGACGGCATAATGATGTGATCATTAACCCACATAATGTCAAACCCGAGAGCCTCGCCGTTATTAGCAAGCAATTTAAGGTTTTCTGGTTTACCAAATAATCCTTGGGCAAGTGCCCCGAAAGCATATTTCATTTTAGCCACCTATGTTTTTAATAGAATATTTACTAAGCGTTTTGCTAATAACTACTAAACCAATCTAATGTCTCTTTGATCGCAATTTCATGCGGGGTTATATTTTCTGTAAACGTTTTCGAAAACTTTGAGTGGTCTGATACAAAAGGGTTTTCAAATTGATACAACTTCTCTCGTTTTGCTGCTCGAATTTGAGGGTTAAATATACCCATAAAATTCAAAGTTGATTTTCCTAAACGCCTAACTTTTTTAAGCGTTCCTGCCTGGGTATATATTAAATCTAAAAATTGATTTGTCGTTAAGGTTGGTGCACTTGGAACGTGCCAAACACCACCAGTTTCTTTATCACTTGTTCCCAATTGCTCCATTGCATAAGCGAAATCTTTGCTATATGTGTATGTATGAGGCAAGTCTATGTCGCCCATTAAAGTGGAGGAACGTCCAGCAAGAGCATTTCTGAAAATGGTAGAGCCCATAGTGGACACAATCACCCCTGGGCCGAACATGTCGCTGCCTCTAGCTATCACAAAATTTAAATTATGTGATTTCCGAGTTGATATCAGGAGATTTTCAAGCAATACACGTCTTTTTGCAGTTTCTCGATTATTGACTAAATACGGGGTGTTTTCATTCATTGGCCCGCTGCCACAGTCATAGATTGAAAGACAGTCAGCGAATATTAGTTTTGATCGATTTTTTAGACATACTTTAATAACATGCTCGATTTCTGGAGGGAAAACACAGTTATACACAACTGAAGCATCTTTGCATGCTTTCTCAGCACCGCTTAGAGTTGATATGTCTGCTAGAACTATTTCTGCCGGATTATTCCAATATGAGGCAGGTGTTCTTGTTACAGCTCTTACTTTTTCGCCTTTTTCTACCAGATGAGATACTAGCGACAGGCCAAGTGATCCACTAGCACCTAAAACTACACTAAACTTTTCGGTATTAATTGAAATTTCCTTATTTATGAAGCTTGGTTAACCTAAGTCTAATATTATATATTCAGGTTTTTAAATGAATAAATTTGAATCTGTAAAAAATTTAAAAGTAGACGACATCGTATATATGATGCCGTTGCATGTATACCATTCGGAAGAACTCAATGCTCTTTTGAAGGCCAATAAAACTGATATTTTAAAATGGACCACCTGGCGAAATACCCCTGAAAGTATTTCGGATACCCGTGAGCTCATCCGAAACTTTGAATCACAAAAAGTAAAGGGGGAATCTTTAACATTGGGTGTATGGATATCTAAAGTGTTGGCAGCCTTAATTACCGTGTACTCTACGGATTGGAAAGAAAGTAGTGCATATTTAGGTTACTGGGTATCCCCGGATCATCGTGGTAGGGGATTAGCGACTCGAAGTTGTAACGGACTAATATCAACTTTATTTAATATGGATATTTTCGAAAAGGTATTTATAAAGTGCGAGCAAAAAAATTACCCTAGTCAACGAGTTGCACAGAAATTGGATTTCATAGATTACGAATGTATGCAAATAAATGGAAAAAGTTGCGATAAATCAGATGGTTATGTAACTTATGTGAAGTTAAAGATTGATAACACTGGCACTAATTGAGGGCGTTTATTAAGGAAGGCACAATATGAAAACAATGCTAAAAGTACTTTTCCTAGGTCTTCTAATCATAAGTACCGTTTTTTGTTCTAATGAAAGTCAAGAAACTGAAACCATGGATCAATCAGAATCTACTTCAGATGCGTCTCAGTCTCAAGCCAAAGCAGATACATCAGATAGAGATTTAGGCTCTTTTAGTGATGGAGCAAACATGACTGATGCAAGGATGGATTTTGTAAGCTTGGTACTAGGTAATGGAGATGTTGTTTCTGCTGGAGGACGTGGTAGAGGGATGACCCAAAGACCGCCGAGATTAGCTACTGCAGAGGTATTTGAACTATCTACAGGTGAATGGAAATCTGTTAATGAAATGTCTTCAAAACGTGAAATTCTCTGCGGGGTCACTCTAGCAGACGGTAGGGCTATGATAATTGGTGGTGCAGATGAACGCAGAGTTAATCTGAAAACAACAGAAATCTTAGATTCATCTAGTGGAGAGTGGATCAAAGGTCCAAAAATGAAAAAGAAACGATATAAGCATTCATGTGCCAGTCTTGATGACGGAACGGTTATCGTTGCAGGTGGTGCGGATATAGGTGTCGTAGCTACTGCTGAAATATCCGGTCCATCACTGGATGAATTTACTCTTACTGGAGAAATGAACGAATCTAGAGCTTTATTTACTTTGACCGTTTTATCTGATGGTAAGGTCTTGGCTGCCGGAGGGTCGTCCAAAAATACACAAGATACAGATTTAGCAGACCTAAATAGAAAATCTGCTGAAATATGGGATCCGGCCACAGGAGAATGGACTCTTGTATCACCTATGAACACCGCGAGAGCTTCTCACACAGCTAACTTACTTGAGGACGGCAGGGTACTAGTTGTTGGAGGGACGGGTCCTTTAGCTAGCGCTGAAATTTATGATCCATCGGCAGATACATGGACTTTGACAGGTGACTTATCAATGGGCAGGCAACTTCATACAGCTCATCTATTAGATAATGGCACGTTGATTGTTATAGGCGGTTCAAATACGTTAGCAGAGACTGAGGTGTACGATATTGAATCAGGTCAATGGTTGGTTGGACCTTCACTTACTTTCGGGCGTCATCAACACACATCCGTAAAAATGGACGATGGCAATGTGATGGTTATAGGTGGTCAAGCAGAAACAGAAGACGCTGATAGACGGGAGATGTCTAACTTAATAGAGATATATTCTCCTGGGCAATAAATCTAATTCAAAGGAAGGCACAAGATGAAAACAATGCTAAAAGTATTTTTCCTAGGTCTTCTAATCATAAGTACCGTTTTTTGTTCTAATGAAAGTCAAGAAACTGAAACTCAAGCCGTGGATCAATCAGATAGAGATTTAGGCTCTTTCAGTGATGGTGCAAACATGACTGATGCAAGGATGGATTTTGTAAGCTTGGTACTTGGTAATGGAGATGTTGTTTCTGCTGGAGGACGTGGTAGAGGGGCGACTGAAAGAGTCCCGAGGTTGGCTACTGCAGAGATTTTTGAAATTGCTACCGGTCAATGGAAATCTGTTAATGAAATGTCCTCAAAGCGCGAAGTTCTATGCGGGGTCACTCTAGCAGATGGTAGAGCTATGATAATTGGTGGTGCAGATACACGCAGAGTTAGCCTAAAAACAACAGAAATCTTAGATTCATCTAGTGGAGAGTGGATTAAAGGTCCAAAAATGAAAAAGGGACGATATAAGCATTCATGCGCTACCCTGAATGACGGAACGGTTATCGTTGCTGGTGGTGCGGATATAGGCGTCGTAGCTACAGTTGAAATATCTGGTCCATCACTGGATGAATTTACTCTCACTGGAGAAATGAACGAATCTAGAGCGTTATTTACTTTGACCGTTTTATCTGATGGTAAGGTGCTTGCTGCCGGCGGGTCCTCCAAAAATACACAAGATATGGATTCAGCAGAACTGAATCGAACATCTGCTGAAATATGGGATCAGGCTACAGGTGAATGGACTCTTGTATCACCTATGACCACCGCGAGAGCTTCTCACACAGCCAGCTTACTTGAGGATGGCCGGGTGTTAGTTGTTGGAGGGACGGGTCCTTTAGCTAGCGCTGAAATTTATGATCCGTCGGAAGATACATGGACTTTGACAGGCGATTTGTCGATGGGCAGGCAACTTCATACAGCTCATCTATTAGATAATGGCACGTTGATCGTTATAGGCGGTTCAAATACATTGTCGGAGACTGAAGTGTACGATATTGAATCAGGGCAATGGTCGATCGGTCCTTCCCTTACTTTCGGGCGTCATCAACACACATCCGTAAAAATGAACGATGGTAATGTGATGGTTATAGGTGGTCAAGCAGAAACAGAAGACGCTGATAGGCGTGAGTTGTCTAACTTAATAGAGATATATTCTCCTGGAGAATAAATCTAATCCACTTAAACCTCATTCATATAAAAATTAATTTTCCAAAAACGTGACAGTAGGTTTTGAAACCACGCCTGCAGATTTCATTCGTTCAGCTTGTTCGGGAGTAGTTAAAAACCCAATAAATGCTTCTTTGGATGGAGCAGTGCCTATCACTACCGCATTACTAGGATCATCTAAGTTCTTGTGTGCCTGTGCCATCAACCCAACTGATTCACGGGCATTCTTTGCCCCTTCGCCGTTGAATACTTTACCAAAACTTTCAAAGTCTTTTACATCCATTGATACAACTACTTTTATACTCATAAGACCGCCTTTATATTTCGTAATTTTTCAACTGTAATAATACATAGAGGATCAGGGTAATTGAATAGACTGATCATTTTTTCTTTAGTGGTAATAATAAGTGAGAAGCAAATTTCTCATCATGATATATAGTCTGGTTTGCTGTCTTTAATTCACAGTCCTTACCGAATTCATTGCCAGTGTTGGGATTACGGTCGAATCTTGGGAAATTAGAACTTGATATATCTAATCGAATTTTATGACCTGGTAGGAATACATTGCTAGTAGGGTATAAATCTATCGTGAATTCATAAACCTCGCCTGGATTCAAAAGAGATTGTTGCTTAGTGCTATCTCTATACCTGCCTCTAATTATCCCGTCGCATAAATTGATAGCCTTACCATCTGGAAAAACATCTACCAATTTTGCCGTGAAGTCGGTGTCACGACAATCTGTGGACGCAAATAATTTGAGTATTATTGGCCCACTGATTTCCATTTCCGAAGTCAGAGTTTTGCTTGTGTATACGAGAATATCGGCTCTGGCCTCTACCTCTCTTTGATCGAATGCTCCCCAATTTACTATATGTGGATCACAACAATTGCCTCCGCCTTTGGTTGGTACCGGAAACATAGGGTTGTACGTAAAACCATCTGTCTTTTCTTTACCGGGTTTATCAAAAGATAGAAATCCATCTCCGGAAGCAGAATTTGAATTTCCATTACTGTGTAGGAATATAGGGGTGTTTGTTATGTCTTTTGGCGGCCAAGATTCCTCGGTACGCCACTCGTTGCTTCCCATCATGAAAATTTTTACGTGGGATGATTGTTCAAAACTGTCCGGTATACCTTTTAACCACTTGTCGAACCATGAAAGTTCGATTTCTTTTAGATCTAGTATTGAATCAACACCAAAGTCTATATCGCCTGCCGTTGTAGTTTCACTGGCGTTATGGACCCAGGGACCGATTATTACATGTTGGTTTTCACGGGCAAATTTAGAACCTCCACGTTCTTGCATACCTTTAAATAGGTTCAAGGTGCCTTGTGGATATAGATCGTACCAACCACCTATGTGAAGGCACGGAATTTTAATAGCCTCTAGTTTGTTTATTACGTTTATTTCATCCCAGTAATCACCGAAATCTGGATTATCAACCCATTCGACAAAGTCTGGAATATTTTTCCCTGCAGCGGATGGTATATCTCTAATGGGCAGATGGTAAAAAAGTCTTTCCCAGTCATAATCATCGATTGTCTGCATGGTTTTACCGTCTGTCCTGAACGACCAAGTTGTATTAAGTGCTAGCTGGAAAGCTCCTCCCTGATAGTGAGGCGCCTCATGCAAATCTCCGCTCATTACAGTTGGTATTATGCATTTAAGAAAATCATTTTCCATACAGGCTGCTTGCCACTGCACATAACCTAGGTAAGAAGGCCCTGCCATTCCTACGTTTCCGTCACACCACTCCTGATTTCCTATCCAATTAATAGTTTCGTTGCCATCAGTAAACTCATGTTTCCATCTTATGAATTCACCGGCAGAGTCGTGTCTTCCCCTTACATCTTGGCAAACTACAACGTACCCGTTCTGTGAGAAATATTTACCTCTTTCAACTAAGTAATCCATCTGGTTACTGTATGGAGTTCTATACAATATTACTGGATATGGACCAGGTCGGCTTTTAGAAGGGAAATATATGTCCGATGATAGTCTTGTTCCATCAGGCATAATGGTACCAACATCGTATTCAATCCTTGTGCCATCCGGCTTAAAAACTTCTGGGTTCATTAATACCTCATGTATATGCTGGACAATATAATACTATAGATGCTCCGTTAAGCAGGATATTGCATCTGAAGAGTCGTTCGCAAGTTTGATATGAACGACTCGCCTGTTTAGTTTCTTTAAAGTTTGCAAATCTCCAATTGCATCAGCATCAGTAACTTGTCCGAATGTATATGATTTAGTAGGAATTGAAATGTCATCTGTATGAGGGGCGGTTAACATAAGAAAAATCCCTGAGTTAGGACCACCTTTATGTAATTGACCTGTTGAGTGTAGGTAGCTTGGCCCATGGCCTAAAGTAGTGGCGATTTTATATTTTCTTGCTACTTTCTCACGCATTGACCTTAGAGCCTGATCAATACTTGTGTTATGAGGTAGATATGCAAGTAGGCCAAAATAGTCATTAGGTCTGCATGATTTTAAATAACTATTAAGCTTACTTACTTGGTCAGATTCAATATTAGCAATTAATTTACTAGTTGATAAATCCGACAGAATTTTATGCGTGCTAGTTTTTGATAGCTGGACATCTGGTTGATTAAATGGGTTGACCTCCAATATAGAAGCAGCAATAGAAATTGCAACCTCCCACCTGAATATTTCAGCGCCGAAAGAGTTGATATCTGACATGTTAATTGTGGTTACTGGATGGCCATTACTTCTGATTTCAGCGATCCCGTTATCAGTCTGCTTATTGTCGTCAGTATCTAGCCTAAGGTACACAAAGAATCTGTCGTCTCCGTAATGATCTGGTTTCATTAAAGGCTCTCCAGCTATAGGTATTACCCCTTTACCTGACTTACCCAGGCTTTCAGCAATCAACTGAACTACCCATAATCCGTAACCAAATACGGAAGGTGATGTGATTAAAGTGAGTTTGTCCTGACCGCATTTAGCCAGATAGCCTATTGTGGCACCAAGCAGGGCTCCAGGATTTTCAGTAGTTGGATTTTCTGGCGTGCATAAGGATCTCATGTTTTCCCCTGAATCAATCATTGCACCAATATTCGCACCTAACAATGCAGCTGGCACTAAGCCAAAATAAGTAATGCCAGAAAACCGCCCGCCTATATCTTTTGGATTTAAAAACACTTTCCTGAAATTCTCTTTTACAGAAAGTTCGTGTAGGGGAGAGTGTTCATCTGTTATTGCCACAAACCGGTTCATAGCCTCGTCATTACCGATCGCTTTGACAATTTCGCTCTTAAATAATTCGTACGTTAGTAGCGGCTCCATTGTATTACCTGATTTGGAAGCAACTATTACTAAAGTACTTTTTAAATCTATCTCTTTTAATGCTTTTCCGATAGTTGAAGGAACCGTTGACTCAAGGGGTACCATTGTGGGGAATTCGTTATTCCCTCCAATCGTTCGATGAATGACTTTTGCTGCCCTACTACTACCTCCCATGCCGAGTAATACGAAATACTTAAGGTTTTCTGACTTGATTTCATCGGAAAAGGCTTCAATTTCCTCAAGTTTAGTTTTCATCTGTGCAGCAGCAGTAAGCCAACCAAGACGGTTATTGATTTCAGCGTCTTGATCATCCCACAAAGTATAATCTCTTTTCCAGAGACGACTTATCGTGGATTTTTTATCGAGTTCTTTGATGTGTTCCTTAATATCAAATTCAGATGACAAGCTATGTTCCTAATTGGGCATTCAGATTTTGAACATCAAAATATGTGTGATCTCTTACAATCTTACCTTTCTCATCCACA
>Ga0310344_10001452_pt1 | contig 18126 bp, 19 predicted proteins | sample HC15DNA20200_MG_FD_203801 | JGI IMG/M metagenome (GOLD analysis project Ga0310344, IMG submission 203801) | Marine microbial communities from station ALOHA, North Pacific Subtropical Gyre - HC15-DNA-20-200_MG | ecosystem: Environmental > Aquatic > Marine > Oceanic | place: Pacific Ocean: North... | reverse complement strand
AATTAGAAACATTAAACTTGCACTAAGACGTTTACGTAAATTTGCAAGAGAAGGTGCTGCAGATACCTTAGATCTACCTGGAACAATAAAAAATACAGCAGATAAAGGATATCTCGATATATCTCTAGTTCCAGAAAGAAGAAATAAAGTTAAAGTTCTTTTATTCTTTGATATTGGTGGTTCTATGGACCCTCATGTTAAATTATGTGAGGAACTATTTTCTGCTGCAAGAACTGAATTTAAAAATATGGAAAACTTCTACTTCCACAATTGCTTATATGAATATGTTTGGAAGGACAACAGAAGAAGGCATGCAGAAAGGTTAAATACATGGGATATTCTTCATAAATATTCATCAGATTATAAAATCATTTTTGTTGGTGATGCGTCAATGAGTCCGTATGAAATAACTTACTCAGGTGGTAGTGTGGAGCATTGGAATGAAGAGCCAGGTGGTTTATGGTTAGAAAGGATAAGTGACATATACTCTAATGTGATTTGGTTAAATCCTGTTGAAGAAAAACATTGGGAATTTACCCCATCAACACAAATTATAAACCAAATTTTATCTGGACGAATGTTTCCTCTTACGCTTGACGGTATTGACAACGCTATGAGAGAACTTAGTATGAAGAAGTAAGTTATGAAAAAATATTTTATATTATTAACATGTATATTAATAGTTGGATGCTCAACTTTATCCAAAGAAGAAAGACTAGCACTTGAAGCTAAAATAGATCATGAGGAGTGTTTAAGTCTTGGATTTAAAGAAGAGACTGAAGCCTATGGTGGGTGCAGACTTACTCTTAAATCGATAAGATCTCAAGATAAAACTACGCAAGCTATAAGAAGCAACGGACTAGATGATAGATTTTGTCGAAGATGGTATTACTGTTAGCTTATTACACCTAACTTTTTCTTTAAACTAGAACTTGATGTCGTATATTGAAAAGTAATTTTTTTATCAGGATATATATAACTATGAGCCTCTTGTGCCATTAAAGCGGCCTCATGAAAACCACATAATATTAATTTTAATTTTCCCGGATAGGTGTTTATGTCGCCTATAGCGAATATAGCATCTTGATTAGTTTCGAATTTTTCAGTGTCCACTTCAATTAAGTTTTCATTCAGATTTAAACCCCAATCAGCAACAGGTCCCAATTTCATTGTTAAACCAAAAAAAGGTAACAAAATTTGACAGTTTATATCTTTAATTTGATCGCCATTTTTAATAGAAATACCCTCTAATTTATTATTCTCCCCTGATAATTGATTAATCTGACCTAATTCAAAATTGATTGTTCCAGCTTCAATTAATTCTTGAACTTTATTTACGGTATCAGGTACAGCTCTAAATTCTTTTCTTCGGTGTACTAGTGTCAAAGACTTTGCAGAGGTATGGAGATCGAGCACCCAATCAAGAGCTGAATCGCCTCCCCCAGCAATTACAATATCTTTATCTTTAAATTTATCCTTGTCTCTAATTGAATAAAAAACAGAGGAATCTTCATAATCTTCAATATCCTTTATTGGAGGTTTTTTAGGTTGAAAACTGCCTCCTCCAGCAGCAATTACAATAACTTTAGTGGAAAATGTATCACCAAAATCCGTTTTTACTTCCCATCTATCATCAACTTTTTTTAATTCTGTTACAATTCTTGATAAATGAAAAACCGGATTAAATGGTTCAATCTGCTTTATTAGAGAACTCACTAAGCCCTCACCTGTAATCTCAGGTATCCCCGGAATATCATAAATTGGTTTGTCTGGATATAGCTCAGCACATTGTCCGCCAGGTTTATCAAGTATATCAATAATATCACATTTTATATCTAATAAACCTAATTCAAAAACTGAAAACAAGCCAACAGGACCTGCCCCAATAATTAAACAATCTGTTTCAATTCGATTAGCTTGCATTTTAGAATTGTTTTTCTGGAAGATTTACAATTAAACCATCTAAGTCATCAGTAATTTTAATTTGGCAAGAAAGCCTACTTTCATCCGTTACATCAAATGCAAAATCAAGCATATCCTGTTCCATTTGTTCTGCTTTTCCAGTTTTATCAACCCAATTTTGATCTACATAAACATGGCATGTTGCACAAGCGCATGCACCTCCGCAATCAGCATCAATTCCTGGAACACCATTTTGAATAGCTACTTCCATCAGTGATGTATCTTTTTCTGCATCAATTGAATGCTCTGTTTTATCAAATTCTATAAATGTAACTTTTACCATTAATAAATTTACCTCTTATAAATCATTCTCTATTATGCCTTTTAACGAAAAAACCTATGTCTTTACAAGGATTATTTTACTTATTACAACCCTGAAATACACAATTTTAAGAATAAAAGAAATAAAATATGAGTGAAAAGATAAACAGTCTTCAAGATAGACCTTTAAGTATACTTATGCCCAGCTATAGAAGCCATCCATATACTGGGGGGCAAGGTATCTATATGAGACTGGTTACAAAAGCAATGAGAGATCTTGGGCATAAAGTAGAAGTTGTATCTGGCCAGCCTTACCCAATACTAGATGAAGGAGTAAAGCTCACTAAACTTCCTTCACTTGATCTTTACTCATATGATAATCCATTAAAAGCATTTAATTTAAGTTTGTTCAAAAATAAAATTGATTTATTCGAATGGATTAGTCACTTAACCGGTGGCTTTTCTGAGCCATATACATTCGGAGAAAGAATGGCAAAATGGGCTAAGTTAAATTACTCCAATTATGATGTTGTTCATGACAATCAAACTTTAGCATATGGTCTTTTAAAACTAAAAAATATGGGTATACCAGTTGTTGGCACAATTCATCACCCTATTACAATGGATAAAAAAATAGATATAAAACATGCTGAGACAATATCCTTAAAAATTCTGAAATGGAGATGGTATAGCTTTTTAAATATGCAAATGAAGGTCGCAAGGCAATTAGACCCAATTATAGTAGTATCAGAGAATACAAGAAAAGATTTAGCAAAGGATTTTAAAATTGATATCAAAAAAACAAGAAAAGTTCTTCATGGTATCGATCATCTCACCTTTAAGCCTATTGAAAAAATTAAAAGAAAATCTAATCAATTAATTACTACTGCTAGTGCTGATGTCCCTTTAAAAGGATTGATTTATTTAATTCGTGCATATGATTTGTTGCTAAAAGACTTTCCTGAGCTTCAACTTGTTGTTATAGGAAAATTAAGAGAAGGCCCAACATCAAAAGAGTTAGATAAAAAAGGAATTAGAGAAAAAGTTAGGTTTGTAAGCGATTTAACAAGTGATGAAATTGCTCAACTTTATGCAGAATCCACAATTGCAGTTTCACCATCTGTTTATGAAGGTTTTGGCTTTCCCGCAGGAGAGGCTATGTCTTGCGGAATACCATTAGTTTCAACTAATGGAGGGTCTTTACCTGAGGTTGTTGGCGATGCAGGGATAGTTGTAAATCATTCTGATCCTCTTTCTCTATATCAGGGTATTAAAGAATTACTTGATGATGAAGAAAAGAGATTAGTATATGGGAAAATGGGTAGAGAAAGAGTTTTAGATAAATTCACATGGGAAAGAGCTGCAAGAGAGCTTGTTGATGTTTATAAAGAGGCTATAATTAATGCTAACAATTGATCTTGATAAATTAAATATTGTTGATGGCTCAAAAATATTAGACCTTGGTTGCGGAAAAGGCCGTCACATTCATAAACTTTATTATTATAGCAAATGTCATGTAATAGGTTTAGATCTCTCATTAGAAGAATTGAAATATACTTATCAAGGATTTCAACAATATCCCGACATAAATGAATCAAGCGATAGAAAATTTAGTTTAATGGCTGGAACTGCCCTTCAATTGCCCTTTAAAGACAATACTTTTGATCACATAATATGTTCGGAAGTATTAGAACATATATATGATTATGAGAATGTTATTAATGAAATATTTAGAATTTCAAAACCAGGGGCTAGTATAGGCGTGTCTGTTCCAAGATGGTTACCAGAGAAAATTTGTTGGCTTTTATCAGATGATTATCACAATGAACCTGGAGGGCATATAAGAATTTTTAAATACTCCGAATTAAAGAAGGCATTTTTAGAAAATGGTTTTAATTACAGAGGTAAAGAACATAAACACGGATTACATTCTCCTTACTGGTGGCTTAAATGTTTTGTTGGAGTAAAGAGAGAAGACAATACATATGTTAATTTTTATAAAAGATTTCTTGAATGGGATATCATGAAAAAACCTTTATTAACTCGTATCTTAGAAAAGCTATTTGATCCATTAATGGGAAAATCTATAGTTCTTTACTTCAAAAAAAATAATTAATTAAAATAAATGAATTCATTAACTAAAAACTTAAAAGGCCCAATAGAAAGAATTGTCTTTTTGCAAAGAAAGGATGGTTGTATACCTTGGACTGAAGATGGTGTGTTTGATGCATGGAATCATCTTGAATGCGTAATGGCTTTAAATACTCTTGGATATTCTAAAGAAGTTGATTTAGGGCTTTCTTATTTAAAAAAAAATCAATTAGATGATGGCTCTTGGTTAGGAGAACTAGGAAGCACATTGGATATAGACGAAAAAAAAGGCACTTTCATCAATAAAGATATAAAATCAAAAGTATATTTCAGAGACACAAACTTTGCGGCATATATTGCAACAGCCTGCTGGCATGATTTCTTGATAAACAATTCAGTTGATAGGTTGACCAATAATTGGGAAATGATTGAAAAAGCTATAAATTTTGTAATAGAAAATCAAATGGAGGATGGGTCAATTAGGTGGGCAGCTAAGAGCCTTGAGGCACCAAAAGATGACTCACTTCTGACTGGTTGTTGCTCAATTTACAAAAGTCTCATTTGCGCAATTAATTGCTCCTCACAATTAAATAGAGAGAATCCTAATTGGACTAAGTCATTAAAAAAATTAGAAAATGCAATCAAAAATAAACCTGAGAGCTTTGATAAGACATGGGAATCAAAAAAAAGATTCTCTATGGATTGGTATTATCCTGTTCTTTGTGGAGCAATCGTTGGAAAAAAAGCGGAAGAAAGAATTAACTCTCAATGGAATAAGTATGTACTAAATGAAAAAGGATGTTTATGCGTCTTGGATCAGCCATGGGTTACGATTGCTGAAACAGCAGAACTTGCTATTGCTTTAATTAAAATTCAAAAAAAAGATAAAGCTACAGAATTATTGTCTTGGATTAATGATTATATTGATAGTGATGGCGCTTATTGGATGGGAAGGCAGGTTACTGAAAAAGTATTTTGGCCAATGGAAAAGCCTGGATGGACCTCAGCTGCTGTTATTTTGGCTTACGATGCACTTCATAATTTTTCGAAAGGATCAAAGATCTTTTTAGATGATCATCTAATTTAATTTCTCTAACACTCTTAGTGATTTAACAGCCTCAACCTCCTTAAAGTTTTCCTCTGATAAAGCTTTTCTGTAAATTTCGTATGGAGGCCTACCACCATCATCAGGGTTAGGAAAAACATCATGGATTGCTAATATTCCTCCTTTTATAATTTTATCTTTCCAATTATTGAAGTCATTAAAAGCAGCTTCCATTGTATGGCCGCCATCAATAAAAACCATTGAGAGAGGTATTTTCCAGTATCTTGATACCAATGAAGAGTCTGAAACTATTGGTACCACAGTATCCAATAAATTTGCTTTACGTAAATTTCGCATGAATTCAGGAAAAGAATTTATTCTTCCAGTCTCCTCATCAAACAATTCAATGTCATGGTATTCCCATCCAACTTGATTTTCTTCTGATCCAGTGTGATGGTCTACAGAATAAACACACCCACTATATTTCTTAGCGGCAGTAGCAATATAAATTGTTGATTTACCACAATAAGATCCTATTTCCAGTATTGGACCTTTTTTTGAAGAGTTTAATGCATAATTGTAAAGGCAAATTCCTTCATTATGATCTATAAAGCCTTTAACAGAATTAAAATGGGAAGGGAGTTTCATTGGCAATAACTTTCTGTGGAGGTATTAGAGATCATGTTTCGGATAATAACCTTGTCATTTGGTGCGATATTTAAACCATACTTAATTCGTATCGCTTGCCATCTTTTTATATAAGCGCAAGCAAGATTTTTATTAGACGGCAAATACTCAGATGGCCCCTTGTCAGATTTTTTTCTATTTTCGATATCATATGCAGGAAGAAGGTTTAGTGGATCGTTTGCAAATTGCTCTTTTTTGGACGACGACCAGGAAAATCCTCCATGTCGATGAGCATAACTAAGCGGTATTACATGATCTATGTCTATATCTGATGCATTGGTAAGAAGAACTCCAGTTAGTTGGCCGATCCAAGAACCTTTAAGTACTCGGCAATCTCTGGAAGTGGCAAATTCTACCCTTGCCTGTGATTGTGATATCAATACTTCTGCCCGAGTATTCTGACAGTCTCTATCTTCATCTATCCAATGCTTCCAATCTTTTCTATTATATCGTTTTATCCCTTTATTATTAACCGCTTCATCACCTGTTAGATCTGAGCAAGCATTGCTGTGACAATGATAAACGGAGGTTGATCTATTGTAATGACCCCCATTAGAGTCTGTTCGACCAGGGTGAGAAAACGAAGAATTTCCAAAAAATATAAAAGTTAAGGCGATCAAGAAAGATAAACGAATTTTCATAATTTTTTTACTGACATCTAAGAAATATGCTTTGCTTTATATTGTGTAAATTCTTTCTTAACGACTCCGGCAAGAAGATAAACACCAATTAAATTTGGTATTGCCATCAAGAAAAGAGAGGAGTCAGATAAATCTATTACTTTAGTTAGGTCCAAAGATGCTCCAACTATTGCAAATGAACAAAAGATTAATTTATATAATAGTTCAATGGATTTTTTTTCACCAAAAATAAATGTTACTGCTTTTACACCATAATACGACCAAGAAATAGCTGTTGAAAATGCAAAAAGAATTGCAACAATAGCTAATAAATAAGGGAACCAAGGTAGAACTGATCCAAACGCTTGGGATGTCATTCTTGCTCCCTCTATGCCACTGCCTGAACTAAAAACGCCAGTAGTTATAATTACAAGAGCCGTGATGGTGCAAATCACAACGGTATCTATAAATGGTTCAAGCAAGGAGACAATGCCTTCCGTCGCAGGTTCATTTGTTTTAACTGCTGAATGTGCAATTGGCGCAGAGCCTATACCTGCTTCATTCGAGAATACCGCCCTTCTAAAGCCCAATATCAAAACACCTAAAAATCCACCTGTAACCCCTTCTGGAGAGAATGCGCCAACAAAAATAGATTTAAGCGCAATTGGAATTTGATCAATATTTACAATTAATATAACTAACGCACTAATAATATATATTATTGCCATGCTTGGGACTAATTTTGATGTCACTGCAGCAATCCTTTTTATGCCTCCAATTATCACTACCCCTAAAAGAAATGCAAAAATTACCCCATAAACCCATGAATTAAGGTCTAAAAAACCACCTTGGCCACCAGAAACATAGATAATCAAATCCAAAGATTGATTTACCTGAAACATATTTCCACCGCCCAATGAGGCAAATACACAAAAAATAGCAAACATGTAAGCCAAAAATTTTCCTAAAATTGGCATCCCTTTTTCCGATAAGCCTTTTGTAAGATAATACATTGCACCACCAGATACACTCCCATCAGGATTTATGTTTCTGTATTTAACTCCAAGCGTACATTCACAAAATTTAAGAGACATCCCAAGTAAACCCGATAATATCATCCAAAATGTTGCTCCAGGACCTCCAAGAGATATTGCAACTGCAACACCGCCAATATTTCCTAAACCTACAGTGCCAGATAATGCAGTTGAAAGGGCCTTAAAATGCGAAACCTCTCCAGAAGAATCACTGCTTGTGTATTTACCGCTAACAAGGGCAATAGAATGCCTAAAAGCGCTAAAATTCACAAATTTAAAGTAAAATGTACAAAAAAGTCCTCCTAAAATTAACCAAATTACAATCAACTCAACATTTGTTGAGCCCAGAGGTAAACTATAAAAAACTATACTGGAGACTACTTTTGAAACAGGCTCAAGAAAATTATTAATACTTTCATCAATCCCTGCAAAAACCTTTATCGGAGTAAAAGATATCAAATTTAATAAAATTATATTATATAAATTTCTTTTCATAAAATTGAGTAATCCTATAGATTAAATAGGATATTATTTGGTAAATATTTAAATACAAACAATTTAATGATTTTTTAGGATAATTATGGCTTCTCTTGAGATTAATTCACTAGTTAAAAAATTTTCTGAAACTACAGCTATAAATGATATTTCGATAAGAATATTAGATGGGGAAATGGTAGGTATTATAGGCAAGTCAGGTGCGGGTAAATCTACACTCATGAGATTAATTAATCGATTAATCGAACCGACAAGCGGATCTATTGCTTATAATGGAATTGAAATTACCTCTCTTAAAGGTAAAAACTTAAAACAATGGCGGTCGAAATGTGCAATGATTTTTCAACAATTCAATCTAATAGATCGCTTAGATGTATTAACGAATGTCTTAAGTGGAACATTAGGTATTAATTTTAAATTACTGAAATTATTAAAGATTTATAGTAAAAAAGAAAAAATTGAAGCGCTAACATATTTAAATAATTTAGATCTTTCAGATAAAGCGCTGCAAAGAGTTGGAACGCTCTCTGGGGGTCAACAGCAGAGAGTGGCTATCGCAAGAGCGATGATGCAGAATCCATCAATTTTACTTGCAGATGAGCCTATTTCTTCTTTGGATCCAAAAAACTCAAAGGTTGTTATGGATGACATAAAAAAGATTAATAAACAAGATGGCATCATGGTCATATGTAACCTTCACTCCCTAGAAATAGCTAAAGAATATTGTGATCGTTTGATTGGTTTATCTGATGGAAAAATAGTCTTTGACGGCCATCCATCCTCTCTCACTAAAGAATTAGCAGAACAATTATACGATTTAGAAAATGAATGATTCTCTTCTTAAAAGGCATATAACTATATATTCTGAGCAATTAAGAAGCAGAAGATTATGGAATATATTTATCATTCTTATTTTTGCTGTATCTTTTTTTATGAGTTCTTCAATAATTGACTTTAATTTATCTCAAATAATTGATGGTTTTCCGAGACTTAGTGATTATATCGTTAAAATACTACCTAATCTTGATATTAATCTAATTCTCGAAAACTCAAAAACTGAAGGCTCCATTCAATATTGGTATTTTAATTTTAAAAAATACGCCGCCCTTCTCTATGAAACATTTAATATGGCGGTTTTAGCGACCTTAATGGGTTTTATATTTGCTTTAATCTTAAGTTTTTTGTCAGCTAAAAACATAACTCCAAATATTTATAGCTACCATCTCGTAAAAAGAATTTTAGAATTCCTCAGAGGGGTTCCTGAAATTATATTTGCTATACTTTTTGTTTGGGCTCTAGGTGTCGGTCCTCTAGCAGGTATTATAGCAATAACTATTCATACAACTGGTGCATTAGGAAAGTTATTTTCGGAAGTTCATGAAAATGCAGACTTGAAAACATGCGAAGCTATTCGATCTCATGGAGGTAATTGGGTTTCTGAAATGCGTTATGGAATAATCCCAAAAGTTCTTCCGAATATAATATCTTATGCTCTTTTGAGATTTGAGATCAACATAAGAGCGTCAACTGTTATAGGATTTGTTGGAGCTGGAGGAATCGGCCAAGAGCTTTATCTTGTAATTAATTTCAATTATTACGAAGAAGTAAGCGCAATAATTCTTCTGATTATATTAACCGTTATAACTATAGATATTTCATCAGGAAGAATTAGGCAAAAAATTATTGGAGAGATGGGTGTCTGAAAAAGATATAATATCACTCTGTCCGAAAGCATTTTACCCTTTATGGAAACGCTCACCAATAGTTTTTACAGGTTACATACTAGTAATTTTCTATTTTCTATTTTGCTTATATTATTTTGATTTCTCCTTAGGAAAAATACTTTCTGGTCTTTCAAATATGAAACCTATTTTAGTTGCAATGTTTACCTGGAATGATTTTTTTAATTGGAATTTTAATTCTATCTTCACTGGTCTAGCTCAAACACTTGGTATGGCATTCTTAGGTACATTCTTAGCCACTTTGGTGTGTATACCAATTAGTTTTGTTGCTTCGCGTCAAATTTTCAAATTTGGTTTAATACGTTTTCTTATAAAACGCTTTTTAGATTTTATTAGAGGAGTTGATATTTTAATCTGGGCAATTATTTATGTAAGAGCATTCGGTTTAGGACCATTTGCTGGGTTACTATCTATATTCACAGTTGATGTAGGAACACTTGGAAAGTTATTTTCAGAAGCAACAGATAATGCTGATGCTCGTCAAATTGAAGGTATGCAATCAACCGGTGCCAGCAAGGTTTCAGTAATTCGTTACGGATTAATTCCGCAAATTTTTCCAATATTTATTTCGCAAAGCTTATATTTCTTTGAGTCTAATACAAGATCAGCAGTAATTCTTGGTGTTGTTGGTGCTGGAGGAATTGGTTTACAGCTAACTGAGAGAATGAAGGCGCAATACTGGGATCAAACTCTATTTATCATAATATTAATTCTTATAATGGTTGCGATTATCGATACAGCATCAAGAATTATTAGGAAAAATATCATAGATGAATAAATTCTTTAATGAATCCAAATATTTCTTTCGTATTGGCTTTCCAATGCTTGGTTCACAATTATCATTTATGATTATGTCAGCTACGGATACAATAGTTGCTGGAAGAGCCGGAGCTGACCAACTCGCAGGTCTTGTAATAGCCAATTCCTTTACTTATCCGATTTTCATGTTTATGGCGGGGATAATTTTTTCTGTCATTCCAATTGTAGCGCAACTTAATGGTGCAAATAAAGATCTAGAAATAGGTCAAAAAATAAGAGAAGTCTTTTGGTTGGCTACTTTACTTGGCCTTCTTTTAGTTATTATTTTCTATTTTGGTAGCCAATTACTGATCTTTTTGCCTATTGATGAAACAATTACTTCAATATCTATTTCTTATCTCAAAGCAATTTCCATAGGTATGTTTTTCTATATATTGTATAGACTGTTAAGTTCATATAGCGAGGGTTTAACTCTTACAATTCCAGTTTTCATAGTTGTCTTCATGGGCGCATTAATAAATATCCCGCTGGATATAATATTTGTATATGGATATTTCGGATTACCAGAGATGGGAGGTGTTGGTTGTGGATATGCTACAACAATAGTTTCAACACTAATGTTTGTTGCAATGCTTGGCATTGTTTTATTTTCCAAATCCTATAAGAAAAATAAATTATTCAGTAGATTTGATGGGCCATCTTTGAAAACCTCCATGGAGGTTTTCAAGCTTGGGACCCCCATTGGTTTTGGAATATTTGTTGAATTAAGCATGTATTCAGGGGCTGCCATAATTCTAGCACCGCTTGGGGAAAATGTTGTCTCGGGTCATGCTGTTGCACTCAACATTGCAAGTATTGTTTTTATGTTACCGCTGGCTATTGGTCTTGCCGCATCAACGAGGGTCGGTAATCTTCTGGGAGAAAAGAGGTATATTGATGCACGATATTCATCCAAGGTTTCTGTATACCTATGTTTAATAGGCGCCCTATTTAATATGACACTCCTAGTCACACTGGGTGACAAACTTATATCACTTTATACAACCGATCTTATGGTTTTTTCCGTTGCAAGTCATTTAATTGTTTTTGCCGCCATTTTCCAAATTCCCGATGGTATTGGCATGGGAAGTCTTGGGGCATTGAGAGGATATAAAGATACTTTCATGACAATGGTTTTCATCATTATTGCCTATTGGGTATTTGCTATCCCTTTTGGGTACTATCTTACCTATTACGGCATAAACCAACCCATGGGAGAAAGCGGAATGTGGATTAGCATGATTGTCGGTTTGACAATATTTGCAACTCTTATTTCAAGAAGATTAAATAAAATCTCAGGGCTTCATGCTGTGATCAGAAAAGAGAAGGTTCCTCAATTTTGAAATTATTCATTGTTTCATAAACCTATACGGGGCAAAGCCATTTATTAAATTTATTGTCTTTTCCTTCAGTGACTCTCAGTAATCGGTTTTTTAGAATCATCGTTGTTTTTCCTGCTTTACCATTTCCAACAGGCTTTCCATCTAGACTGTTGACTGGATAAACAAGATGACTAGATGATGTGATGAAAACCTCCTTTGCCTCTTCGAGCTCCCTTCTAGGAATGCGTCCAATGTTCATTTCGATACCCTCGTCTTCAGCTATCTCGATAATACTCATTCGGGTAATACCGTGCAAAACTTCGTCCTCGTGAGCCGTCCTGAGGACTCCACCTTGATTAACTATAAATACATTCGATGTTGGTGCCTCAGTTACATAGTCCTCACTATCAGTAAGAATGATTTCATCGTATCCATTTTTTCTTGCTTTCCACTTGGCCATCATTGGAGAGGTATAATTAGCAGCTATCTTTATCTGCGGTTCAATGATGTCCTGTCTTCTCTGATGCCGCTCTTTCTCAATCCACACACTTAACTGCTTGGAACTATGAAATGGCTGCGAATTCTTTTCGATAATATCCTTCTGAGGATCATAAGCAGCAATAGCAACTTTGGTAAACGGGTCCTGGGGTACTACGTCAATTTCTATGGACGCAATATAAACACTGATTTTAATGAATTTACTTCCAGGATTTTCTTTAACCGTATCAAAAACTGCATCAATTAATTCATTCTCCATATAGTCAATGGGAATTCCTGCCATAAGGCATGATTTGAGAAGTCTCTCGATATGTTTATCAACCCTAAAAATAAATGTTCCATTTTCATTTTCGAAAATAGGAATAAAACCGAAAATCAAGGAACCCCTTTGATGGGAGTGCGACAGAATATGAACTGACGCATCATTCCAATCAACAAACTCTCCATCTATCCAAATTTTTCTTTTCATATTATTTAACGAATCACCTTTAAATTTTTATGATAACCTAAAATTGCTATGTACCCTATTCTGATAAACATATGGATGACTATTGGTATTATTACCTTCATCATTTTACTTATAATAAGTGCTCCCTATGGCAGACACTCAAGATCAGGATGGGGATTAACTATACCCAAAAGACTTGGATGGATAGTAATGGAAAGCCCAGCATTATATCTTCTCTGGATATACTATTTTCTTTATGATGGATTTAGTAATCCTGTTCTCATTTTCTTTTTGATTATCTGGTCAGTACATTATTTCAATAGAAGCTTTATATGGCCAATGAGAATAAAAAAAGATGGAACAATGCCCGTTTTAGTTGCCTTAATGGCCTTTTTGTTTAATGCCGTTAACACATTTTTACATGGCTATTGGTTTTTTCTTTTGGATATTAATTACGATATATCATGGTTTTCTGAGCCAGTTTTCATAATTGGTTTTTTGATATTTATTATAGGTGCTTTCATTAATATTCATTCAGACAATATTTTAATGCGGTTAGCAAAAAATACAGAGCATGGATACAAAATTCCACAAGAAGGATTGTATAAATATGTATCTAGTCCAAATTATTTGGGGGAAATTATAGAATGGCTTGGATGGGCCATTCTCACTTGGAGCGTATCTGGATTAGTATTCTTTTTCTGGACAATATTTAATTTACTTCCAAGAGCTATAAGCCATCATAAATGGTATAAAGAAAAATTTGAGGATTACCCAAAAGAGAGAAAAATAATTATTCCAAAAATCCTTTAAGGTCTCTTTCTCATAATTAGTTTGTAATATAAATTTGTTAACCATTTTGGAGTTAACCACATAAGGAAAGCCAGAAACTTATTAATTCCCCCGTTAATATATAAATCTTTACCCTTCATTGTCTCGTCAAAAGCTTGTTTGGCTACGGTTTTTGAGTTCATCCACATAAAACTTGGTATAGAACTTTTGAATTCGCCCATTTGATCGTGAAATTCTGTATGAGTAAAACCTGGGCAAACAGCACAACAATAAATATTATTATCTTTATATTCTTTATGAATACCCTCTGAAAATTTAATTACCATTGATTTAACGGCAGTATACATACCCCCAGAGTTTGATGCTGGAGCAAATCCTGCAAGTGAGGCAATATTAATAATTCTTCCAAAACCATTACTTATCATATTTTGTATAAATAACTGGGTTAAAGATACAACTGATGTTGATAAAACATTAATAAACTTTATGTGGTCTTCATATGAAATCTTGTGAAAGCTATCTAAAGTTCCATAACCTGCATTATTGACTAAAAAATCAGGCATAAGATCATTTCTTTTACATTCATCATAAATTCTCTCATATTCAGGTATCTGACTTAAATCTGCTGCAATAACCATTATTTTTATTGAAAACTTTTCCTGTATATCTTCCTTTATCTTAATAAGGTTATCTTCACGCCTTGCTAAAAGGATCAGATTAATGCCCTTTTCAGCCATAATATATGCTATATCTTTACCTATCCCAGATGAAGCTCCTGTAATAAGAGCATTTTTTCCAATAAAATTATCTGCCATATCTAAGTTTTCTCAAAAGTTAAATATAATTTATTCAGACCCCGTAAAGCAAAATGTGATCGATGAAGAAAATCATTTTTATTTTCAGCAAGATTAATATTAGTTAGTCTTTCTAGAAGTATTTGAAATGCTAATCTCATTTCTTGCCTTGCCAAAGGGGCGCCAATACAATGATGATGAGAGGTTCCATACGCAAGATGTTTGCCTGGGTTTTTTCTATCTAAAATCATATCCATAGGACATTCAAATTGCTCTTCATCTCTATTGGCTGATCCAAAACGCATATCAATTATTGAACCCTCTGGTATTTCAACCCCTGATAACAAAACATCCTTTCTAACTCTTCTAAAAAGACTCTGCACAGGTGTTTCTAGTCTAATTATTTCCTCTACGAAATTTTTATATTTTGCTTTTCCAGAGATAAGGTCGTCCATCTTGTCTCTTTGTTGCATCAACATCAACATTCCACTACCTAAGGAATCAGTAGTTGTTTCATTACCGCCAATGTTTAAGTCACTTACAATTGAGAGAAGTTCTTCAGTTTCTAATTTCTTTCCATCTTCATCAATATAATTAACAAGGTCAGAAATTATATCATCTTTTGGATTCAATCTTTTTTCTTCAAATGTTTTAACCATATAATGTTGAAATTCTACTAGCCTCTCAGCTACAGAGATTTCTTCTTCTTCGCTAAGCATTTGACTTAAACCTGCAGAAGTATCTTGCGACCAGGATTTAAGTTTCGGAAGATCTTTTTTAGGAAAACCTAACCTATCTTGAATAACATTCATTGGTAAAGGTATACAAAATTGAGAAACAAACTCGACCTCCCCATCATCTATAAAGGAATCAATTAAATCATTAATTAAATTCACAATATAGGGTTCCATATTTTTTACTCTTTTTGCAGTAAAAGATGGGTTTGCTGCCTTTCTAAATTTAGTATGATATGGCGGCTCTGCACCAAAACAAGGTATCTGCTGCCATCCCTTTTCTCGAAAAACCCTTCCTACACTATCTCCGTGTTTCCAATAACCCTTTTTTTTATGCTTTGAATCTTTTTCCCAATAGGCTGCTATATCGCGTGAAAAGTAATCGTAATCCGTTAATACTCTTTTTAAATCATCATATTTAGTGACAACATAAAAACCCGTATCTTTACTATGATAAACTGGGGCCTCTTCTCTATAAACTTTATAGGCTTCATAGGGGCTTTCAATAACATCGGGGTCTAAAAGATTATAATTTTCAGGTGATTTTATTTTTTTATTCATTTTAAAACTTTCTAAATACAAAACTATAGGATTAGGGGTGGATTACCAAGTGTAAATTCAACATGATTTTGGATTCTTAAGGTTTCTTTATCAATATCGCCATTAATATCTAATGGATCAATTTGGCGACCGAAAGTAATTGTATACTTAAATTCCTCTTTATTTACCAGTTCGCTAAATAGACTAATGTTCTTTAATTCTTCATTAAAAATATCTAAAAAATAATAGAAAAGTGAATTATGCCCATCCATATGAAAAGGTATAATTGGCGCATTATATTTCTTTGACAGCTTAACAATAGTGTTTAACCAAGGTCTTTCAAACAACTTGAAGCCTTTTCTTTTAGAAAGGCGAGATGATGGAAAAACTAATAAACACTTACCTTCATTAAGAGTCTCCTTTGTTCTTTTCAGAATTTCTTTGCTTTTACCTATATTTTTATTGTCATCATTCCAATCGACAGGAATAATAATATCTTCAAAACCTTTAGATAATTTAATCATGTCAATATTTGCATAAAGCGTATAATCAGGGCGCCTATCTTTCATAACTTCAAACATTACTATTCCATCAGTAAGACCAGTTGGATGATTTCCCGCTAATATGATTGGGCCATGTTCTGGTACCAATTCAATATTTCTTATATCTAGATTAAATTTCAGCAGATTTGTTAAATAAGTAAAACATTCAAAACCAGATATATTAGAAATATCGTCGGTAATGTTTTTTGCTGTTTGATATTTAAATATTTTAAAAATTGTAGGCTTTATAACCGACCACAAATACTTATTAGACATCAATTTAGGACATCTTTCTTCTATAATTTCATCAATAGGATGAATTCTATGCATCTAATATACTCTCAATCTTTATATCCCTTTGCCTTCTTGCATTAAGAACAAACCCCATCGCTGCACAAAGAGAGATTATTGCTGAACCACCGTATGAAAGCATAGGTATTGGAACACCAACTATTGGAATTAATCCAGTTATCATCGCGCAATTAATAAAGAAATATAAAAAAATCAATACAGATATTGATCCACATGCAACTGAACTAAATCGACTTCTAGCTACGATTGAAGTATGCATAGATATTATAATAAAGTAGGAAAAAATTGAGAAAATAAATATTCCCCCTACTAATCCTGTTTCTTCAAGGAGCACTGCTAACATAAAATCATTATGTTTTTCAGGAAGAAAATTAAGCTGGCTCTGTGTGCCTGACATAAAACCTTTTCCAATTAAACCTCCAGAACCAATAGCTATTTTTGATTGAATTATATGATAACCTGATCCGAAAGGATCCTTATCAGGATCAAGAAAAACTTCTAATCTTTTCATTTGGTAAGGCTTTAAGCTAGTAATAATGAGCGGGATAGTCACAAAAACAAATGATGAGCCCAATACAACCCATTTCAAATAAAGCCCAGAAAAGAAAACAGTGGAAAACCCTGCTAGAATTAGTAAAACAGCTGTCCCCAAATCAGGTTGATTTAAAATTAAAAAAGAGGGAACCAAAATTAGTATTATTGGTAATACATTGTATCTCAATTGCCTAGATTTGCTTTCTCCAAAAAAACTATAATAGGAAGCTAATGTTAAAATTAGTATAAATTTTAAAAACTCTGATGGCTGAAAACTTGTTCCTCCTAAATTTATCCATCTAGACACTGTTGAAGACTCAAATACATATAGCCAAGCCAGCATAGCCAGTATCACAAAGTACATTGGAAAAGAAATAACTCTCAGAATTCGAAAACTAATAAAGGAAAAAAATATAAAAAATATGAATCCAACTATTAAACGAAGAAAATGATTCGTTACTGTCTGATTAAATTCTCCACCAGAAATGGAAAATAGCATCAATAATCCGGTAGAACCTAACATAAGTAAACAAAGTGGTATGCCATAATTAATACCTCTAAATTTATCAAAGTAGAGAGTTTTTTTATGTAAAATGCTCTTTCTTTGTTTTCTATACATTTTTATGCTTTTGATCCCTGGGTTTTAATTTTTTGACATGCTAATAAAATATCCCTTCCTAGAGGCGCAGCTTTTTGGCTGCCTGAACCTCCATGCTCTATAACAATTGAAACAGAATATTTTGGTTGTGTTGTTGGAGCATAACCAACAAAAAGAGCATGGTCTCTTTCATTCCAAACTTTTGAAATAATTATTTCTTCTTTTCTTTCTTCTTCAGTTATTTCTTTTACTTGTGAAGTTCCAGTCTTACCTGCCA
>Ga0310344_10001451_pt1 | contig 18127 bp, 11 predicted proteins | sample HC15DNA20200_MG_FD_203801 | JGI IMG/M metagenome (GOLD analysis project Ga0310344, IMG submission 203801) | Marine microbial communities from station ALOHA, North Pacific Subtropical Gyre - HC15-DNA-20-200_MG | ecosystem: Environmental > Aquatic > Marine > Oceanic | place: Pacific Ocean: North... | reverse complement strand
TGGCTAAGCAACCGCAGCATTTGTTGATGACCCTCTTCTACAGTCAGGGCCGACGAAGGGGGAGAACGCGAAGCTTGTTCTGCTGTAATTACGAATACAGTCGCACACAGCATGCATAAAGCAATCAGGCTGCGTAGTCTTATCATGGCAACTCGCCTGCTCTCCAGGGAGTGCGAGAGGGCAAATTCGCTTCATAAAGCTTAAGGTTCTCAGACATCGCTTCAACAAGCTCTATCACTCCAGCCTGTGACGCTAATGCTATTGCCTGCTGTTGAAGAATAATGGCATCTTCAAAATTTCCAGACTCCGCTAACGCCATAGCCATCGTCTCACCAAAATCAATTAAACGTACGTCGTCAGGAAGCGTTTCCATAATTTCGACTGCACGCTTACCATCTCGAACTTCTCCTTGTGGCGCCGCTGACAGCAAACGAGAAAGAGCCAAGGTGAAAGTCCACGCCTCAGGAAAATCCAACGAACCTTGTTCCAGGTACCTTAAGGCCTCCACATAACGTTCAAGACTGACGAGGACCATAGCATGACCAAAATATGCTTCGTTCTCGTTAGGATCTATTTTTTTAACCCGCTCAAAATGAGCTATCGCATCGTCCTGTCTTCCGGCCATCCTGAGCAATCTTCCCAACCTTAGCCGCGCGTCGATGTAGTTTGCATCATAGCGAACGGCCGAAGTGTACCGGGCAAGGGCTTGTTGAAGCTGTCCCATCCCTTCCATGAGTACCCCTAGGTTGTAGTGTGCCTCGGCATTCTCCGGTGCGAGTTGAAGTGCCGCGTTAAACGTCGCTTGACTGGAAGCCACATCCCCTACTAAAGCCTCAGCTCTTCCTAAGGCAAGACGAAGAGATAAATTTTTAGGTTCCAGAACAAGACCTCTACGAAAAAACGACGCCGCCGCCTCCGGGTCACTGCGATTTAACGCTCGTAACCCACGCTGTTGGTAAGCGGAAACGCTCTCTAATAACCGATCCACAGATTCCATTAAGGGGTCATTGGCTAGTAGCACTTCAGATTCAATTAGTGTTGAAACAGCCCGAACAGCAAAGGCTTGTTGGGTTAAAGCATCAGCTCTATCGCGTTCGCCAAGACTAAAATAAACTTGCGCAAGGGCATCGTATAGCCTGGACACCTCAGGATTCAGCATCAACGCAGTCTCAAAATATTCTACCGCTCTGAAAAAATCTTCCCGTGCCACAGCAATCCGCCCGAGAGAAAACCAAGCAGCAAGGGAATCCTGATCAACTGCTACCGCATGTTCTAACAAGAGCCTTGCTTCATTTGAACGCTCCTGAGCGAGATACATCTCTCCCAACCACACTAGTGTTGGTAAATCATTTGGCTCCTGTTTTCGAGCACTCTCAAAAAATTCACCCGCAGTAGAAAATTCTCCTTGGTATCGATAGAGATGTCCCAGATAGTATGACCATCGGCGTTCAGTCGGCATTAAATTGTGAGCATTTAAATAACTGTTTATTGCTGCGTCTGTTAGACCCGCAGCCATATACCACTTCCCCATTTCACCATACGCCCGACCGCTTGAACTGTCTGAAGCATTTGAATTACTGAGAGTATTTGTAAGTTCTGTATATTGTTCACTTAATTGAGCAAGCACCTCTTCGGTATCGCCCAACTGGAGATCGGCCGGATCAGGCACTTCTAACAGCTCAGGAGCTGCGGACATTTCTGACGGATCATTTTCGGAACTGACACTGACAGCATCTTGATTCCGGTCGCTACACCCCAACGTAATTGTTAAAACTGAACCGAGGAATGCATATCGCCACCACATGTTAAAAAGTATTCGCACGTTTCCCACCTTGATATGATTCGAAGTCTACCGCCATCAATAAATCGCCGCAATTCCCACGATCTAAAGATTCCATTTTATCTCTGCCACAAAATGTGCTTCCTAGAGATATTTATCCATATAATCCAAGGAAACCCTTATTATTCAAAAGTCAAAGTTTTAAAGTGATTACATTTTGTTAAACACTTTTCCTTGCCTAAAATGTGCCTGAAGACTCGTGAGTCAATGGAGGAAGATCATGCCAACACGGACCGCCAACCTGACACACCGCAAAAACCTCATTTATGTCTTGCTGTTTATTATCTCTACAACAACATGCTCCGAACCAGCGGAAAACACTGTCTCTCTGGACGAGTCGGACAGTTCGCGAATCGTAACCCTTGAAATTACTCATACTGAATCGCCCGCCTTTGGAGGCCATGATTTTGGAACGTCCGGGCAATATGAAATCCTACGTGGGCACGTAACAGGCGAACTTAACCCCGCCCACACTTTAAATACAAATATCACCAGTCTCGATCGCGCTCCTCAAAACATAAATGGGATGGTTGAATATTCTAGTGATATTTATATTTTGAAACCTGTCGACCTATCACGTGGAAATGGGATGCTATTTTATGATGTCCCCAATCGTGGGAACAAACTAGGTTTACGTCTCTTTCAAGGAGGAGCGACCAATAATCCTAAAACTGTCGACGACATGGGAAATGCCTTCCTTTTAAATCAAGGATATACGATTGTCTGGAGTGGATGGCAGGGTAATCTGAAAGAAGGTGACAACCGCCTGACCGCTTTGTTTCCAACCGCCACAAATTCTGACGGCAGCCCGATCACAGAGTGGATTACCACACAATTCACCTTTACAGCGCAAGCTTTTTCCGTGAGTTTCGAAGGACAAAACTCAATACCCTACCGAGCCGTTAGATCTAGCATGCCCGACGCCACACTTTACCGCCGTTCTGGAATACATGATCCACCGGAACTTATTCCGCGCAACGAATGGTCTTTCGCCAAGTGCGATAAATCTGGCGAACTGGAATTCAGCGATAGTGACATTTGTATGCCTGGAGGATTTTCTCCAGACTTTGCATACGACCTTGTTTATGAAGCCAAAGATCCTATCGTGATGGGTATTGGTTTCGCTGCTGTGCGTGATTTAGTTTCATTCCTAAAACATGACCAATCCGCGCTAAACCCACTGACCTCGCCGGCTGATACTAAAGATCCTTGGCCTATAAAAGCGTCGCTCGTTTTCGGAACCTCACAGAGTGGACGCTTTGTGAGAGATTTTATATATCAAGGATTTAATGAAGATGGTCAGAGCCGTCCTGTCTTCGATGGAGCCATCCCTCAGGTTGCTGGTTCGCGGCGCACCTTTACAAATGACGTGTTTTCGATGCCCGGACGGTTTTCGATGTATGTGAGAAACCATTTCGCTCCAGGAGATCAGTTCCCCTTTGCTTACACGACGACCACAGATCCCTTTAGTGGTCGTGTTGATAGCTTGCTCCAAAAGTGTAGAACAACTAATACATGTCCTAAAATCATGCACTGGGATTCAGGAAGTGAAGCTTGGGCTGGAAGATCTTCACTCGTCGTTACAGATCCACTTGGAACCATGGATCTTGAGATTCCAAACAATGTCAGGGTCTATCAATTTGCAAGCACGCAACATTTAGACAGCGCAATCTATGGCCCTGACACAGGCACCTATTGCGAGTACGAAGAAAACAATTCAAATTCATTCCTTGAACTACAAAGGGCTTTGCTCGTCGCATTAGAGAAATGGGTCACCGAAGACAAAACACCACCACCTAGTCAATACCCGAAACTCGCTGACGAGACTTTGGTTTCACCGCAACCACAATCACAACAGGGTTTTCCAAATATTCCAACTGTGAAGTACACAGCTACAATTAATGACTTGGCAGTCAATAATTACGACGAGTTGCCCTGGCAACATACTGCGGACAGCTATCCGGCGCTGGTGCCAAAAGTCGATTCTGACGGCAACGACATCGCAGGACTACGATCGGTTACAACCGAAGTTCCACTTGGCACCTACACTGGTTGGAATATCCGCTCAGAAGGTTTTATGAAAGGCGAAGGTTGCTACCTGACGGGAATGTTCATCCCGTTTGCAAAAACAATTACTGAACGTGGCTCGGATCCAAGATTATCACTTGAAGAACGTTATGGAACACATGCCCAATATGTGCAACAAATCATTTCAGCCACAAAACGCCTGCAAGAACAAGGTTACCTTCTAACGAAAGACGCTGAACGACTTATTCATCGAGCGACAACTCAAGACATCGGTTTGCCTGCTGGCAATTAAAACTCTAGATTTCTTTTTTCGACTCAGGAGCTATCGCGTGTAGCCTTAGTAATAAGGAATGTAGGAAGGACATAAAAAATGAAGACCAGCACCTTACTAGTTCTAACAACAATCTCGATATTTCTCCAATTCACAGTTAGTGCGCAAGAGAATCAAGAATATGAGTCAAATTGGCCTCAGTGGCGTGGACCTCTTGGTAATGGGGTCGCCCTAAATTCTGATCCACCGGATACTTGGAGTGAAACAGAAAATATTCGTTGGAAAATTAAGATACCAGGAAACGCGTTCGGTACTCCTGTAATTTGGGGGAAACATGTATTTGTTTCGACAGCAATTCAGGCTGGTAATAGCAACGTAAGTGACGGTCTGCTTCAACGACTGACTCGGCGTATCGTAGGCACGGAGGGCGCAACTAACGCAAACCGATACGTTGCCCTCGCTCTTGATCGACATGATGGTTCAATCATCTGGGAAAACACGCTTCGAGAAGCCATCCCTCACGAAGGAAAGCATCAAACAGGTAGTTGGGCTTCAGCTTCCGCGGTAACCGATGGACAGGTAGTCTGTACATTTTTTGGTTCGATAGGACTCTATTGTTTGAACATGAACGGCGAGCAATTATGGAGTTACGATTTCGGAGACATGGAGATCAGAATGGGCTTTGGTGAAGGGGCATCACCCGCTCTCTATGGCGACACCATCGTGATCACTTGGGATCATCAGGGGGAGTCATTTATTACAGCGTTAGATAAATACACTGGCCGAGAACTTTGGCGATCCGAACGAGACGAAATCACCTCTTGGTCTACACCAGTGATTGTCGAACACAATGGCATTAACCAAGTCATCACAAGTGCTACAAACAGAGTTCGAAGTTATGACTTGCGAGACGGGACCCTCCTGTGGGATGGAGATGGCGTTACACTAAACGCGATTCCGACACCGGTATCAGAAGAGGGCATCGTGTATTTAACTAGTGGATACCGTGGCGACACATTGTATGCTGTCGACTTAGATAACGCATCTGGCGACATCACAGATTCGGAATCAATAATCTGGTCTCTTGACCGGGACACCCCTTACGTTCCATCACCTGTGTTATATAAGGGGATACTATATTTCACAAAAGGCAATGAAGGCATCCTGTCGGCATTTAATAGTAAAACTGGTCAGCCTTACTACGGTCCACAACGTTTACCTGGGATCCGCAGTATCTATGCTTCACCCGTAGCTGCTAACGATCGGTTGTACATTACCAGTCGGGACGGTACTACTGCGGTTATTTCAGCCGGACCTTCATTTGAAGTTCTCTCAGCTAACATTTTGGATGACAATTTTGATGCGTCACCCGCGATCGCCGGTGGAGAATTGTACCTTCGAGGTCATCAGTATTTGTACTGCATAGCAAACGACTAGGCTTACATGAGAAAAGTTCCAATACGTGAAAATCCACCCAACGTTTAACACCGTTCGCACTGAATCTCTCACCTTACTACCTCTAATTTTTATCGGAGGACTGGCATTACTATGGTTTTTTCCACAAGTCACGGCGAACACGACGCTTCAATTGACCTTAGTCTCCACCATCGTCATTCTATCCGGATGGCATGGAATACTTATTGCACGAAAATTTCCTCTTTCCGTCGCTATTAGCGTTCGTCCCCAGCATTATGTCCAAGCATGCGCACAAGGATCCGTCTTACTCTATTGGGGCTGGTATTGGCGGGAGGTCTATGATTCGGCTTACCTCCTACTTGCACAAATTCTCTTCGCCTACGCATTCGACTTCTTGCTGAGTTGGTCAAAACGGCATAGTTATGCACTCGGTTTTGCTCCCGTTCCTGTAATTTTTAGCATAAATTTATTCTTATGGTTTAAGCCTGATTGGTTTTATTTTCAATTTCTTCTTATTGCACTAGGTTTCTTAGCCAAGGATTTTATTCGGTGGAAAAAAGACGGTCGTTCGGCACATATCTTTAACCCCTCTTCTTTCCCTTTAGGCGTCTTTTCATTGTGCCTTATTTTGACTGGAACAACTGACCTAACTTGGGGACAAGAAATTGCGACAACTCTTAATAATGCCCCACAAATATATCTTTTTATTTTCTTAATTAGTCTGCCTGGACAACTTTTGTTCGGCGTGACAACGATGACCATGGCAGCAGTTATAACAATGTACCTGTTCGGCTTGATTTATTTTGCTGCTATCGGCACCTTTTATTTCTATGACGCTTATATTCCCATCGCCGTATTTCTTGGCATGCATTTATTATTCACTGACCCGTCTACGGCTCCACGTAGCGAACTGGGCCGAATTCTTTTTGGCATCGCGTACTCACTCAGTGTGATCGTGCTGTACGGGGCATTAAACGCTCTTGGATTTCCAAGGTTTTATGACAAACTTCTTGCCGTACCGCTTATGAATCTTGGCATTCAATCCATTGATTGGTTTGTCCGAAGTCAGTACGCTCAATACATTGATCCCTCCAATCTATTAAGAATCTTAAAGGGAAAAAGAAGAAATTTAGGATACATCAGCATCTGGACTGTGATTTTTGTTCTGATGAGTGCAAACCAAGGAGTAGGAGATACACACCGTGGACACTGGATTACGTTTTGGAAACAAGCTTGCACAGAAAATCTGAGAAACGGATGCCGTCATTACGGCGTGCTAACCTCAAGCTACTGCAACCGTGGATCAGGTTGGGCCTGTAATGAATATGGAATCCTGCTTCAACCGCAACTTCGCCCTGAACTGGCTCGGCAGGCATTTCAGAAAGCATGTGACTTCGACTTTTCGGCAGGCTGCTCAAACCGTGAAGACGACAACTTACGCAAACCATTAGAACAAGAACCTAGCCTTGCCGACTATAAAATTATTGTGCGCCAAGGGAAAAACCCACTACCGACTCTCTCGCAACTACAAACCTATCAAGAGGCTTGTATTCAAGGCTTTTCTGATGCCTGCGAACAGGCGTGTACTCTTGGAGATCAAAAGGCGTGTGACCTGAGCTCTGAATAATTGTCTTGTTTTTTGTATTGATACGAATAAACGAGATGCCACCCGGAGAAAAAATCAAGCACTCTAAGATTTGAGGTAGGTACAAATCCTCATCTTGTGAGATATTGACGTCGGATAAGGAGGCGCTTTGCAAACTCAAAAGACCCGACTGTTTCTTATCGGCATACAAGGCATCATTATTCTTTTGTGCCTAAATTCTGCCACTGCTACAACTCAATCCTCTCGACGTGATGCAGAGTGGCCTGACTACGCTGGGAACCAAGAAGGCATGAAATACTCGCCTTTAAGTCAAATCTCTAAAGAGAACATTGACAATCTTGAAATTTTGTGGCGAAAACCGACTGTCGATCAAGAACTACAAGCGTCCAGTCCTGCCCGACGAGGAGGGCGATACGAAGATACGCCGCTTATGGTAAACGGCATGCTTTATACGGTGACGCCACTCGGGTTAATTTCAGCACTGGATCCGGCTAATGGGGAAACCATTTGGATTTATGATCCTGAAGCCTACACTTCAGGACGCCCTGCAAATGTTGGTTTCCTCCATCGCGGCCTGTCCTATTGGACAGATGGCACGAAAGAGCGATTAATACTTGGCACCAACGATGCCCGCCTTGTCTCTATTGATGCACGAACAGGAGAACCTGACCAAGAATTCGGCGAGGGTGGTAAAGTCGATATTATGGTCGGAATCCGCGATGCTGTACGTGGTACAAATTTCGCGGCTCGTCGAGCACTTATTGCAGGTGACGTCATCGTGGTGGGAAACGCTATCGCTGATGGATTTCGTACGAAGGAAATGCCTCCCGGGGATGTTCAAGCCTACGACATACACACGGGAAAGAAACTCTGGACGTTTCATACCATTCCAAAAGAGTACGAATTTGGCTATGACACCTGGCTGAACGGATCTGCAGATTACAGTGGAAACGCTAACGTGTGGAACGGGATGGCTTACGATCCAGAATTAAATTATGTCTACCTTCCGACATCGACTCCTACACATAATGAATACGGAGGCAATCGCCATGGCGACAATCTGTACGCCGAAAGTTTAGTCTGTGTGGATGCTCGTACAGGTGAAAGAATTTGGCACTTCCAAGCTGTACATCATGGTGTCTGGGATTACGATTTTGCCACTCGTCCAATCCTTGCCGACCTAACCGTCAACGGAAAAGTCATAAAGGCGGTTATTCAGGTCAGTAAGCAGGCTTTTACTTATGTGTTTAATCGGGCAACTGGTGAACCTGTTTGGCCCATCGAAGAACGCCCAGTACCCCAATCTACCGTCCCTGGTGAAAGGACGGCATTAACACAGCCTTTCCCAACAAAACCACCAGCATTTGACATACAGGGCACTACAGAGGACAAACTTCTTGATTTTACGCCAGAACTTAAAGCACGTGCACTGAAACAACTCCAACAGTTTCAGTATGGCCCGATATTTACACCGCCATCAGAAAAAGGCACTATTTTTCTTCCAGGAATGCTAGGCGGTTCCAATTGGGGAGGAGCAGGCTTTGATCCAGATACTGGATTCTTATACGTACCTTCTCGCACCGAACCTACGTTGTATCGACTACTTCCAGGTGATCCCAATCAGACCAACTTAGGGTATGTACAAGATCGTCAACGTGGCATCGCTGAGTCCATCACACTAGACGGGTTGCCATTATTTAAACCGCCTTACTCGCGGATGACAGCTCTTGATTTAAACGCAGGCGAATTAGTCTGGACAGCCCCCCTCGGAAATGGCCCCCGAAACCATCCCTTATTGAAGGACTTAAATGTGTCATCCCTTGGAGACCGCGTAATGGCGGCGAGCGTTCTGGTCACCAAAACACTTGTTTTTGGGACCGCAATTAAACGCGCCGGGATGGGAGACCCCGCGTGGAGCGATCCTGACGCTCATCGACAGTTAATCTTTGTTTATGACAAAGAGAACGGAAATCATCTTCGAACTATCCGATTGGATGGCGAATCCGCGGCGGCCCCTATGAGCTATATGCATGACGGTAAACAATACATTGTTGTAGCAGTCGGACGCGCGGACACTGCCGAACTCGTTGCTCTGGGATTACCTGACTAACCTATATTTATCAGTAAATACCGCCCGACAAATCCAGGGTGATTTTGTAGCACTCCTTAGCCGTGAGGCCTTACTCATGGAGCGTTGACTACTACAGTAACATCCCGGCTACCTGCCAGCCCTCCATCATGCGCGAATGCACGCATCACATACGTTCCTGGGGCTGAAAATATTATGTCAACAGGAAAGCGACGATCCGACGGAAGAGGCGGTGGCTCCCATCCTGGGGACCAAGGGGAATTACCGTCATAGTTTGGATGAATATCAAACTGCTCAGGACTAAAAGATACATTGTTGCCGTCTCCACGCCACGTAATCCAAGCAAGCCGAAGACCCCAAGCATTGTAATTAACAGGCGGACGAGCAGCAGCCGGCTGCCTCGGCGGAATGTCGTCATCTGTAGCGATAGCGGTCAAGGTGACAGGTTTTCCAACCGTTGCTGTTTGCTGCTCAGCACCTTCAATACGAACCACTGGGGCCTGATTAATATCTCGCTCTGCCCGAAGCCCACCAACATCCTTTTGCATCATAGGCGAATCATTTACGTAATCGGCTTTCAGACTCCCGTACGCTTGTTCAGTTTTACCACGTACAGTTAACGTCCAGACGATCTCTTTGGTTCCAAAATTCTCAGGTACTGTGACGCGGAACATGTACCGATTGCGTCGCGGCTCAAAAAATGTTGGCTGCCCCTGATCCGGCCCACCTGGTTCAACATAGTTTTCCGGCCCAATAGGAACAAAAACTTTTTCTTTGGCATTTCTATTCATATACCCAAAGATTAAATCAAAGCTTCCATCTGGATTTTGTTCCCAACCTTCAAACGCAGGGACAATATTCTGACCTCGATCAAAAATAATTGTTTGACTGCTAGCCTCTGTCAACAGGCAAAAGGTTACCGCAACCATTAGAACAATAATCGCTTGCAAACTCCTTGGTTGACACGTCACGAAACCGGTCATGGTGCGCTTGCCCTCTTATTTCTGATCCACAAAGATTGACGGAATCTTGTATCCGAAAATCAAACGCGACCTAATTCGTTGACGTTGTAAACATTGGTGTCCCATCGCGTTTTGCTACTTCCGCCGAAAATTCGTCCTCTGTCAAATATACTAACCGGGGTAAGTTATAAAACATGTCGTCGATGGAACGATTGCCCCAGCCCTTCCAATTTCTGGGATCGACAACGTTTTTGTTCGTAACGGAATTGTCATACCACGCCATCAAATGCACAATTGTCCCAGCCGGCAACAAAGGCGCAACGCCATCTTCATACGCGTACACCTTCACCCAATTGTGATCATAATCAGCACAATTAAGCATCTCACGAGTGTTATTGGGATAAAGCGCCTCTATACACATCCGTCTGCCACTAGAATGCAAGTGAGGTTCAAACGTGACCATTAGAGCTGGTTCTGTCACTCGATAGAATCCATCTCGATAAACATTGTCATCATTTGATGGAATATCAAGAGCAAAATCAAACGCCCCAGACATCGCGCGGGTACTCTGCTTGTATTTCGGCTCGTACCCTTCAGGGTGTAATTTAAACGCGACATCAACTCTCGCCTGTACTTCTTCACCAATCGAGTGAAGATGCATGGAATCAAAGGTCACAACAGAGTTAGCGGGTAAGGACACTCCTACCGGGTCAGGAAATACCATCGCGTTTTGACCAAGCTCCCAAGTCAATCGGAATGGATAATCACCATCCGTCACCGGCCCGTTTGAAACCTCCGCCTGTTCTGGCGAAGCAGCAGTGATCACCGCATGGTGAATAACCCAAAGATTGAGATCGGCACGCCCAACACCCTTTGTCCCAGACGCGACCTTTTTCTGATTATTATTCCCAGCGACTCGCACTTCCTTAACTTCCACGGCTTTGATGTACCGATCAACAGCCAAACCCGTCGGTGTCGGAGGATCCCACTCACCAAACCAATCGGCTGCATTTGCCGGGACCGTTCCAACAGGTGAGGAAACAATAAGATCTGGATCGCCGATTCCCCACTCTGCCTCAGAAAGATCGATCGGTGGGGGCATATCAGAGGGATCACCTTCTAGAGCACCAGTGTCTACCCAACGGCCTATCAACTCAATCTCTTGATCGGTTAATGAAGGATCATCTTTAAATCGCTGAATGCCAATATTTTTATCAATAAACCATGGCGGCATCTCACGGACTTGGGTACGATTTTTAATGGATCTTGCCCAAGGACGCACTTCTGAATAGTTAACGAGGGACATCGGAGCCGTGCCACCTGGGCGATGACAATTCTGACAAGATCTTTGCAATATAGGGGCAATTTCCCTAGAAAATGTCACTTCCGAATCACGCTCTGAACCACCTGCCAAAACAGGCCCAGAATTAATCAGCACAAATACCAAACATGGAAGAACTACCGCGCCAAGCGACCTGTACGCTGCTATCTTCATTGTTGCACTCCCATTCACCTAAGCACATTAGAAACCTGTGTGCTCAGCCTAGCATCAACGTCGCAGGTTTAAAAGCATTATCGGCGCTACACCGTAAAGCCAACTAACGTCCACGAAATAAAAGAAAATGCTTTATCGAGCAAACGCTACGAGCGCGGCATCCGGACCAGCACCCGTCGCGATAACGATAAACTGTTTTCCGGAACGAGCACGATACGTCATCGGATTCGCACTAGTCCGGAAAGGCGTTGCCCCTCTCCACACTTCTTCACCCGTTGTCTTGTCAAAGGCATACAAATAGGGGTCACCACCACCTATAAACAGTAATCCTCCCTTGGTCACAACGGACCCCAAATGACTGAACGTACCTAATCTATCGGGTAGATCGACATCTTTCAGTAAAGGATGGTTACGTAAAATACGACTACCCTCGCCGAAAGGCACTTTCCAAGCGATGTCACCTTTATTCAGGTCGATCGCGACAAGGTTCGCATAGGGGGGTTTAACTAGTGGAATTCCTCCAAGTTTGCTCCGTGCAGCTTCTGTCGCACCAGGCCTACTTCGAAAAATTTGTACCGCCGCTCCATGGGGACAATTGTTACTGTATTCAACATCAACGGCAGGATCATCACCGGTGTTTTTACAGACTTGATTAGTGGTGGTAAGTTCGTTTGTTTTGACGTAGAGCAACCCTGTTTCGGGATCAAAGGAACCCCCGCCCCAATCTGCACCACCACTAATAGTTGGCCGTTGTAATGTCCCGCGTAAACTTGGAGGCGTAAAGAGAGGGCCCAGACGAAATTTTTTCATTTCCTCCACCGCCAGTGCATGAATCTCTGGTGTGAGATCGTTCGCATCGTCCAGGGAGACACCCTGTTCGCTGAACGGTGGTGGTTTTGTGGGGAACGGCTGCGTGGGATAGAGAACTTCTCCCGGCACATCAGTCGTTGTATCGACAGGACGTTCTTCGATGGGCCAGACAGGTTCGCCTGTCACTCGATCAAAGACATACGTAAAGCCTTGTTTGGAAACCTCTGCAACCGCATCAATCGTCTGGCCGTCGACCGTAATGGTGACTAGATTTGGTGGCGAGTTAAAATCATAATCCCAAACGCCGTGGTGGACGCCCTGAAAATGCCACTGGCGTTCCCCGGTGCGCGCATCGAGACATACGAGTGACTCGGCAAAGAGGTTCGCACCCAATCTACGCCCGCCCCAATAGTCGCCACTTGGTGTGCTCGTTGGCACATAGAGTAGTCCACGCTCTTCATCAAGAGACATGAATCCCCAGACGTTCGCGTGGCCCGTGTATTTCCATGACTCGCCTTCCCAGGTGTCAGCGCCAAAGTCATCATTTGATTGCGGGATCGTAAAAAATATCCAGCGACGTTGCCCCGTACGCACGTCGTAGGCTTGCACCGACCCCGGGGGATCAAATTTTCGTTGAAGGCGATCAGGCACGCGACTTCCAACTATCACTAGATCATCAAAAATAACGGGAGGTGAGGTTTGATCGAAATCCTCAGAAGATACCGGTCGCCCATGTCCATCGATAAGAGATACACTTCCATTTTCCCCAAACGTGGCTACTGACGTACCTGTCTCAGCATCAATTGCGTACAACCTACTTCGACTATTAAGAAAAATCCTGAAATCACTACCATCCCGCCAATAGGCAATTCCGCGATGATGAAAGCTATGACGCGCTTCTCGTTCATAGGCCTTTGAATCAAACACCCACAATTCCTGACCCGTTTCCGCATTCAGTGCAACCACACGGTTGTACATCGTAGAGATATACAGCACGTTATCAATCATCAGAGGAGTTGCCTGAAAAGAACCAGGACGAGCGCCCAATTCAGGCATAGGCATTTCATTAGGGTGCCATTCCCAGACAATTTCTAATTCATCAACATTGTCATGGGTGATTTCATCAACCGGGGAGTATTTTGTGTGGTCCTGGTCTGCGCCAACATACGGCCACTCTATCAACCCGTCCGACTCTTGGGCATGAAAACCGATAGTACTAACAAATAACAGGACGATAACAAATGACGTTACGTTGAATCGATCCATCCGAACCTCCTCACAAAACCTAAATAATCGTCCCATTAGTGTATCTCGTAGCGGCTATAACTTGCGATCCACGCCAAGACCGGTGTCTAATTCATCGCCTACGAATAATTTTAAGGAGAAAAACGATGGCACGTGAAGTGGTAGTACTTAGTGGAACGAGAACAGCAATTGGCGGCTACGGTGGCAGCTTAAAGGATATTCCACTCACCGAATTAATGTCTCGCTGCGTACGAGAAGCGGTGAACCGCTCCAAGATCGATCCTGCTCAGGTTGATCATACGGTAATAGGCAACGTCATTCATACAGATGTACGAGACCACTACCTCGCGCGAGTAGCCTCTATCAACGCGGGATTGCGCCACGAAACACCAGCTGTAACCGTTAACAGACTTTGTGGTAGCGGTTTACAAGCCATCGTAACAGCCGCACAAACGATCTTACTGGGTGACGCCGATACGACTGTGGCCGGCGGCGCCGAAAGTATGAGTCGAAGTCCGTACATCTCTGAAACATTGCGTTGGGGTGCTCGAATGAACGACACAACATTTGTCGACATGATGGTTGGCGCACTGCACGATCCTTTTGATGACTGTCACATGGGTGTAACAGCAGAGAACGTCGCAGAAAAATATCAAGTGTCGCGAGAGGATCAAGATGCTCTCGCAGTGCAAAGCCACCAGCGGGCCGGACACGCAATCGCAGAAGGTTATTTCAAAACCCAAATCATGCCCGTCGAGATAAAAGTTAAACGTGAAACAAAGTTGTTTGAACTCGACGAAACAGTGCGTCCTGACAGTTCCATTGAAAAGCTAGCGAAACTCCGCCCGGTTTTTAAAAAAGATGGAAGCGTAACCGCCGGAAATGCGTCAAGTATCAATGATGGAGCCGCTGCAGTTGTACTCATGGAACGGAAACTCGCGGAACAGCAAGGTTTGCAACCACTCGGTCGACTGCTTGGATACAGTTACGCTGGGGTAGATCCCAAATACATGGGAATCGGACCAATTCCTGCCGTCAAACAACTTTTCAAAAAAACTGGCCTCGGCGTGGACGATTTCGATGTGTTTGAAGTAAACGAAGCATTCGCAGCTCAGGCTCTAGCGGTCTGTCAAGAACTCAATCTTCCCCCTGACCGTACAAATCCTAATGGAAGCGGAATCTCCCTTGGTCATCCGGTTGGTGCAACTGGAACCATCCTGACAGTAAAAGCACTTTATGAACTAAATCGTATCGGTGGAAAACGTGCCCTAGTCACCATGTGTATTGGTGGGGGACAAGGTATTGCAGCAGCATTTGAACGAGACTAATTCTTAGATCGGATCGTACGTCACACACACAGCGACATCTAAATCGACAAGCTGTTCAGTGTTTCCGATCCGTCTCCGAATTTGTCGACTGGAAATCCCATTTTTTCCAGAACGGTCATGTACAAATTTGCCAGAGGCGTCCCTGATTTGTAGCGCACATAACGACCGCCCTGAAGACCAGTCTTTCTTCCGGCAACCAAGGCAATCGGTAAGTCATCATGGAAATGAGTATTACTATCACTGATGCCAGTTCCATAGAGAAAAAGCGTGGAATCCAACATCGTGCCATCTCCTTCTGGAGTAGCAGCCATAGTTTTGACTAAGTGCGAAAACTGTTGGAAATGATATTCGTTAATCCGGTGTAGCCGTTCAAGGTTCTGAGGCTTGTCTTGGTGATGAGATAACGGATGATGTGAATCTGACACGCCAATTTCAGGGTAAGCGAGTACGCTTACTTCTCGCGCAAGCATAAAAGTACTGACACGAGTTAAATCAGTCTGATAAGCCAACGCCAGTAAATCCATCATTAACTTCGCATGCGCCGCATAATCGTTCGGGGTTCCCACCGGTTGCTCAACGAGCGGCAGCTCACGAGTATTCTGCTGTTCCGCCATTTCGATGCGACGCTCTGCGTCCCGAACCGCAGAAAGGTACTCATCAAGTTTTAGGCGGTCTCCTGGACCAATCGCACTTTCCAAAGTTCCAAGTTCTTCGCTCACCGCGTCCAGCACACTTCGATCCTTCTGCATTCGCTCGAGACGGGCGGCGGGATCAGTACTTCCACTTGTACCAAAAAGTCTTTCAAACACTGCGCGTGGATCATTCTCAATTGGCAGTGGAGTCGTCGGCGTACGCCACGCAATTGTGTTGGTATAAGCACAACTAGCTCCTGCATCACAGGAACCCAACACGGCATTTGATTCAATCCCGAGTTCAAGTGATGCCAGCTGTGTTTCCTTTGCGAGTTCCGCCGCAGCAATCTGATCCATAGATACCGAAGCATAAACATCCGCACCAGTGGTTAATTTGAACGGAACACATGTCAAAAACGTTCCTGCCGAACGGGCGTGATCACCACCGCCAGTAACACGATTGGCTGCCTCATCATCAAGCCCACCGCACATTAGTACTCGGTCCTTTAATTCATTCAAGGATTGCAATGTGGGCGGAAGCTCCTCTAATGAGCCGACCTGCGACGGTGACCAATAGGGCATCGACATCCCATTGGGGACATAAAACACTCCTAACCGCCGAACAGGCGCCGCAGCAGTTTTCTTAAGGGCAGTCAGAGCAGGCACCATACTGTCGAGCAGTGGTAGCGCTAGCGACGCCCCTAAGCCTCGTAATATTGTCCTTCTAGATAAATGCACCTTCCGTATAACCATGACTTAAGTCCTTATAAAATTTGACGTGTCGGCTATGGCACCAGTTCATCCTTCAGTCGAGCTCTTACGCATTTGAAAAGGCTGACTTCTTACAATGCCTGCAATTAAAGACGACCACCGATTATTATTCTGCTCTAAGTCACGCACGAGCTGTCGAATGGTTGCAGCATCATAATAATGCACTCCCCTGCCCAAAGAGTAACTTATTAATTTCTCAGTTACCGTTCGTAAAAACTCATTACCGTGCCCAAGAAGGGCTTCCCGAAATTGTTTCGAATTCTCAATATCCTGTCCGTCCCATTGAATCAACGCATTAATCGGAACACCTGCATCCGTATCGCGCCACCGGCCAATTGCATCGAAGTGCTCCATTGCAAAACCAAGAGGATCCATTTGCTGATGACAACTAGCACACACAGGATTGCTCCGATGTTGCTCCATCTTCTCTCGCAGAGTCGTTGGAGATCCAATGGCATCATTCTCTTCGAGCGGAGGAACATTAGGAGGCGGGGGTGGTGGTGGAGCACCAAGTAAGGTTTCAAGTACCCATTTACCACGAAGAACTACAGACGTCCGATTGGCATAAGAGGTAATTGTCAGCAGACTGGCATGCCCCAACAACCCATGCCGACGATCGTCCTTCCATTGCACTCGACGAAAACGGCTACCGTAGACATCCTGGACCCCATAATGACGAGCGAGTTGTTCATTCAAAAATGTATAGTCCGCATTAAGGAGTTCGCGTACCGGTCGATCGGCACGCACCTGACTCTCAAAGAACAATTCAGTTTCGCGCAGCATTGCCTTGCGCAAAGTGTCATTAAAACCTGCGAACAAAGCACCATCTGGATCTTGAGCATTAATATTTCGCACCTGAAGCCACTGACCGACAAAATCATTCATAAACCTTGTCGCCCGGTCATCCTCTAACATGCGCATTACCTGAGTATTGAGCACTTCGGGATCGCTAAGTCGATTCTGTTCAGCAAGGTCAAGAAGCGTCTCATCCGGAATACTTCTCCACAGAAAAAATGATAGGCGCGAAGCCAGCTCCACATCAGACAAGCGATATATGTGGTTGCTTGGAATATTTTCTGGCTGTCGTTCAATACGAAACAAAAACTCCGGCATCGAAAGAAGTGCCTCAAGCGCACGTTCTATACCGGAATCAAAATCACTATCTTCGCGCCCGGCATGGTAAAACGCCAACAACCTATTGATATCTGCTTCAACCACAGGACGCCGATACGCACGCCTAGCAAGCGTCGCGATGATCTCGCGGGCACACCGTTCTTCCCGAACCTCGTCAATTGGACGACAAACGAAAATATTATTGCGACTGGCTGTCTCCTCGGGAACGGTGCCATCGAATGGCCCGGCAACGAAAAGCTGGTCGATTCCAGGGCGTCCATAAGCTCCGACAAAGGGAGTCGGATTGGAATCAGTAAAAGCCACCGTCACCAAATGCTGTCCTGCCTGCACGGGAACGCGTACTTCTAAATTCTTATCCACATTGAGACGATACTCATGCAGCCGTATTCCTTCCACATCATCGTCAGGAATAGGGATTAAGATTCCTGGATCAGCGCCTGGAAATTTTCCCCCAACATTCCATTGTTTAATTAATTCGTGGTTAATACGTAATTCAATAT